>Ga0307515_10023932_pt1 | contig 10670 bp, 8 predicted proteins | sample 17_EM_MG_FD_194513 | JGI IMG/M metagenome (GOLD analysis project Ga0307515, IMG submission 194513) | Populus trichocarpa ectomycorrhiza microbial communities from riparian zone in the Pacific Northwest, United States - 17_EM | ecosystem: Host-associated > Plants > Roots > Unclassified | place...
GCAACCAGTCCCTTACCTTAGAATCTCTGAAAGACCAGTTAGGGTTCCTAGTGACCAAATACTAGGTGGCGACTCCCCTTTTACAATAAAACAAAAGACCCCGAAATCAATTGAGGATCGTCGCGACGCCGCGCTCCGCTCGCGAGGGTGCGACAGGGCTGCCAAAGGCAGCAGCCCTTCTGCCATTGCAGCGGCTACAGGTGCAGCAATGAGAGATGGGAGTTGAGTTGAGTGGATGTGATCCTCCTCCTCCATGTATTGTGTGTTGTAACCTTTTTCTATCTCTAATAATATGGACTGCTCCCGTGGATGTAGGCGACTTGCCAAACCACGTTAAATATTGTGTGTCAGCGTGCTAAGTCTTTAATGTGCAATGATCATGAACACCATCGTTCCGCGCAAAAGTCCCTAACAATTGGTATTAGAACACATGGTTTAAAGTGGTGTTTGATTCTTGCTCAAAAATGAAAGTGGTCCAAATGGTGTTTTGATCATACCACTGTGGAGAAGAGAAAGAGACAAGCACACTAGTGAAAACGATGTAAATTTCTGACTTGGGAAACTGCCGCACGCGCCGACGAGGAAGCTAACCATGCGCGCAAACGCGCCCCACGCGAGCCACACGTCTTCTTCGCCTGGATGGGCTGACCCAACTCAAATACCAGACAACTCGATCCACGTGACTGACCCGGATGAGGATGACATCATCATGACGTAATCATGATGTCAACATGCACAGTTGGCATGCCATGTTAGCGACCAGTCATCTAACATGTTAGCACAGTTGTACCCACCAGCCACAAGTCAAGCCGAGTTTGATCCGAGCCGCGAGCCGAGGGATAGGATCCAGTGTAGCTGATCCTACGTGCAACCAGATTTGAGTTTGAATTTGGGCAGTTCATCTGGCCAGAATTGTTTTGATCAAATCTTAGTTGTCTGCAATGCGATTTGGATGATTTCAGACTTGTTTTCAGCTAAGTTGTTCATTCCAGATGCAATGGTATGATCCAATTATTAAGATCTGAACCAAAAGTGGTGGTGGTGAATTATTAAGAGAGATCGCCTAATGAAGAGGCATCTAAAGGTCATATGGTGGTCGATGGAGATGAAGAAGAAGAAGTCGCACATGTTTACCCAATTACATGTGCTGAATTGCTAAGTGGGAAATTTTAGTTGCCTTGAGGGAAGGTAAAATTAGGACACTCTGAACACCCAATCATGTGGACAATTTGAGGTGAAGAGTGGAAATTGATGAAGATCAATCTTGATGAATCTAAGCATTCGTAGTCTCGCTAGATGTTGAGAAATCAGGTATAAAACCAAGATATTCTAGATCACTTGTAAAGGAAAATTGCGACAAAGCTAGCAAATGGTTGTATATATGGAAAGACAGTACGATGGATACATATGGCCTAAGGAGTTCTGGCTAGGAGATTGGGTTTTAAGCAGGATCGATGTGACCCCTCCAATCTTTCCTTGGAATTTGCTTAGTTGAAGGATTATCCATGCGGTACTATTTTTTTATATGCGACAGTTTGTAATGAAACTCTTGAAAACTAGCAAGATGACGACACAAAGGAACAGTTGGGTTCCATATGTTCAAGGATCTGATAGAGTGGTGATTTCTTCAAAGAAGTTAGATTTGGTGACTGTGATTTCTCAAGGGTAGAATTGATGAAGACCTTGATAATGGAACAAAAATACAACAAGGGGATAAAGATTGACACCTTATTTTGACTTGGATAGGTGTTGTGACAGGATGAGCTGCTATCAAACATAAGCAAGGAATAGGAAGAAATCTGGAGAACATAAATTGCACAAGGGCACATGAAGATTGTGCAGGAGTACCCGTAGGATCCAACGAGGTACTGTAATGAGACAACATGTGCAAGGAGAAGAAGTGTTCCCAGATGAAGCTCAGAGCAGATAGTATGTAGAGGTTGTACAACAGGAAGTCTTTTGTGCTATTGATGAAGACAACAGGCAAAGACCTTTCCAATGCATGTAAGGATGGAAAGATGAGCTGTTGCAGAGGCACCTAATTAAGGAGGTGCGCCGTCTATGAAAGGTGTAGAAGCTCCAAAAATAGAAATCGAGATGGAGGATTGTGAAGAGTGTACCGTAACTCTCTCTTTCTATGTAATTAGTGGTAGTAATCTCTCTCATAATGCACATGGTGGTAGAGAATTTTGGAGCCACTTTGAGGCATCCCAGACAAAGAAGGATGCGACTGCCCTATGAAAACAGGCAAAGACACCTTAGAGAGAAGGTGTGAGGCCATGATATGAGCCCAAGTTCAGAATGCCCCAGAGTCGATGTAATGGCTAGATACGAGTGGATAAGTGTATGGATAGCCAATAGAGTGGCTATAATGAGTATGAAGATAAATGTCGAATTGACTTTCATGGATATTGCCCCCATGCTAAAGATCAATGAGCTAGATAACATTTGCTTTGGACAATAAGTGGATGACTTGTAGATCATTAAAACACGACTGCTATGTAGAAGCAAAGGGCATGCGCAAGTTCCAGGAACAAGTTGACTCTTGTTTAAGTGGTAAGCTCGGTGATGGTATTGTAATACTTAGAGTATGAAGATAGATATGGATCAACCTTTAATGGGCTGCCCCCATGGTTAAAGGTGGAGAGCTACTTGGACTCTTAGGACTAAGAGCGAGAGACTCGCGGAGAAGTAAGGTGTGGTTCTTAGGGTGGAACAGAGGGCAGACGCAACTCCTGAATGAGTAGATTCTTAGAAGAGTGGTGAGCTCGTGATCATATTGAAATACTAAGATAATGATTGTCGCACTTGGAAGTAGATATTTCCGTTTGAGGGGGTGTTGTAAGTCTTGGTGTAAGGCTTGATAGATCATTCCAGACCAAGCATGATTGATACGCTTGAAGGGGAATGTTGTGTGTCCTAGAGACAAGTGTTAACACTGTTTAGATGTGATGTGGGAGACCATCTGGTTGCAGTGATCCTTTGGTGTGAGCAAAGTGGTGTTTGGGTGACTATGGTAATTGAAAGGTTTGGCAAGTACTTGTAAACTTGGTCGATGACGCTCTTGGAATGGTAAGCTTGGAAGAGCTGCAAGATGTAAGCATGTGCTGAAGAAGCAAGAGGAAAATTGCCCCACATGAATGGCAAAGGGGGTGATTGTTAGAATTGTTGTCATTAATGTGCAGCAACCATTAATGGACTGCACTGTCCATTGACAAATGTAGCAGCTCATGTGCAAACTACCAAATGTCAAAGTTTGGCAGCCACCATTGTTGAATATGAGCTGGAGTTGATGGTACCATTCTTGCCTATAAATAGGCACCGAGAGAGCAACACAAGGTGAGTAGTGCAGAGTAGAAGAAGAGAGAAATACGTGAGAAGAGAGAAAGAGAGAAGGGCTGCCAAGGGCAGCAGCCCTGCTGCCATGCAGCGGCTGTAAGTGCAGCAATGAGAGATGGGAGTTGAGTTGAGTGGATATGATCCTCCTCCTCCATTGTGTGTTGTAACTTTTCTCTATCTCTAATAATATGGACTCCTTCCGTGGATGTAGGTGACTTGCCGAAGCACGTTAAATATTACATGCCAGCGTGCTAAGCCTCCAATTGTCAATGATCATGAACACCACCGGTCCACGTGAAAATCCCTAACATTGCTGAATAATAATAAATGAATTAAAATCAAAATTAATTCTGATTTGAAATTAATGAGAAAGCTGGAGGAATTTACGCTGGTGCTTTCTTAGTTTAGCCTATTGGCTATCTTTTCAATGTTGTTTTCTGGGCTCAGGATTGAGCCTTCTGCTAATTTACTTTTTTCGATGAATAATTTTTTCTTTATTTCAAGAGGAAAAAAATGGGAAGCTGGATCACATTAGGATTAGCAAAAGAAACGACACATGATGTACCAAATTATCCGCAACGATCAAGGGGATTTGGGCTGGAGTTCACTGTCTGGCATAACAAAATCCTTTAAAAAGATTTTGAAGAAAAAAATAAATTTAGTTTGGAAACAGTAATCACATTGACGGTTTTTGAGCCACTTCACCATGTCATCTTTCCTGTTTTATGTTTGGAGAGATACGATTAGGCAATGTTCGGAGTATTTTCTTTGTTTTGCGTCTAGAACTATATATAGACGACTTCGACAGCTAAGGACACCAAATTAGCAATAGATTGTTAAAGCTGGGACTCGAACTTGGGAGCTCAACTCATTTGCTTTTCCCGAATTTCAACAGAGTTGCAAGCTCATTGATTGGGCTGAGGCTTTCTTGCATGCTTGCATCAACATTGCTCTAGGAATTTCCTCTATTTGCATTGCATCTGGAAAAGCATTAAAAATGTGCATACAGCAGTCGACCATATCATTCCGAAAAAAAACAGAACCACCATGCATGAACAGCTCAGTGCTCATGAGTCAATATCAAATGTGATCCCTATCTACGATGCCATAATTCAATATCACAATCTATTCCATATTCAAGTTTTGAGGTTCTCTTTCACGCTTTCTATTTCAAAACGAAAAATTCTGTGCAGTAAGATGATGACATTAACCCCTGCAAATAACAATCTCATAAGGAACTAGATTTGATTCTACGTCTTTGAATATATTATCCATTAAGGGATTTAACTTGTAAATTCTAAAGATCATCGACGTTCTTCTTAAAGAAAAATGTTAGCCAATAAACATGTCCACTATACATAAACAAAAGGGAATAAATGGGAAGCAGTAAACTTCAGTACTTGTAAATCACTAAAAGAAGTCAAGATATCAGTAAAAACTTAAGCAGAAGAAATAGCAAGGACTTGGAGGAAAAGAGAAACTAGCAAAAAGAATCATGCAGGTCACTACAGGTATATAACAAACTGGGTTGTAACAGATGGCATGATAATATATGATAAGAGAATTTTTAGCATGTATATTTTCTACTCATGCTTGATTTTGAAATATTTTGGATGTGTTGCACAAGATAATTAGAATTTTGGATCTCTTTTTAAACTATTGATCTTGTGGAAAATTAATGTGTTTTCAGATACTAGGTTACTAAGCAAGCAGAATCCGGCAGTAAAACTGAACATTGATTTATTGTGTGCTGCAAAGGAAGCTATACAACTCAGTTCCAGATGTTCGTCACCATTTTCAAAAATCTGAGATGAAGGTCTACAAAACATATGAAGGGCATATAACTCAGTTTTGCTATTTCGAAGCCCAAAAAGCGAGTCGAAAAACAGGGATTGAATCAGACCCGAACTTCTTGCACTCCAAATACTGTCTTGGTTTATGGCCCTTATCTCAAGTCTCAGAGGTCCAAAAATAGTAAGATTGGTGTCGTTGGAAAGAAGATTCGATTTTCTACAATTTCTCCAGAAATAGAGATATTTGAATTCGCACGTTTCCTGCCTCAAATCTGGCCCGCAATGTCTGGGTAGGAAGGAATTCAAATCAGAAAAGGAAACTGTATTCATTCCAGTGGGGGTAAAAAGGCCACAATATAAAAGAAAAAGAGGGGTCTGTAAGGAAGAGGTGCATACATAGAGAAACCTTAAAATAGACTAAAGGGAGAAGAGAAGGCGGCACAAAGGGGGACGAAAAACAGAGGCAAAAACAGAGAAGATTTGGATGACACCTATCCATTCCACTGTCATTCTATGCTTTTGAGTGATGTTCATCGTATCAAGTTTGTTTCTCTTTAATTTAACTATGAAGTAGACTTTTATTCTGGGATTTTTGATGTAACCTTACTATAAATATGTGAACAATTTCTTCGATTGAATTATTACATTAAGTTGTTGAGTATTTCATTCTATGTGTAATGCTTGTGAATGTTTGGCCAACATCTGCATGATTTAGAATTCAATTTGAGACTGAGAAGTGATAATTATTTTAGCTATTGTTTGAAATACCTTAAGAAATCTATAGGATAGAGATATCCTAAGAACTTTTGTAATTATTACAGGTTTTACGGTACTTAATAAATTTCGACAAGTTCAGAACTTTTGTAGAGTATATGAAATTTGCTTGTCGAAATAATTCATTGATACTCGAGAGAGATTAATGTTTAAATTAGAAAAACTTGATTATCAATGTTAGGAGTAATTAATTCAATTGAGAAAGTTCACATAGGAATAGTTACGGTAAGTCAAAAATCCTAGAACCAGTAGAATTGAATTCATTAATATTTAATCAATTGGTTGTTTATTTTTAATCATTAATTTTTGTTTCATAAACTATCTCATTCGATTCCTCAAATAGATCATAATTTAAAAGACTTCGGTAATTGGTAGTAATTTTTACAAATCCTCGTGGGACGATACTCTACTCATCACTTTATTACTTGTTACGATTCGTGCACTTGCGAAATTAAGCAACAATATACAAAGATAGGTAGTCTCTAAAGAAAATTTTTATTTGGGATCAAATCCAAACAAATGTTCAGACTTTTGGGACCGAGTACCAGGAAATCCCACACAAAACAAAGCAAGGACATAAAGAAGAAAAAAACAATCAGTACGGAGGTCATTGCATCTCTAGAACAAACAGAGCTCACACGTTATTAACATTTTGGGATTCATATACCTAAGGTGATGAAGTCCTAAAATTTCAAGTAGCCTAGGAATAGAGTTCTTGGGTTGGATAATCAGTTAATCAATTGGTCCCGGTAATCTCATGCATTTTTCCTAGCCAATATGGTTGATAACTTGAATTTTGTGCTTTATAAGCCAAGATGGCTTGCAACTAATACATGCAAAAGGTCCCCTTTGATGGAGGTAAGGACTTTTCGATGCTTAAATAAGTATCCTTTTAGAGAGAAAGAACACAAGAATATTCTAGAGAGAAATACTATGAAAATATATATGCAGTAGGGAATGAAGATTGTGAATTTTTATTTTGAAGGACTTATGGTATATTTTTAGTGCCAGACCAAGCGTGCCCGAGGCTTAGCACACTGCCAAGCCCAATAGTGTCTGGGTCTGGCAAGCTCCAGGCCCAGCGCACCGGGTTGGCACATTGCCAAGCCCAGCATGCCTTCATTGAGGCGTGCTTCTTTTCCTGAAAATTTATACCCATAAATCTTTTTTTATTCAGTGTTTTTTGGTAAAGATATACTAATAAAAACTTGGTTCATCAGTAGCCCCCTAGTCTTTGCAATATAATAATATATAAAGACTTTAATTAATCTCTCAGTTCAGATAAAGTAGTGAGTTTTGCTCATATAAAAATGGGCTAAGTTGGGAAAATGTGGAGAACTATGCATCTAGACTAAAAATATTCTTTCGTATGCAAAAGAACAAGAATATGTACTTAAACAATTCTTATAGGAGTTTCCAAAGGTCGTTTTCCCTAAAGTAGCCACTATATTTGATACAGTTCAGCTTTATGATACGACCCAAGCAAGGTCAGATTTGGATTTTAGCGTAAAATTTTATGCCAAAATCCGAATCTAACCTTACTTGGGTCGTATCACAAGGCTGAACCATATCAATATCGCTATGCAGACTGTCAAATCTTTAACTATATAAAATCTCATTGAATCTCCCAGTTTTGGCAGTTTTGTTAAACTTATTTCAAATTCTTTCCTTTGTATTTTTAGATTTTCGCTTTGTTTCCTAGTTAAGATTGAAATTCTAGCCTATTTAAGGTTTTTGTACACCTCATAAGAAGGAGACTTTATTATCATTACTTTAAGAATAAACTAGCAAATTTAGGCTTCACATCTACAACCCCTTTCGCTTATAAAATTTATGTGTTCTTTGTTTGTTGTTGTGTTTAGCTTTCGCCTGCATCACTTTGTCATTTATTCTAGTTTGTTTTCTATGAAGTTATTCCAGACTCATGACCCGGGTCAAGGGTGTTGAGAGTTAACCCAAATGGACTGAGGTCGTTTTAATGTCCTTTTTTAGATTGATTTTTTTTTTCAATTTTATCATTCAACAATGATTTTATTGGGAATTAGGCTTATAATTTGTTCGATTTTCTATCTATAGGTTATCTTAGTCTAATGACCCAAGTTGCAGACTTGACAGGTTAACCCAGGTTGACTCGAGTTGTTTTTTGATTTACTTTATGTGAGGTTATCTTGGTCTCACGGCCTGAGTCATGGATTTGGTGGGTTAAGCTAGATTGACTTAGATTGTTTTTTTGTGTTTTTTTAATTTATCCTTCATGTCATAACCCAATTTTTTATCCCTTATTTTTCTAAATATTTTCAAAATACAAAAAAATCAAAAAAATATGTTCTTGATGTAATTGCGTCATTTTCAGGGTCTTTTCAAAAGAATTAAAAATTCAAAAATTTGTTTTCAACGCATTCAGCTATTAATGCACACATTTCAAAATCACTGATTAATTTTTCTCGTTGAGTCGACATTGATGTTGCTTTTTTCAAAATACATAAAAATAAAAGAAATATAATAAATAGGCAAAGGGACCAAAAGTGAAAAAAAGAAAATGAGTGGGACCAAAAAAATTAGGTTGCTTGGGGACCAAGCAATTGAGGGGAAAAAGATAAAGATTTTATTTCCTATAAAATGGTGAAGGAATCTCACATGGGGGGTGCAAAAAAAAAGCCAAAAAACATTTTGGCCTGAGCCCCCAAAAAAGCTAAACCATTAACCAGCCAAAGAAAACAAAAACCAAAGAACCAAATCTCTCCCTCATTCCCTTACTTTAAAAAGAAAAAAACGCATGAATAAAAATATCAAAGTCCTTCCTCTATTCACCTTTCATTTTTCCATAAACACTAGCCACACCTTCCATCTGTAAGTCAGCCACCATCCATGAACCACCACTAACCAAGACAACCCCCTCCTCTCTTCCCATGGTTGTCAACCTCCCACCGGCAGTCAACCATAAAACCAACCTTCATGCCAACCTTTCTCCTCTTCACCACAGCTCACAACCATCAAGAGTAGCCCCTTTATTGTGCAAATATCCACCTCACAGCATCCTCATCTCATCCATCCACCCGAAGCCACCACAAATCGATTTAACAACACCGTGACAAGCCCCTGTGTCTAGCCTTTTCCCCGCAGTTGACATTACCGCTAGCAAAACACCATCACCGTCAGCCACATTCCTCCACTAGCAGACACTAGCTCCACTACATCACAACAACCCCCGCTAGCAGCAGATCCGACAATGCCAACTCTAGCAGCATCGCTGATGTGAGTACTATCGCACGTGTGCGGCGTAGCGGCGAAAACATCCACCCTCAAAATTTTATCTAATGTGGAAAATGTGGAAAATGTTTGGAGACAAAGAATTCTTGTCTTTTATCAGTGGAAAAATGGAGTGGGAGTCGCCACCTAGTATTTTGGTCACTAGGAACCCTAACTGGTCTAAGAGATCGGGTACGGGGACTGGTTGCGTAAAGGGAAAGTTTTAGCACCCCAAATACGCCCTACCTAAGGTAAGCTGCATTGTTTTATTGTCTGATAAAATCTAAGGTCGGGTCGTGTTTTCTAGTTCTTGATCCGTCTATGGTTTAAGAAAAGTCCTCCTCGGTAAAGAGATCCTTATCTTATCGAGTAATTCTGGCGTCAACAAAAGAATTTTAATATCCGGAATACGTCTTACGTATAAGGTCGTAACCCCAGATATTAAAAAAAACAAAATAATTTTTTTGAAATTTTTGAAATATTGGTCTAGTTCTCGTGACTTCAATAAACTAGTTATTAAAGCCAAAATGTGTGCTAATACATATTTTTGAACTTTTTATTTTTTGTGTATATATATATATATATATGAAAATACAATATGATTTATTTTTTAGAGACTTGCCGTATGCATGAAAACAAAACATTTTTTTTATGTTTTGACGAAAACCAGGTATTTTAATACTAGATTTGCATCTTTACAATATAAAAATACAAACCAATATTAATCAAAATACAGTAAAAAATACGCGGGGAAATCACAAATTTTTCGAAAATAATTTTTTGATTTTTTTTTTACTAGGCCGGACCCGGCCCACCCATTTTCAGCTGGGCCTGCACTGCCCGCCCCAGTAAACAAAAACAAACAGTGGAGAACTCTCCACTGTTCACATGCAACGTGAACAGTGGAGCAGCCCGAACGAGGAAGAAGAAGAAGAAGAGAAGTGGAAGCTTACCTGGCGGTCGTCCGTTCTTGCGGGAGCTGAAGCTGCCGGTTATATGCTGTTGGACTGTGGTTCTGTTCCTTCTCTGTTTTGTTTTTTCTGTGTTCCTTCTTCTCCCCGCTTCTGTCTCCTGTTTCTCCTTTTCTTCTTCTGCTTCTAGTGGTGGTGATGTCGTTGTTGATGGTGGCTTAAGGTGGCTGCAGACGGTGGCTCTTCTCTGCGGTGGCGGGCAGTGTTTGCTGCTGTTCGATCTTCCCGTCTGTGGAGAGGCGCAGACTTCCTCTTCTTCTTCACGGGTGTTGCAGCAGGAGGAAGATGGTGAGAAGCTGACGGTGGTGCTGGTGATCGGTTGGGCAGTGGTGTTGCTGCGGTCGCTCTTCCTCTTCTCTTCTGTTTCTGCGTTGCTTCTTATCTTTGTTTCTATCACCTTGCTTCTCTCGTTTTTTTTGCCTCTTCTCCACCCACGGTCACTCTCTCTGTTTCTCTCCTTTCTTTCTCTTCTTCCCCTTCCTGTTCTCTGTGTTTCCCTCCTTTCCTCCTCTCTCGTTCTCCTCACTGTCTCGTTCTTTTTTTG
>Ga0307515_10023933_pt1 | contig 10670 bp, 8 predicted proteins | sample 17_EM_MG_FD_194513 | JGI IMG/M metagenome (GOLD analysis project Ga0307515, IMG submission 194513) | Populus trichocarpa ectomycorrhiza microbial communities from riparian zone in the Pacific Northwest, United States - 17_EM | ecosystem: Host-associated > Plants > Roots > Unclassified | place...
AATTACCGGTTTGTGTCCGGTTAAAATTTTCAACTTAAACATTCATTTTGGTTTTGAAACGTGACTTTATAGTTTGCTTTTGCGGATAAATAATGCTTTTATTTTTTTTAATTGTTTTGATATATTTATATTAAAAATAAATTTTAAAAAATAAAATAAAATATTATTTTAATATATTTATAAATAAAAGATACTTTAAAAAACAACTAATAATTACACATCCACCATTTATTCAACCAAACATTTAATTATTATAAAAAAAACAGAACTTCAATGCACTTTCATGTCCAACCAAAATCACTCGAGCCATCTAATAATTGGTTCAGTGGTAAGAATTTGGGATTAAGGAGTTTGCTCCTCCTGTGATGTCAGGTTCGAGTCATGTGGTTGCTAATATGATGATCACTAGAGACTTACATGATCGTTAACTTCAGGGCTCGTGAGATTAGTCGAGGTGCGCGCAAGCTGGCCCGGACACTAACGTTAATAATAATAATAATAAAATCACTCCAAACAAACCTTGAGGGATCAGACCTTGTGTAGTTGTGTTTGCTCTTCAATGATCACGAGTTTGAATCTCTTTAGGGCCACTGGAGACTTACATGGTCGTTAACTTCAGAGCCCATAAGAGTAGTCGAGGTACGAACAAGTTGGCCCGGACACTCATGTTAATTAAAAAAAAATCACTCTAAACAATTTTGTTTTAATTGTGTTTGTTGTTGTTTGAGACAAGAAAAAGTGAAACAATATGAAAAAAAAAACATATTTTTTAGATAAAAATTCAACATAAAATTATCATAATGTATTTGATATCTCTATTAATTTCTTTTATATTCCACATTACTAATCAAACATAACATCTAGCATCATTATTTAGTGCACGGATTGTCAAACACACGGTATGCGACAATTCTCATGAAAACTAAACTCTTATATATGGACACGTTTGTGAGTTTTATTTTTTATTTTTAAGAAAATGTTACTATATTAAAATAACAAAGAAAAACATTTTTATTTCTTATAAAAAAAATGTAAAACCCTAAGAAGAAGAAGAAGAAGAAGAAGAAAGTAACAGTGTGATTATTATTAATATTAATGGTAAGCATGAGGGTGAGGGTGAAAAATAAATAATTTATTTTTGTGCATTACCAAAATAATCTCTTTCTCTTTGTTCTCTCATATCTTCTCCCCTTGCTTCCCTTCCATTTCTCTCCTTAAATAGTATATTATAAAAACAACAACAACCAAATCTCGGCATCCTCTCTTCCTCATATATATGAAACCCTCCTCTCTTCCTTCTCTTTTTTTGGTCCAATTCAATCGAATCCTTCATCTACGATCTTGATTTCTATTCTTTCTATTTTTTTGGGTTTTGATTTTCTTGTTTATTAGTTCCTGTTTTTATTGAATTATTGAATCGATTTGGGTTTTGGATCCCTTCTTCTCATGATTTGTATTATAGAAAAAATAAAAATAATGAGGGGTAGAGATGGAGGGATTGATGGTGGTGGTGATGATGATAAATCTAAGATGAGGATGGGAGTACAGAATTAATTATAAGAATCTTGTGATTGAATTCAATAAAATTAATTACATAACAAGTATAATATAGGATGCCAGGATTAGCACAGAGAAATGAGCAATTTAGTAATGCAACATCATCTGGGGGTTCTTACTCAATTTCTGCTAATGGGTTCTGGTCTAAACATCGTGATGATGTTAGCTTCAACCAGCTCCAGAAGGTACTGGATTGTTCTTTTTTTTTAATTTAATTTTGATTGATGTATTAGAGTGTATGTTTTTGTATCTGGGATTGAATTTGATCACTGTTTTTACCTAATTTTGATTTTTACTTTGGTTTCTGATTGGATCTTGATGTTCAAATCATTCAGTGAGCTTTGTTTTATTAGTTTTTGATGTGGGATTTTGTATTTATCTTTTTCATCGGGTTTTCATTTTTTTTAGATCCATTTTAGCTCCTTGTACATGAATTCACTTATGGAGTTCTGTGTTTTTTATTTCTAAAAGAGAGAGAGAAATTTTATGTCACTTACGATTGCTTATACTAGTGAGAATTGATTTCGAGTTGAGGCAATGCTAACGACGATGACAATGGCATTTCTAAAATAGAGATTGCATTTTGTTATATAGGACTAACAAGTTTCTTTTGATAATTTTAAGTTTGTGTTGGAATATTTTAGGTTTTGTTTAAATGTTGTCTTTCAGTTTTTGGCCTACTGTTACATGTTGCAAGTTGTGATTAGTCATTGATGAAGTTTCATGTACTTGTGACATAGTTCTGGAGTGAGCTGCCACCACAAGCTCGACAGAAGCTACTGAGGATAGACAAGCAAACCCTGTTTGAGCAAGCTCGTAAGAACATGTACTGTTCTAGATGCAATGGGCTATTGCTCGAAGGTTTTATGCAGATTGTCATGTATGTTAAGTCTTTACAGCAGGAAGGGGGAGGGGGGCACATTCCCTGCAACAGACTGGAAGCCTCGAAAAATCTAAATGATTGTGGATCACATGTACCTAATGGGTGCCAAGATGAAATTCAAGATCCATCTGTCCATCCTTGGGGTGGTCTCACAACGACACGTGATGGATCATTGACGCTTCTGACATGCTACTTGTTTTCAAAGTCTCTGAAGGGACTCCAAAATGTGAGTGCTATTTTTTTTTATTTTTTATTTTGCAATTCCATTGTCCTTTTCTAGTTAAGTGGCTGAACTCTTTCCTTAAATCAGGTCTTTGACAGTGCACGAGCAAGGGAGCGGGAAAGGGAATTGCTCTATCCTGATGCCTGTGGTGGGGGAGGTCGGGGTTGGATTAGCCAAGGAATGGCAAGTTATGGTAGAGGACATGGAACAAGAGAGACATGTGCACTGCATACTGCCAGGCTTTCTTGTGATACACTAGTGGATTTCTGGTCAGCACTTGGAGAAGAGACCCGGCTGTCTCTTTTAAGGATGAAGGAAGAGGATTTCATAGAGAGGCTCATGTGCAGGTGTGTTTGCGATTTGCTTATTCTTTATATACATCATTGATTTAGAAATCAGTGGAAGACTATGAGAACTGAAAGGTAGTTGGCAGCTCTGCTTTGTTTGGGGTTGGAGCTTTTAGATAACAGCTGAGATCAGAGGTGATCATGTTGGTGAAACTGCCAAAGAACAGAACAAAAGCTAATTTGAAAGAACGAAAATTTTATTCAACTACTGTGCCTTTGAATAGTCTAGAATCTCCCAAGAGTGCGCTGTGTTTGTAAGAATCACAGATGCCTTCCAGTTTATAAGTTTTGCAAAGTTAGAGCTTATATCTTCCCATGCTAGCAGGCTCTCTGATGGAATAACAAGCAAAAATATCTGGATGGCAATTCAGATAGGAAGTGATCATTTACCTGTTTCATATTGAACTGAATAGAGGGGAGTCATTTGCCATGACTGATAGTTTTTGTCTTTGAGTTATTGTACATCCAGTTTGATGAAAAAGATGTGGTTAACATCTAAGGAAGTGATGAATTTTGCCAGAATAAGAAATTATTCAAAACTTCATCTTGGGGAACCTGGAAGTATCTGTTGTTGAAATGGTCCATTTTCTGAATTCATCTTAACTGAATATGCTTCTTTTAGTTAGTTTCTCCATCCATTGTTGCTTCGGGGACTCTGTACCTATTGCCAAATTTGTTATTCAACTATCTTTGAGAGCCTTGTAGATTTCACAAAGTGTACTGGCTTGTAGATATCTTGACTGCTAGTTTGAAAGTGTAGATTTTTCCTAAGTAGAACTTTCTGTTGAGCATGGCATCAGAGAATAAGAATTTTGAGCCATGAATTTATGGTTGCTCTTTTTGCAGCATTAAAGCATTAGGAAGTATAATTCTACAAGGCTGAATGATTGGTAAATGTACAGCACCCTAAAGGGAACTAAAGACAACAGTTAACCCTAGATAGCTGTCAAAGACATGGCATAGTGGCTGTGGGATGGACTTAAGAGTAGCCTGCCCTTCTTTTTATCTGAAATGGGCTAAAAATAAACTTCACAACTCATTTTTGTGATTAATTGGATTGGTTTTATGACCTGGACTTCATTGATGAGGAAGTTCCTCTTTATCTTTCAAAGAAAGATATGTTTGCATTTTCTCAGTTGAATACACAGGACATATTGGCCTCATTATGCTTGTAATTTCTTTCTCATATGTTTTTCCTCTGAAAAAGCACCTGCAATATCTACAGTAGCCTATGTTGTTGTCCTAAGAATCAGAGGTCTTTGGTTGTAAGCCATCAAACTTCACTAATGCCCATGGTTTATGAGTGATTGAAGATATCCTTAGAATTAGCAATGACGTAAATGGGTGGGTTCACTTTGAAAAAAAAAAACCTCAGATTTTACTCACTTTTACCTATCAAAAACTCAGTTTTGTCTATTAGAATTGAGAAACTTTGTCATTCACTTGTTTAAGATATCTCTTGAAGAATCTTTTGAAATTGTTCAACAAGAATTAAATGATTGAAGCAAAAATTGATTTGTTTAAGTGTCCTTCATCATTGATTCTTTGTTCTTTCTTTTCTCTACAACTTTGTGGTTTTCTTGATAGTTTGTGTGCTTCTCTGCTGAAATGCCACACAACTTATCGCTCTAATTGTTTTAATTAACTAGATCCTAAAACTTAAGTTTTCTCTTCAACTGGCGTGGATCCATTGTTTTTTTTCTCCTTCTTAAATTTTACTTACATTTGTTGTGACTATTCCTCGTGTATCTAGCTCTAGCTTCTTTCTCCTTGCCCATTTGCAGTTCTCATTCTGCATGTTTTCATGCAAGGCTATTGTGTTGATTTGTTCAATTGTTCTAAACAAATATGTCTCCATCCCCCAGGTTTGACAGCAAGAGATTTTGTAGAGATTGTAGAAGGAATGTTATTCGTGAATTTAAGGAGCTGAAGGAGCTGAAGCGCATGCGACGAGAACCTCGCTGCACTAGTTGGTTTTGTGTTGCAGACACTGCCTTCCAATATGAGGTGCATTTTTGTCTTCAGTGCGATTTTGTGGTTAATGATCTAAGATTCAAAAGAAACAGATTTGCGGAACAAATTTTGGAAATTCACTAGGGATGTGACTGGTATGACAAATGATCTTTGCTATTTCCTCAGGTGTCTGATGATTCTGTCCAAGCTGATTGGCGCCAAACCTTTTCTGATACTGTTGTATCATACCATCACTTTGAATGGGCAGTTGGAACAGGAGAAGGAAAATCTGATATTCTAGAATTTGAAAATGTAGGCATGAATGGAAGTGTTCAAGTCACTGGTCTAGATCTTGGTGGTTTGTCTGCATGTTTTATCACTCTGAGGGCTTGGAAATTTGATGGCCGCTGCACCGAGCTTTCTGTAAAAGCTCATGCCCTAAAGGGTCAACAATGTGTGCACTGCAGGCTCGTAGTAGGTGATGGTTTTGTTACAATTACCAGGGGGGAAAGTATCAGAAGGTTTTTTGAGCATGCTGAAGAGGCCGAGGAAGAAGAGGTAGTCCAGCTTTTCCCACCAGGATCTCCAGAGTTGAATTAAATTTTTTATAAATTTCCTTCTGGATTATACTTAAATTTCTGTTATTTTTTGTACACTTGTAGGATGATGATTCTACGGATAAGGACGGAAATGAACTTGATGGAGAATGCTCCCGTCCCCAAAAGCATGCGAAGAGCCCTGAACTTGCTCGAGAATTTCTTCTAGATGCTGCAACTGTTATTTTTAAGGAACAGGCATGTTTACAGACTTGCAATATGCTTGCTGTTCTTTCTCATAGTAGTTTAGAAAATGATAATTTGTTTGGCACTATCTTTTCCCATGCATGCGATCATTGTAGGGGGCAAATGTGGAAGGTTGTACAAGGGGAAGGGGTGTATTAAAAATGTGTTGGGAAGGAGAGTTTCTAAATATATGTATATATAGGTGGAGGGATTGGTTATTATTACTGGGTCACTGGACTTGAAGTTGATCTCCAATAACCAAAGTAGCTATGAAATTAGTATTGAGCCTGGACCTTGTAGACTTGCTCATTATGTTAGATGTGATGAAACTTGAGTGAATTATAAATGAATACGAGGGCTGTAAGTACAGTAAATCTAAAGGACAGGTTGAGATATTTTTTCAAGTTGATAAACAAAAGATTTAGAAGTAGAAACCTGACAGATTTATAGAACAGATGATCCTACTAGGGGCACCACATCTCTCTTACACTGACAGAGCAGGCCTATGGAAATTTCTAAGGTCTCCTGTGTGGTTAAATGTCTCCTTATAACTTAAATTAGATTGTGGTTAACCACCTCTAGGAAGCCCTGGGTGGCATCTAATGGACCAAATCAAGGAATTCAAATAGTGTACAGTGATACTAATGAATATTGTTTAAACATTTCTTTTCTAAGTTAACCTTTATGGTTTAGAATGTAACAGGACCATTTGGCACTGCCCAAAAGTATCTTTTATATTCTCTCTAAATTTTCTTAGTTATTTATTAGCTGGTATTTAAAAAGAGATTTTTCAGGAGTACCTTTGTCAACTGGTCATAAAATACAAATGTGCCTTCTGTCCCCTAAAACATTGAAATTTACTGGCTGTTAGAGAAACTCAACATCTGAACACACATTCCCACCTTCTTGTCAGAACCTGAGGATGAACTAGTACCATGTTTTGGATTCTGCTGCTATGTGTATGTGAAGCAATTGTGTCTGTATTTCAGTTTCAGAGATTCTAAAACTCAATGCATTGTTTCAGGTTGAGAAGGCTTTCAGAGAAGGAACTGCTCGCCAAAATGCACATAGCATCTTTGTTTGTCTTTCACTAAAACTACTGGAAGATCGGGTTCATGTTGCTTGCAAAGAAATTATTACATTGGAAAAGCAGGTCCTAATACTTGTGATTTTTCATTTGAGTATCAAAATTGGGACAGATCATCTTTTTTTAGGAGATGCATCTCTGATAATATAAATTTTCACTGCAGATGAAGCTTCTTGAAGAAGAGGAAGCAGAAAAACGTGAAGAAGAAGAGCGCAAGGAGAGAAGAAGAACAAAAGAAAGAGAGAAAAAGATTCGAAGGAAGGAGAGGTTGAAAGGAAAAGAAAGGGATAAAGAAAAGAAGTGTCCTGAATCAAATGATATTTCCATATTTCCTGATGTTTCAAAGGATGAAACAACACCAAGTGTTGATAAAGAACTGAACAATGCTATCTGCTGTAGGGATTCAGTAAGTGAAACAGGCGATATTTCTCTGTCCAGGCCTGGATCTCCTGACATTCAAGATCAACAGTTTTCATATGGATGTGAGACTTCTATAATGGAAAATGATTCCTACGATAGTCCTGATGGGGAGGTTGCAAATTTGAAAGAAGGGACCGGCTCTTTTTCGACCGAACAATCAAAATATTCGCGCCGACGATTGAAATTTCGGAAAGAAGTTCAACTTGATTCATCTTTGAAGTGGCCTGATAGACGTCGATTTGCAGTTATTTCAGAAAGTGGGGCCGTGGTTAATAGATCTGAGTTAAGACACCACAGTGATAATTTTGAGACTCCTCCTAGGCTTGTTAATGGATTGAATAGGTTGTCAAGGATTAATGGTCCAAAGTCCAATGGTCGAAATTGTGGCCTTAAGTTCAACGAGAACTTCCATTGTTCCCACAACAGGATGAATGACAGATATGACTTCCATTCTTGCAGCTGTCACCAGAACATTGAATGCAGGGTAAAGGTTGAACCACATGTTTCATCATTAAGATCGGATCAAGAGAGCAAATCTGTTGGCAAGTCAGAAGCAGTGATGGATATGCCCAAGCAGTTCTATCGTGGTACCAAATATAGTCCAGTAAATTACATGCGTGAAGGTTGTGGAAGAATCAAAATCAAATCCAGCATGGGAAACAATTCTAAGAAAGTCTGGGAGCCCGTAGAATCACAAAAGAAGTACTCTAGAAGAAGCTCAGACTCTGATGTTACCATGAGCTCATCTACTAAGGTTGAAGCCGTGGTACCAGACAGCAAACTCTTCAAGTCATCTGGTGATATGTGTTCCAGTGAAGTTACAGGAGATTCCATTGAAACTGATCATGATGAGAATAACTTGAAGGAATCAAGGGACCGCAGCCTTGCAACAGTTGAAGACTGCCAGAGTGGATGCCATGTGGAAGCGAATGGTTGCTACTCGACAGAAACTTCTTATGAGGAAGTCAGTTCATGTCCTGCAAAAAACTCTGCATCGTCTGAGACTTCTGATCCCGGCATTGGAAGCTCTTTGAGTTCTGATAACTGCTCATCTTGCCTTAGTGAGGGAGATAGCAATACAGTTTCTTCAAACAATGGACATCCTGAATCGTCGTCCACTTCAGATTCAGAAGACACCAGTCCACAATCAGAAGGAAGAGACACTTCAACATGCAGTGGAAATGGTTTCTCCAATTCTCATGAACTGGTGCTGGACAACAAACCGAGTACAAATGGAGATGAGGTGTTTGGAAGCAAGAAACCTTTTGAGCTTCAACCAGATGGTCCAAGATTGAACATTTTGGGAAATCCACCTACAACAACTGTCCAAAATCCTGACAATGGAATACCTACTGTTAGTGTGGGTTTGCAACGTCAAGTTGTGTTTCCACCTATGCATAACCATAATTTACAGTTTCCAGTTTTTCAAGCTCCTTCAACAATGGGCTACTACCATCATCAAACTCCAGTTTCTTGGCCGGCAGCTCCAGCCAATGGATTAATGCCCTTTCCCCAGCCTAACCACTATCTATATGCTGGTTCTCTTGGCTATGGTTTGAATGGAAACTCACGCTTTTGTATGCAATATGGTCCAGTGCAGCATTTGGCAACTCCGGTGTTCAATCCTGGTCCAGTTCCAGTTTATCAGCCAGTTGCCAAAGAATATGGCTTGAACTCAGAGGTACGAACAGAGACACGTATGATGCAGGAAACTTTAACTGAAGCTAATAAGGAGAGGATGGTTCCAGCTAAATCACGTTCAACAGAAGCACCACCCAGCGGGGAAAGTGGGAAAGTCGATAATTCTGCCAAGTTGCCCAACGGTAATAGTGGATTTTCCTTGTTCCATTTTGGTGGTCCTGTCGCTCTTTCAACAGGATGTAAGTCGGATCCTGTGCCTTCAAAAAATGGAATCATTGGAGATTTTTCTTCGAAGGTCACAACAAATCAGATTGAAAATGATCCTGCTTGCAATAAAAAAGAGATTGCCATGGAAGAATACAACTTGTTTGCAGCAAGTAATGGCATAAGGTTTTCAATCTTCTAATATATTATTAAGAAGTTGTGAGGTAAGTGTTTGGGGCCCTACCTTCTTATTTCGTATTGGAAGTTTGATACCATGTAAGCCAGTTGACAATAATCTTCCGCCGAGAAATTCCAATTTTAGCTCTAGTTTTTTTCAGATGATTTGATATACAATTTGGCTGATTTTTTTTCCCTTTTTCTTTTTTAATGTAGAGAGAGAGAGAGTTGGGAGAGTGGTATAATGTTTGAGGTTTTCTGTACGAGGTCAACTTTTTTTCTTTTCTTTTTCCTTTCTGATGAAGCATTTGTTGGTATGAGATTTTACAATTGTTGAAATCATTTGAATTTCTTTTTTGGCTCTTTTTACTTCTATAAACTCTGCTATTGACTTATGGCTATGTTGTTAACAATAATTGGTTGGATCAAATTTGATTAGTACGCTATATGGAAGCCATTTGCCTACTGAAATACTTCCAGAACTTGTTTGTTGTAATCTTGTCTTGACGTCTGTAACCTCCCTCCTCTGTGTGATTTTGATTTTCCGTTGACAAAGGAAAGTTTTCCAATTTTCATGAAAACCCCATTATAATACCATCTACGAGACTAAGAGTTCATGTTTCTTTTTAGGCTTTTCATCAACTTCTTAGCAAACAAACAGGATGTTGAACTTTAGAGCACATAAATAGTCACCTTACTCTATAAATCTAAACAAGTCTTGGTGGTGGTTTAGAGAATTTTTCATGCCTATTAAGCTAGAGGAAAAGAACTAGTAAACGATAAAAAAGAAGCTAATCTAGCCTGTCGTCTTGGCGCAAACCATAATAAACTAGCCACAACTTGGGCGGTTTTGCACGCTTGAGGACGGAATAGAAGAAAGGGTGGTTTGTGCTATGCTACGGGTGAAGTTAAATTTTTTTTTAATATAAAATAAGATGTTCAGGCGATGTTAATATCTTTAAAGAAGTAAAAAAACATTGAGATTCAGGTAATTAACTTAATTAAGTTTAATAAATTTAGTTAATTTAATAATGTAATTAAAAAAATACATCGATAATAAATAAAGCAAACAATAAAAAATTGATAATAATTAAATATAGAAAATGAGCTTTCAATATCATACTCGAGACTAGAGAAAAGAAAAGCCCATTGAAGACTCATTGTCGCTCTGTCACCCTACCACTAGAAAAAGCTTATCGAGATGGTTCCAACACCACCGTGAAAGGCTGCGCGATGACATCGTGAAAGGCCGCATGCATCGTCAAAGCAACGTCCTAGAAAACAAACCAAATACAACATCTTAAAGTGAACATCTCATACTTTATTTAATCAATTAATTTAATTAAAAAATTTTCTTTTAAAAAATCTAAATTTAACAAAGAATGACAAATAAAAA
>Ga0307515_10023934_pt1 | contig 10670 bp, 8 predicted proteins | sample 17_EM_MG_FD_194513 | JGI IMG/M metagenome (GOLD analysis project Ga0307515, IMG submission 194513) | Populus trichocarpa ectomycorrhiza microbial communities from riparian zone in the Pacific Northwest, United States - 17_EM | ecosystem: Host-associated > Plants > Roots > Unclassified | place...
CTCAAAATTCACTTTTTTTTGAAATAAAAATCAAAAAATAAAATAAAGAATGGCAACATAGAGAAAACAGGCCGGGGAACTAAGTAGTAATTTTGGAGGAAATTTCAAGGCCTAATTGCACCCCATTATGCTAAAAAATGAAGAAAAATGCAAATTCAAGGTCAAATTGAATGATTATTGGATGAATATGCATAAAAATCAAGTTCAAGGACATAATTAAATTTTTAATAGGTCATTTTGATTTAATCATGGGCCAAATTAAATTTTAATTATGTTTAAGAATTAATTTGGGTTCAATTAAAGGATTTAATTAAGTGCAAGGACTTAATTATACTTTAAAAGGGTCAAATTAATTTTATTTAGGGCTTAATTGGTAAAAAAATTAAGTTTGGGAGCCCAATTTGGGCTTATTTGAGAAGATTAGAATTTTAAGAGACCAAATTTAATTTCTACCAAGTTAATTGATTGAAATCAGAGGCCAAATTGTAAGAATATTGAAGTTTTAGGGTTAATTAGGGGTTAAATTGACATAATTCGCAGCCAAGGACCAATCAGCAAGAGGCGCCAAATTATAAGGGCTTAATTGACAAAAACCAGGGGTGAAATTAAAGAAATTGAAAGTTTAATGGTCAATTAGAGGTTCAATTGCATAAATCCGAGACCAAGGATCAAATCATAATAGGCGCGTAACTTCGGTGCTCAAATTGAAGTTTTCCAAGGCTTAATCGCATTAAATTGAAAGTTTAGAGTCAATTAGGGATACAATTGCACATCATTGTAAGCTGGAGGACTAAATTGAAGATTGGTAAAAATCCCTAATTCAATCCAAAACGGTGCCATTTTGAATATATATAAAAGGACCAAACAACGCATCGTCTGGTTACAGTTCATTGTCTTCCCCGATTTTGCCCGAGAATGCTGCCTGGGTGGCTACTTTTTAGTTGCATTTAATGCTTCATTTCTCCATCAAATCTAACAAAACGTGCACACAAATGATCCCCTGCAATTTATCTACAACCTCATGTGAACAGTTTAGGTTGAATGACAACGAGACGACGCCGACCTAAATAGGCCAACTCAGATAGCTTTTTCCTGCAGATTTCACGATGCACACTTTTAGCCAACGGTTGGGATCCTTCCCAACCAAATCAAGGGTTGAAATTTTTTCCATGTGTAGACAAGATTACCCTCTTCGATCCCCTATAAATAGGGTTGGATTAGCCTTGAGGGAGGAGAAAATCGAGTCCAAAGTTAACAAAAAAACAGCCTCCCTCCCCTGTTTTTCTCCTTTTCTGTCGTCTCTCTCTCTTCTTGCTATTTCTCTGCCGCACCTTCAGCCACCACCACTCTCACCACCGTCTTTCCCACTACAATCTACACCACAATTAGATGCCCAACCACCTTCATCTCTCTCTCTCTCTCTCTCCCTCCCTCCTCTGCAAAACTCTTCTTCCTCTTCCAGCTACAACCAACGCCAGCTACCGGCCTCACCACCTCCACTCACACCGTGCGCCACCAGCCAGGCCGCCGACTCCTTCCACACTAGGTAAGCTTCTCCTTCTCTTCTTCTTTTTCCTCCCTCTACTTCTGCCCCGTTCTTTCTCCTAGTTCTTGTGGCTATTGCATGCAGAAGATATTCTGCATGTAATGGCAGAATAATTAACTTTGAAGGTGGGTCGGACCTGATTTAGCCCAGACCAAATTTCAGACCCGGCCCTTCAAAAAAAATTGAAAAATAAATGTTGGGCTGATATTGGCCCAACCCACTTTTTTTGGGGTTGCGCTCGGCCTAGCCCACATGTTGTAATAATAATAATAATAATAATAATTAATAAAGCTGCAGCTAGAGAGAGAATCTAGAGAGAGATGCTCTTTTTCCTTTTCGATGTTTTCTCCTCCCGATGGTGACCTGCAGCTCCTAAGTACCTGGTTGAAGCCTCTTTCTTCATTGGCCATTTACGTGGCCACCAATAGAAAGAAATCAGCGTCTCTCCTCTCTTCGATTCAATAGAAACGAAGCCATGAGGAGTCTGTGTGCAATCTGACTATGTCTTTGGCATCTCAAGCTCTCTTTGTCTTAGATCCCCGAACCCTCAAGCAGTATTCAAATCTTCTCGGCCTTGATGAGGAAGAGTTTGATCGGTCTAGGGTTGTGCGTGTCTCCCACCCTAAAAAGTGTGTTCTGGTGGCAGCCTGTTCAGATGACGACCATTTGGATGATGCTTCTTCCACCCTAGAAGACACCTTTGGCGGTGGTTCATCCAAGACCCCTGCCCTTGCCATTGCTCCTGCCACTACTTGCATCAACGGGATCTCTTGTTCACCTGGTATTAGTGCTTCACTATCTCTACCAACATAGGTATCTTCTCTGAATCTGTTGTCGAGATATTGAGGTACTGGTTTTCCAGATCTGGAAGTGGTAGGAGCTATCCTACCCCTCACTTCTGCTTTTTGGTGTTGTTTATTTGAGGGGCTAACAGTGGCCTGAAGCATCATGAGGTGGTTTCCCTCATGATTGATATCTTTTCTGTTGCTGCCTGCAATGTTGGTCTTCTCTGTTTGTTTCGTTGATTTGTTCGGTTTGTATATGTTAATATTTGGTTGTGTTCTGTTGAGATACTGGATGTGATGGGTTTGTGTAGTTATTATGCCTCCTTAGGTGCTGGTGGTTACTACTGTCTGCAGTGATTGTTTAACCATTCCTTGCCTAGCTTAGCTCTGGAAATTTTGGTTTGGTGGAGAATGCCTCCTCATGTTGGCTGTTTGTTGTTGGGATTGTTTAGTTGTTGAGGCTTGCTTTGGTTGTGTTGGCCTTGTTGCTCTCGGGTGTGTTGCTGTCTCCAGATGTATGTCCCTACTAGATATGTTGTTGGTAGCTGCTATCGATCCTATTAGTTTGCTAGAAGTTTTTGTGGTCTTTGGCTTCCTTCTCTGGCCTGTTGCTTTTGGCTTTATGCCAGTTTGGTTTGTGTGCTGTTGAAGGCTTTTTCTTAGGGTTGCCTCTAGCTGTCCATATATGGACTCCGTTTCCCCTGGTTGGGTCTTGTTTATTGCTCATTCCTACTATGTGGAAGTGGTTGTCAATGTATTGTCACTACTCCTTGGTCTAGTGATTGTCGTCCCTGTTATTCAAGGGACTCTTATCCCCTGCTTGTTCCCTTGATTATGGGAGTGCAGGTTGCAGCTGCCATTCGCTTGCTTCTACATCCAATTGCTGGAGTGGACTTTGGCACCTTGGTGTTGTTTCATTTGCTACTTCATCTTCTGGTGGAGTGGGTTTGTTTCGGCTGTCATTCACTGTGTTCTAGTGGAGGCTGTCTTTGGGTTTTGTGCTAGCTCTGCTTCTCTCTAGATAGCTACTATGGATCCCAACCTTCTGTTTGGGCTATTGATGTAGAGCTCTTTGTTGGTTGCTCTGCTGTGATGTTGTTTGGTTAATTGAGGGAAGTCGGGGGGGTCTTTCCTCATTGATGTTCACTTCTCAGCAGAGAGTGCTGGATGGAGCTACTCCTAGTAGAGATCTAGTCAATGCTGTAGAGTTGGTTGGTTTGCTGGAGTTGTGCGCTGATGGCTCTATACTCTAGTGATTGTGTGCTGACTATTTTCTTGTCTGCAAGCTGGTTCTCAGTTGCTGGTGTAGGTTCATGGATGCTTGGCTCCTTGTGAAGCAGCCTTGCTGTTTGATGTATGGGATGGCCTCCAGTGGCGTCCCCGTCATTGATGCTGGCATGGTGCTCTGGTTTATCCTCTATGAGCTATGTTTGCTATGGATGGCTCCCTCTCTCAGGGTTGCCTCTGATTGTTGTTGTGTTGCTGCTTCACGCAGTATTGTATGCCCAGCTCCTTGAAGCTGGCTGTTATGAATGTTGTTTAGTTTGCTACTGGTTTTGCAGGTCTGCTATTGGATCATCATTGTTATGATCCCTGACTGATGTTTAATGCATTGTCGGTATGCTGGAGTCGTTGAGCTTCCTAGTTTTGTTGCTGCTGGCTTGTTGCTATTGCCTGTAATTGAAGCACATTCGGTGATGTTTTTGTTGTTCCTTCTTGTGTTGCTTTAGTGGTTGTGATTGGCACAACTTCACTACTGGTTATGCCTGCCAGGTGTCATTAGCCTGCGTGCTTGTCACATCCTGGATATCATTAGCTGCAAGGTGGCCTGCGGGTCTGCTGGTTGGATTGACTGTGTCCAGCTGCTATTTGGGCTCTGCTGTGTATATAGTTCTGGACGTTGCTGTCCTGGGAATTGCTGCCTTGGTTCCCTTTGTATGTTCTTTTGCTATATGTTTGGTGTTGTTGGCTTGTATTCTTGCAGGTGCATGTGTCTGCTGGTTTGCTGGTTGGGTAGCCTGATGCTACTGATTTGAATTTGACTATTGTTTTTCCTTTACTGGATTGGATGTCTGTGCTGGAGTTGCTACTCCCTCTCTGTCGTGCCTTAACTGCTGCCTGCAGAGACTTGTGTGTTGTCCTTGACCAGCTGCTGTATGGCCTCCTTTTGATAATTATGATTTTGTTTGAGGGCTGCTCTGTGGAGATGTGTCTGATGGCCATATCCTTTGTGGTTTGGTGCTTATTTGTTGGTTATGTTTACTTTGTTAGATTGTTAATTTTGTTTCAGGGAGCATGTTTTCTTTGCTTGTTCAAGGGAGTCTGTTCCCTTTCGCTTGTATGTACATGCCTGTATATCCTAACTTGCTGGTTTCTAGCTTTGTTTCACTTTTAATCTCTACAATTTCTTACATTTGATAAATAATAATAATTAATATATAATATTAAAAAAAAACAAAAAAATTCCAATTTTTTTTTCAAAAATCATTTAAAAAAATTGTGATTTTCTCAAATATTTTTCTACTGATTTTGCATAATATTGGGTTGTATATTTACACAGTAAAATACAAATCTGGTATTAAAATACCTTGTTTTCTCCGAAATATTTTCAAAAAAAATTAAAAAAATCTTAAATATTCAAAATCAATTTCCCCTTTTAAAAGAAAAAAAAAAGAGTTTTTTATGCACACAGCCAAAAAACTTTTCGAATCCTAAAATTTTTCAAGCATATTTTCTTAAAAAAATAAAAATTACATCTTTCTCATGTTTTGAAAAAAAAAATGGATATCATAACTAGTTTATGATCATCCATTAAGGTTTGATCAACTATCAAAAACCCTTTTCCAATCTTTTTTTTAGGGTTCAGAGATAGACTTTAATATATGTAGAGTGTAAAATTACACGATAAAGTACACCATCGGGTATTAAAGATACAAGGTGTAAATAAATACGATGCTAAAGTTTAAAATTTAGAACAGTTTGGATTTAACCCAAAAAGGTAAAGACTTTCTCATGAAGAGAGATTTACCTTGAACCTTAAAAAAAACCAACAAATAGAAACGCGACTTAGAAAACAATCAAACAACAATGCATCTTACCTTAGGTAGGGTGCACTGGGAGTGAGGCGTCTTTCCCTTGCACAACCAGTCCCTTACCCAGACTCTCGTAGACGATAGGTTCCTAGTGACCATAATACTAGGTGGCAACTCCTGAATATTAATCATAATTTTATGATTAAATCCAAAAACCCTTCCCAACACACCAGACCTCATCAAGAGGCATGATATAAAGCCTTCGTTGTTGCCAGATGAAGTCGCGGCGCGACCCCGCGATATGGCGTTCAAAACTCCTACCTCAGGGTGACAGACCATTTCAAGTAGTGGAACGCATCAATGATAATGCCTACAAGCTTGACTTACCAAATGAGTATGGTGTAAGTGTAAGCTTTAATGTTGTTGATTTGTATCCTTTTGATGTAGGTGATGATTTGAGGACAAATCCTTCTCAAGAGGAGAAGAATGATGCAAACCAAGGAGCTTGACATGCTGATTATACACGTAGGAATGAAGCTGAATTTGCACAAGACCCTTTGTCACTTCCTAGTAGCCCAATTACAAGACTTAGAGCCAAATGTTTCAAGGAAGCACTAAATGGGCAAATCCAAGAGATTTGGGTTGATTTTAAAAAGATCAGGATGGGCTCAAATAATATCAAGGCTTAGTTCATGTCATCAAAGTAATTGAAGAGGCAAATTAGCATGCAAAAACATGACCAACATGGTTTGACCATTATACGGAATGAATTTGTTAAGTTTCAAGGATATTAAATAGGGGAATGAACTTGGTCTTGGTTGGTTATGTTAAATACATTAAATTTAGTCATTTAGTTATTTTTGGCTGCCTCTAGAAGAACAAGAGATCGAAAATAATGTGGGGACTTGTTTATGTTGATTTTTTTTAAAGTTGTAGTTATGAAAAGTTATGACCTTTTCTATTCTTGAAGGATTATTCCAAGTTTATAGATGGACATTACTAATTTATTGGCAGAATTTGGTTTTCAAAAAATTATTGGTCTTGTGTTCCTTTTTGTTCTTGAAACAACTCTATGAACTTATCAAGTTAATCTTGTGGCGTTCAAACAACCAAACTTATCACCTTGATTCTTGAGAGACTTCTTAGGTTTTTTTGGTATGGTGTTTTCAATTCCTTCGTAGTCTTGGTTCTTCATCTAGTTAGGTGACGGGTCAAGGCTTAACAAATCTTGTCTACACGATCTTGGGGATTCGAACCATCTTTGTTATTGGTTTTCATTAAAATTGTTGGTGGAGTTCATATCAAAATTCACCCATAGTTTCCCGGTATTTGTTCTATATTGAGGTAATATTTTAGGTCAATCAGGGTTCAAGAATGCCTTGTGATATAGGTTAGAATAGATTGTATGAATTTTGTTAGTTATTTCATTTTAATTTGTGAACTTCTTTTTTGGTAAGGATCCTTTTCCTACAAGGATCTTTAATGGATTACAACATATTCTTCAAGTGTGACAAGGATTTATTAATGTTCCAAAATCTTTTTTTTACAAGGATTCCTTATTCATCCTAACTACACAAAGAAAGAAAAGTCGATAATATTTAATGTCAAATTGATTAGCTTATTTTGGGGAGCTTTCTAATCCTACAAGGAAGGTTAAAGGAAGGCAACAAGGGTTTTCATATTTTGAAAGGATTCTTTAAAACTACAATTAATTATCCTAGAGAAATAAAGAAACTAAAGGGGAGGCAACTTCATCAATCAATTTCCTAGCTTTTTGGTTATCTAAAGGTGACAACACATATCCTAGTGTTTCTAGGATGAAAATTTCATTCATGACATTATTTAAACTAGGATAATTATATATCTTAGGTTATTTTGTTTAATTAGGTGCATCCATTTTAGTTTATATGTCATATTTGTTATTTTTATTATTTTTTTCATGTATGGACTTAGCTAACATACTTTGGGTTTATTGTAAATGGTTAAATATTAGCCAACAAGTTTTTGGTCCATTGGGGTTACTAGTTGAACCATTATATAAGGTTTTGTAAGCTGAAATTTTCAGTCAGTTATGGATTTATGAATTAAACTTGTGTATTGCGTGTTGAAAGAACGAATGGATCTTGTAGGATTCCCAAGAAATTCTTCGATTTCTTTCGGAAGCAGATGATTATTCATCTCCTTCGCACCTTTCTTTCTTTGCTGGGACAAATAACATATTTGACTTATTAAGGTATAATTGACCTTGTGGCATTTTCAATATACTTCTCATTCGCGAATTGATATTCGTTAGGTGGAGGTTTTTTTATTCCAATAGTACTAGTGTCTTGAGACAGGTTTTCGTTGTGACATATTCCTATGAAACCTGATTTACGTGGCTTTTCGGGAATTAGTGTCTTAGCATGTGGGTTGCTTAACTGCGTGATCAAGAGGTTTACATAAATTATTATAGTGATTTTTATCTAAAATCATAAAGTCTGTATCAGGGTTCTAAGTCAGTGGATGAGTATTAAAAAGAAATAGAGATCTCGATGATTCAGGCCAATGTAATTGAGGATAGGGAGGTCACAATAGCTAGATTCCTTAATGTACTGAATATGGAGATTGCGAATGTGGTGGGATTATAACATTACGTGGAGTTGAAGGATATGATCCATGTGGGGACAAAGGTTGAGAGGCAAATAAAAAGAAGGGAAGACACACGTTTTCAGACCAATTCAGCTTCATCTTCATCAGCATAGAGGTCGAATCAGAGGAGAGAGCGGGTTGTCCAACCAAAGCCTTTTATCCCTACTAAAGTCGAACCACCTAAAGCTAAGGTTGAAACCTTTATGGGTTTCAAAGGTAAATCTAACTCTCAACCAAAACATACTTGAGATATTAAATGTTTCAGGTATCAGGGGCTTATACATTATGCTTTAGAGTGTCCAAATAAGAGGATAATGGTGACGAGAGACAATGGTGACGTGGAATCCAAGAGTAACAAATCAGATTGTAAAGACCCATTGGAGGATTGTACTAAGGATGAATTGGCATTACCTATTTAGAAGTACTTGGTTATAAGGCATACATTTCAGGTTCAGGTCAAGGAAAAGGATAGTGATCAGTAAAGGGAAAATAAGGTGTGTGGTTTGATTCTTGATAGTGGAAGTTTTACTGATATGGCTAGCATTAACCTTTTTAGTAAACTGAATTTGTGTACCGTTAAGCATACTAGACCATATATAGATTGCAATGGTTGAATGTTAATGGTGAAGTGAAAGTGAGTAAACATGTTGTGGTCTTGTTTTTTATTGGGAAGTATGTTGATGAAATTCTATGTGACGTGGTACTAATATTGGCAAGCAAGTCACATCTTCTTGGGGAGACCATGATAGTACGATAAGAAGGCAAGTCATGATGGGGTTAAAGATAGGTATACAATTGTAAAAGATGGGAAAACCATCACTCTTGTACCTCTTACACCCAAACAGGCGTATGATGATCAGCTACAGCTAAAAAGTGAGCATGAGGCTATGGGGAAAGAAAATCAAGGTGAGGAACAGGGGGACAGAAGACCAACAAGCTCGACAAAAAACCCAAAACAATATTGCAACCCATTCAGCCACCAATCTAAACATAAACAAACATTTGGCCAACACTCCAAACAAATCAGACCATTCGATCACTACCCAAATACACCCAAATCTGGCCGAGAGTGGAGGTGAGATAAGAGGAGTGAAGAAAGTTAGGAAGTGTGACGAGAACTACGTAGAAAAACTTAAGAAACAACCCAATTTTTATGCTAGAGAGGTTAAGGTCAGAACTGTATTTTTCATTAACAAGCCAATGATTTTACTTGTGTATAAAGAGGCCTACTTTAATACTAATGATCTTGATCATATTGTGCCTAGTGTTGCTGATGCGAACCTCGTAATCACATACTACAAGGAAAATGGATTCTGGAAACTAATGTAAAACTTTGAGCGCGATCCAAAGGGCGGATCAAAAGTTATGGCCCTTTTCAACTGTTATTCCGGTCTGGCACGACAAGACTTCTTTTTCAATGAGCAGGGATTCCATAGGCATTACAAGGAAAACGGCCTTCGGAAACAACTGTAAAAAATTTTAGCGCGATCCAACGGTTAAATCAACGAGTAGGGATTCTATAGGTAGCACAACGAAACAGGCCTCCGGAAACTCTTGTAAAACTTTGAGCGCGATCCAACGGTCGGATAAAATGTTAAGGCCCTTTTGAGCTGTTATTCTAGTCTAAAGCGACAAGACCTCCATTCAACGACTAGGGATTTCGTAGGTCCTACAAGGAAAACAGCCTCCGGAAACAACTGTAAAACTTTGTGCGCGATATAACGGTCGGATAAAAAGTTATGGCCACTTTCAGATGTTATTCTGGTCTGGCGCGACAAGACCTCCTCTTCCACGAGTTAGATTCCATCGGTGCTACAAGGAAAATGGCCTACGGAAACTACTGTAAATATTTGAGCGTGATCCAACGGTCAGATCAAAACTTATGGCTCTTTTCAGTTATTCCGGTCTGCCGCGACAAGACCTCCTCTTCACCGAGTAGGGATTCCAAAGGTAGTACAAGGAAAAGGGCCTCCAGAAACTACTGTAAATATTTAAGCGCGATCTAATGGTTGGATAAAGACTTATGGCCTTTTTCAACTGTAATTCTGGTCTTGCGCGACAAGACCTCCCCTTCAACTAGTAGGGATTCCATATATAGTACAAGGAAACAAGCCTCCGGAAACTACTGTAAATATTTGAGAGCGATCCAATGGTCAGATAAAAAGTAAAGGCCCTTTTCAGCTGTTATTCTGGTTTGGCGCGACATGACCTCCTTTGATGTGGACCAGCCCAGAAACACCAGTAAGGACCCATTACATGTTCCAAATGGTCCAATGACTCGGTCCAAGACAAAGGCATTCAAAGAGGCATTGAATGCATTGGTTTTAAATGTTTCAACCAAGTCAGAATTGAAAGGTCCATTAGAGTATCAAGAGACCCTAGTACATCTTATCCATGTGCAAGAGGGGTCCAACATAACCTTATTTGGGCCATGAGGTGAGGACAGCAAAGGAAACAAAAGAATCCTTCTACAACTTGGAAACAACATGGGTGGTTACCTTTTTCTTTTGTTTCTAGGATTAAGGGGCTGCATGGAAGGCTATAAATAAGCTTTGAATCAGTTCTATAATATTTTACTTCCTTCTCTTCTTCTCATGACAGAACATGGATTTAATATTATGGGCTTTGTTTTATTTTGTTAGCTACAGCGCAAGGCTTGTTTGGGCTTAATTAATACTT
>Ga0307515_10023936_pt1 | contig 10670 bp, 8 predicted proteins | sample 17_EM_MG_FD_194513 | JGI IMG/M metagenome (GOLD analysis project Ga0307515, IMG submission 194513) | Populus trichocarpa ectomycorrhiza microbial communities from riparian zone in the Pacific Northwest, United States - 17_EM | ecosystem: Host-associated > Plants > Roots > Unclassified | place...
TTCTTGTTCTTCCTATTTTTTATCTCTCCTGGTCTCTCTCTCTCTCTCTCTTTCTCTTCTCTGCCCTGTCTCTACTTTCTCTCTTTTCCTTTTTGTTTTTGTTTTTTGTTTTTTTTTTTTAAGCATCATGGAGAGGGAGTTAGGCACTACCTAGCCCTACGCCCCTTTTCCTGTAGTCGTCAGCTCATTCTTGACAGATCCTTTCGGGTGTTCATAATCTGGAGTAAAAGGATTTGAACCTTTGCATGCCGATACCAAAAACCGATGCCTTACCACTTTCGTCCTCTTCTCCTCTCTTTTTTTTCCCCCGTCCCCTGCGATAATTGATTTCTTTGTATTATAGGGATCCTCCTTCTCTGCCTCAGTCGACGTCTCTCCTCCTGATAAGCATGGCTGGGGAGTTGGTTTCCTGCTAGGACTCGGACGCCAACAGTCCCGCCACGGTTGGCCTGTTGGTGATAGGTTTTAATCCGAACTCCAGCTGCGTGTTGAGGGAGACCTGATTGGTTTGGGATTCGTGGAAAACCGAACGATCTACATGTTGCCTGGGTTGAGTTGACACAGTCTAGGCAGCATTTCCTTTTTTTTTCTTTGCAGGTCGTTTCCTCTGTTTCCAGAGGAAGAAGATGAAGAATCAGGAAATGTAAAACGACATCATTTTAGACTGAGGGTTATTCTTTAATTTGCCTCCTGAAGTATCAGCACCTATTCAATTTGGTCCCTGGAATTTAATTTCTTGCAATTTGGACCCAAATTGACCATGAACTTTGATATTTCTTCAATTAAGCCCCTGATTTCATTAATTAAACTAATTCAAAGTTTAATTAAGTGCCCGATCTTATCAAATCTTTAATTAAGCTTCTGATTTCATTAATTAAACTAATTCAAAGTTTAATTAAGTCCCAAAACTTATTAATATTCCATCAAAATTGAATCCTAAATTTATAAATCCACCCAGAGTAGTCTTCAAAACTTCCAGTTTGTATTGTCTTGACCCAAACTTCGAATTATTCTTCATTCATTTTCATTTTTCTACATTTTCATTGTAAAAAATTAGGTTATGACAGTACGGGTCGTTCATTATGGGAGAATATTGACAAATTCTCACTCGAAGGCACTTCCTCACCATCGTCATGCCTTGGAACATGGTTGATTTTTTTCTCAATTGAGGCTCGAAATAGTACGAGATAAGTGCTGAGATCTCTTCAATAATATAGGTCTCGTATATCGAAGCCTCAACATGCAACTTATTTTTTACTTTTCTCTTAAAGTTGAATAAGTGCCTGCATGAAATTCAATGAATGTTTTGAATTATGCAAAAATTGACAAAAAAAAATTGTAATTAGAATGCATGTGTAAACCCTAACCTCTCGAATGGATACACCTATCTATATTAAACCAGGCCTCCAACTTTTATCGTAAATGGTAAAATATAAGTAGATGCTCCATCGAGTCAAAAAATGATGGAGGAAATATCATCTCAAGTTTGCATATTGTTTGGATGATATTCGTTTCAAGCCTCTTCATGTGTTATGTCTGTAACTTGTTGGAGCATATATCTCTAAAGAAATTATTGATCTCCACGAGTGCATCTCTATCCCCTTTGACAATGAATCTCGGTAAGCTAATGGAATGGAATGAATATTTGTATAAACACGTGGCAATCATGACTCATCATTCTATATAATCTACAATCCTCTAAATTCACTAACATTGATATGTTTGAGACATGTCCATTAGGAAAACATGGACTTTTAAGCCATTGGTAAACTAGTAATTGTGCATTTTTGTCTAAGACGAAGCTGGCTTAGGGTTTTGAGACCCGTGATCTAACATAAACCACCTCCATATTTTTACAGTGACAAAACAATGATATATCCATTCTAGCTTTGATGTTGTCCTTTGTCTTTCCCTTTACGTCTATAATCATGTTGAAAATGTTCTCAAACATGTTTTTTTATATGCATAACATTAAGGTTACGACGGAGAATATTGGTCTTCCAATAAGAAAGCTCCTAGAAAATACTTTGCTTAACCTAATTGTGGGTCATCCCAAAACTAGGAACTTCTGCTCACCAAATTAAAAACCAAACACAATGTCACTGTACTCCGACATCACACCATACAATTCCTCACCTGAAAGAAGTGGCGGTGTAACATCCTTTTCAACTTTGCCAACAAAGAAGTCCTTCTTGTTCTTTCAGTACTTGTGATACATTGACAAGAACCACTGATGAAAGTAAAAAAGAAAGAAAGATGCTTTACCGATATTTGTTAATGTGAGTGCCTTGTTATTTTCCATACAGTATGGACATACTAGTTTTTCATATGTGCTACAACCAGAAATCATTCCACAAGCAGGAAAATCATTAATAGTTCATATCAAAGCTATTTTCATCAGAAAATTATGTTTCATCGATTCATCATAAGCCAAAGCCCTAGATGACCACAACTGTTTCAACTCATCAATCAACGGTCGAAGACAAACATCTATATTCCAACCCAAACTATTAGGACTGGGTATGATCATAGATAAAAACATGAACTCCGGTCTCATACACATCCCCGATGACAAGTTGTAAATCGTGAATATCACCAGCCAACAAGAATAAAGAGCAGCAAATGACCTAAATGGATTAAATCTATTTGTATATAACCTAAGACGCAAGTTCCTTGATTCCACTAAAAACTAAGGATGCACATTATTAAAGTGTTTCAAGGCTTCACCATCAGAAAGGTGCACCATCACTCTATCCACTGCATCATGTGATTGGTGTCATGTTATGTGCTCAACAGTCTTTGGTGACATGAATAACCTATGCAGTCTAGGTATGATTGAGAAGTATCTAAGTTTTTTGTGTGCGACAAGAATCTTTTCTCTACCAGTTCTGAGTTTATAATGAGAATGCCCACATGTTTTGCACACAGCCGAGTCTGCATTTTCAAAGTAGAACAACATGCAGAAGTTTAATCACATGTCAATTTTATGGTATCCTAGACCGAGGGGTTTTATCATGGACGTAGCAATATAGAAGTTCTCTTTCATTCTGTTCCCTTAAGAAAAAAATGCTTCTTTCCCATTCAACAATTATATCATAACTAACTTTACTCAACTCATGATCTGACTTGATGATGAATATGTGTGGAACGACCAATAATATAGTATGATTTGTGCAACCATTCCATAATGGTTCATTAGAATCTTTCAAAAGATTAAAAAACTTGTCCGTGTCTGTATTAGATTCTTCATCTATAATTGGACATTAACCGGCATGACCCTGATTCATTCTCATCGCATCCATAACCATATTCCTATAAGGATTACTATTGTCATTTACAATTCTATGCATATTGCTAACACTAGAAGTTGACTCAACCATCCACTTTACCATGATATCTTGAGAAACATATGGTTCTCTATGTTCATACCAATACAAGTATTTCTCCATGAATTATTTTTGTAGGAGATGTATCGTTACAACATCTGGATCGATAAATTTTTTATTCTTACACATCTTGCATGAACATCTAATACCGCTTCCAATAATATTTCTAGGATTAGATAGTATGCAATTAATAAAACCATGAACCTCCATCACAATAACTCATCCTCTATAACCTCTAGGTGAATCTAGATACATCCATGGAATGATCATCCATTACTTATTTCAAACCTATTTAAATAATGATAACAACATGTATTAATTAACTACGTTAACTAAATAAATTTGCAAAAATATTGGTTTAGCTCAATCTTATTTAATCTATTTTAATAGTTTTCTTAATTCATTATCAATTATCAATTATATATATCTACATAAATTCAAATTTCTACATATTTACTGAAAATTACAACTAGGCAATAAAATTCAAAAATATAAAACGAACCCATTAAATAAGCCATTATTTATTTCATCACAAAACACCGAAGTTAAAAATTCAACATAAGTTTCATCAATTTACAAACAAATACAATATTTAAAAAATCTAAAACAAACCATAACATGTACAAATCATAAATCCATACAACAAAATTGTATGAGAAAAAAACTATAAAACAAATAAACACAAAAAAAATAATACTTATACTACACAAATATGCAAAAAAATTAACATTTAAAAATTGTGTTCAAATAAAAAAAGGTACAATTGATTACTTAAGGTGGAGAATCCTCAATAAAATTTGAATAAGAACATAGACGTTGACAAACCAAGTGTTGTGGTGACTGAATTTGTTGAGGGAGGTTGAATTGTGTTGTGGTGGCTGTTTGTTGCAGAAAAAATACATAAGAAAGAAAAGAAAATGGAGGACGGGGAGAGGAGGGTCGATCGCCAAGTCATAAATTAAGTATTACCGATGGATTTACCGATAAAATAATTCTATCGGGCATGCCATTGGTTATTCTATCGGTAAAAAATGTCACATCACCGTACAATTTGCCTTTTGAATCTCACTATAATATTGTCTGTAATTCCATCAGTATATACTGAGAGATTATTTTCATTGATATATTTACAAACAAACTTTACCGTCGGGGGTTAAAGCCGTTGGTAAAAGTTACGCATCATCATACTTTTCTGGCTTTTTATTTCTTCTTTTCTACTGCAATTCCCTTGGTATATACCGATAAAATGTTTTCTTTGGTGTTTATCGATGGATATAACAATGAAAAAGTTTGTCGGTAAAATTCACCGCAATCTACCGACGAAAATATTTTATCGGTGTTTCTATTTGTATTTGCTAAATTTCTAGTAGTGATACATCTTGATCGGATTGATAAATCTGATGGAAGACTTGGTTATTCCTCTCATACCACATGAAGTAAAATGTGGCCGAGAAGACTAACTCAATAGTAGATGCAAAAAATCCTTCTTTTTCAGGTGCGTGTATGCCCACTAAAGCAGAGGTTGCCATGTAATAGAAGGTCAACCCAGAAGGGTTTTGATAGCACCCTAAACTACAATAGAAAAGGAGCATTGAAAGAACAAGTGGTTATATGTCTCAACATGTGACATGCAAAGGATACATACCGAAGAGGGAATGATATGAAAAACATGTAGTTTGTCCATAATGTGAAGAGACTTAAAGAAGCAAACCAAATGATAAATGAGTGCCTCAGGATGACCAGGTATTGACTAAAACTAAAATAAAAGATACATATCGGAGAATGATTTTTTTTATTGGGTCCTTTTACTTCCCTTTTAATAATTGTAGTTTTATTTTGCAAAGTTAACCCTCGATAATTCAAGAAATGATGTTTAGAATTATAATACATGAGGTAATGACATTGAATAATTTGTTTAGGAACTAGTTCTATTTTAAACAATAATTTAAAGGTGTTTGACACCTTTTACCCTTAAATGATATGGGTATAATGCAAGTCCTTTATCCTCAAGTGGTTTCCAATAACAAAATGCATTTGTTTTCTGAATTTGTTATTTTTCCCTTAAAAATATTTTTCATCGAAAATACTGAAACATATGGGTTAATTATTGTAGAGATTTGCATCGTTCACACTCTCACATTTCACTATGGACTCATTGTTTATTTTTTTTTTTTGTCCTTAAATTTTTTTTTAGGTGATTACAACCTCTCAAAGTCAAATTAAAGGATAATTGATTCAAATTTGTTGATCAAGGACAATATTGAAACAAAGAGGACATATGTGGAAAAGACGCTAAAAAATGAAGGGTGGGTTCATAGTTGTGAAAAGTTCAATTTAATCTTCCACCTTTTCAAATTATATCCATTCGATCCCTTAATTATTTTTTTCTTAATTAAATTTTGGTATAAAAGTTTATTTTTATTATTTTTCAGTTACTGTTTTGAGAGAGGAGAGAGGAGAGAGAGATTTTTGGATTTCAATGTTGAGAGGGAAAATCATTATTCACACAATTTTCGGCCACAAAAATAGTTGTTCTTGGTGTCCATGGGTTCCATGCAATAAAATGATTTTGATGGTAGTTATATAGAGCCTCAATATTCCATAAAAAAGAAATCTAAGTCAAAGAAGACAAATTTAACCTGATTTGATTTTAGGGTTTGGACTTTTTTTGGTTTTTTGGGTTGATGGATTGGTTTCTAAATGTTTTAAGGGTAATGGTAAGGTGTTTTTGGGTTGAAAAGGCTTAACAACTAGGTTTTTAGGGCAAAAAACTAATGCCTTAATTTTCTAGTCACCATAGTGGTGGCTGGAATGTAGGTTAGTAGATGACATGTTACATATCTTTTTTTTTTTTAAAAAAAAATAAGGGCAGATAACAGGTCATCAAATGGTATAAATTTTTTAAATTTTGGTTATTATTTTTTTTCTGGGCGATTCCAACCTTTTAGGGCCAAATTAAAGGATAATTGACTCAAATTTGTTGACAAAATAAATTATTGAAAGAAAGAGGACCGATGTGGAAAAGACACTAAAATAGGTGGTGGGGACTTTGAAAAGTTCAATTTAGTCCTTCATCTTTCCATATTATACCCATTTAGTCCCTTAATTTTTTTACAATTCGATTTTGATGTAAAAGTTTATTTTTATTATTTTTAGTTTCTGTTTTAGAGAAGAGAGAGAGAGAGATTGCCAGATTTCAATGTTGAGAGAGAAAGTTATTGCACACCATTTTTTACCACCAAAATGGTTGTTCTTGGTATCCAAGAGTTGATGCGATGAGAGGATTTTAATGGTGGTTCTTTAGAGCTTCAATGTTCCATATATAAACAAATTAGTCATGGAAGACAAGTTTAACCCGGTTTTATTTTAATTTTTTGGACCTTTCTTTTTAGGTTTTTGGGTTGATGGGATTTCTAGATGTTCTAAAGGTGTTGATAAGTTATTTTTGGGTTTAAATGGCTTAAAAACTAGGTTTTTAGGGGGGAAACCAATGCCTCGATTTTCTAACCACCATAATGGTGACTAGAATTTAGGCTGGTAGACGACATGTTATATGTCTATTTTTTTAAAATAGGATGGATGACAAGTCTTCAAACAATTCAAAGTTTCTCTATTTTTTTTTATTTTGGTCTTCAAACTTTTTTTTCTAGCGATTCCAACCTTTTAAAGCTAAATTACATTTTAAAGCTAAATTAAAGGATAATTGATTCAAATTTATTGAATGAGGACAATATTGAAAGAAAGATGACCAAAGTGGAAAAGAAGCAGAAAATGAGGGGTGGGCTCAAACTTGTGAAAAGTTCAATTTAGTCCTATACGATAAGAGGATTTTTTGATGGTTGTTGTTTTGAGCCACCATGCTAAAAAAAATAAAATTAACTTGGTTTGGTTTCGGGGTCTTGGATCATTTTTTTGGGTTGATGGGTTGGATTTAGATGTTTTAAAGGTGTTGATAAGATGTTTTTGGATTAAAATGACTTAATTTTTCTTTTTTTAGGGAAAAAACCTACTGTTTTGATTTTCTAGCCACCACAAATATGGTCAAAATCTAGGCTGGTAAACGACACGTTATTTGCTTTTAAAAAAGAAAACAAATAAGATCGGACAACATGCCATTTATCTTTTAAAAGAAAAAAAACCCACGCCCACACACGTGGGTTTGGGCTTGAAGGTCCAAATGCCTAGGCTCTTTTTTTACCTTTTTTTTTCAAAATTTCTTATTTGATTTTTAGGTTAAATATAAAATTTTAAAAATAATTTATTGAACCAGGTTAAGTCCATGGCCCAGATTACATGTTTAACAGTTTAAGCCACAACATCTGGGCTATTAATTTTTTTCTTTTTTTTAATGCATTTTGGTCCTTTTAAAAAAAATAATTTCATTATTTGTTACCAATGTTCTATTTTTTTTTATCTACCTTGAAACTAAAAAAAATATATAATTTCATATTTTATTATCAATTATCTATTTTTGTTGTCCCAATCTCATATGTTTGTCCTGATTTTTTTCTTAAGAAAAATATTTCATATAAAAACAATTCACATGTGTTTTATTTTTGTATGATTAAATGAAAAATAATCTATGAAATAAAAAAAGTTATTGAACTTGATGACGTGTATGACTTGCGTCTTTAGTATGGTTGGTTGACTCTAGTTCACTTGGGTGTTTTTTTTAAATTAAGTACTGCTTTTTACCAACTTTATCCTTTAATATTAAGAGCATGTTTAGGATTGAAATGGTTTTTTTGCTTTTTTTTTTTCTAACCACAAGAATATAGTATTTGGTTATCAAATAAAAGTGCGGCTTAATTTGTGGGGCTTGCCATTAAATGAAATCTAACCTAAGTTATGATAAAGCTATTTTTTCATGCTTTTTCTAAACCATAGTTCTGTTTTTATTATCTTCTTTTATTTTTCTTACCATTAAAAAATCCATGGATCATTTTAACCTTTGCAATTGAAACGCTCTAGCATGTGCTCAGAGAAACAAAAGTTTGGTTTTGCCTATAATAAACACTCCATTAGATCTACACAAATCATCCTATAAGGTTTGGAGATTTTCATAGACGGACCTTCATGCATGCTTGACGTGCAGTAATAAATAGTAATAAACACATTTTTCTTATGTATTAGTAATTATATGCTTCTTATTTAATTTGAAGCTATGAATTTACTACTTGTTCTTTTTAGTCATTTTACCTTTAAAAACAATTTTAACCAACCACGCTTGAACTAAACATATATAAAATTCAACTAGCAGCAACTAAAAGTTTTTATTAAACCTATTTTTTAAAAACCACAACTATAAAGGCTACCACAATGCCAAATACACCTTTAATTCAAATTGAGCTTCCATATTTGTTATTTGCAAGAATATTCCTGCGGGTTTCATAGGTCAACTCGGGTTGACTCAAGTAAATCCAATATGTTTCTGTCTCATTATTTGATAAAAGTATTGTTTATTATGTAGTTGGTTTTGAATTCATGGTTAAAATATATTTCTTTTTTTAGGAAACATGTTAGCAATGCCTCAACATTTTTGTTGGCGTTCAAGGAAATTTTTCTCCGACCTGTGGCGTAGCGCGGGTAGATTCTATTATTGTTTGACTAAATAAAGAACTTATTATAAGATACAATATTGTTATTAGACACAACTAAATACATGGCTCATGTTGCAAGATCAAAAATATTTCACGTCTTATTAGTATGAATAATTGTTTGATTAAAAAAAAAATTTATTCAAAGAAACAAAGTTGTTAAACATAAATGGGTATATCGGCCACACGTTTTCTCAATGTTTTACATTGTGGTTTTTTCTCTTTTAATTTTATATTTCTATCATAATTCTAAACTTTACCTCATAAATTTTGATCATAAAAGGATTTAATTAAAATACTTAAAGATGAAAATGAGAGAAATATGCCATTTCTTTAGCACATCCTAGTTTGTTTGGAAGGTAAACATAAATCTTCATGAGCTTAAGTTAGTATAGGAATAACACCAACCAATCCCAGTGCAAAAAAACAAAAGTCTATTTATCAGACTGCTTCAATTATTAAAAAAGAAAATTTATCCAAAAAGGATGATGAGAACATCAAACTCCAGAATGTTTGCATGATTTATGATGATGAAGGATAGCTTAACCTTAGTATTGCAGGATTTTATTTAGATTTATTTATTGGACTTAGTTTAGTTATTGTTTTATTTAAGTTTATTTATTAAATTTAATTTAATTATTGTTAGATATTTTATTTAGTGGGTTATAAATCTAATTATTTGTTATAGTTAGAGTTTTAGTATTTATATTATTTTTTAAAAATGTTAGACCATTGTTAATAACTTGAATAAAAATCATAAAATTGAACACTTTTCCACCTTCTATTCTTTCTCTTCTTCAACGTTTTCTTCTCTTTCTTTGACATTTTCTTCTTATCTTCTTCTTTACTCTCTTCTGTAGCTTTGAATCTCTTTTGGCCCGCATCCATGTGTTAAATGCCTAAGATAGAGGACAGGTTAATTAGCAGAATCCTTGATTCCAATGAACACAGGTAAGGTAAAGGGCCAGCATCAATCATCAGTAAACAAAGAAGCAAAAGAAAAACATGTTGACTTGTCAAGTTTTGGGGATATTTAACAGTAATGATATTGCACTTTCGAATTTAATTTCTAATGAGAACAGTTTTGGCACCATCCTCTTGCGTATCTTCTGGGATAAGATTTTCTTGAACGATACAGCTCAAGGTAAGCCACTTGCTGCAATTTGTATGATATCCAACTTATATAATATAAGGCCATCATTTTCCATGTTGATTACGAGTTGAGTTGATTAAAAAAAAGGAAGAAAAATACTCCTACAAAGTTTACAAGGTCATCATTTTCTTTCTTATCCTGTCCAGAAAGCTCAACGTACGGGTCTCCTCAAGTTTCATATATAACACGGCCAGTTCTTTCCCAAACCCTAAATACCTATATCATTTTCTTTCTGGATTAATTAATCACTTTAAAACTTGTGTAGAAATAGAAATCCCAAGTGTTATTTCATCTCTGCTGTGCATGAATGATAACTTTCTGCTCAGGTACAGAGGAGAAGGTGAAGAAAGGTGTCCACCACCGACCAAAAGTAAGAAAAAAGGAGAAGTAAGGCCTGGCCTGCACATGTTCTCTGCAAACTCGAAGCTGGAATTAAGCTTGTGACTTTATTCACAGTACAATCTTATTTTAATGCAATATATATGTGTGGTTGAAGATGGCCCCCCCCCTTTTTTTTTTTTTGTAGAGAAATTA
>Ga0307515_10023937_pt1 | contig 10670 bp, 12 predicted proteins | sample 17_EM_MG_FD_194513 | JGI IMG/M metagenome (GOLD analysis project Ga0307515, IMG submission 194513) | Populus trichocarpa ectomycorrhiza microbial communities from riparian zone in the Pacific Northwest, United States - 17_EM | ecosystem: Host-associated > Plants > Roots > Unclassified | place...
GTCGACGGTCTTCAGGCCGCCGATCTTATCGGCACCCCGGGGGCGCGGGGGCCGGAATCTCGGGATCCGGCCCCCGCGTGCCACGGCGTCAGCGCCAGTCCGCGGAGGCCTCCACCGGTCCGGTGCGGCGGGTGCCGAGCCACAGCGCCAGGCCCGCGTAGCCGCAGAGCACGAGGCCGCCGGCCCAGCCCGGCAGTGGGAAGTACCCGGCCGAGGCCACGTAGTTGACGGTCACCTGCGGGTGGGCGACGAGCGTCTGGAGCATCGCGAACCCGCCCGCCGGGGTCAGCCGCAGCAGCCAGGCGGAGACGTCGTCGGGCAGGTACGGGATCACCCCGAACACGTAGGGGAGGACGACCAGCGCGACCGCGGCCGACACCGCCCACGCGCTTCGCAGCATCGCCCGCAGCCCGACCGCGATGACCGTGGCCGCCCCGGTCAGGAACGCGGCGGCGAGTACGACGCGCAGGCCGGTGAGGAGCCCGACCGGTTGCATCACGGTTCCGTTGCCTCGCATGATCGCCGTCGACGCCAGCAGTGTCACGACCGCCGCGACCAGCGCGGCGGCGAAGGCGGCGCAACCGGCCACGACCGCGCGGGCGCCCAGGACCTTCCGCGACGCGGGCCGCCCCGCGAGGACGGTGACGACCATGAGTACCAGGACCAGCGCGATCAGCCCGACGAGCGTGCTCTCCGGCGTCCGCGCGCCCATCTCGCCGATCGGGCCGATGTCGCCCGAGCCGGTAACGGTGAACGTTCCGCCGGCCTCGGTGAAGCCCGGCGCCTGGTGGAACTTCTCCCAGTCGGTCGTGCCCATCGTGCCGACCGCCGCACCGGTCCAGGCGCCGCCGGCGCCCTCGACGGTGACGTTGTCGAAGACCCCGCTCGCCTGCGTGAAGCGGACCTCGCCGATGGTCCCGCCGAGCCCGACGGGCCGCCGGGTCAGGTCGCCGGGGGAGGTGGCGAACAGCCCGATCGCGGCGTCGGCGCCCAGGCCCGGCAGCTCGGTCGAGCCCAGCTCGGTCCAGGTCAGGCCGTCGGCCGACTCGTAGCCGGTGACGGTGCTCCCGGCGCGCGTGAGCCGGAACCACCGCGGCGCCCCGGAGGCGTCGCCCGGCGTGCCGGCGATGTCGGTGTCGTAGTCGTACTGCATGCGCACGCCGTTGGCGCCCGTCATCATCACGGCCGCGTAGGAGGAGCCCCGCGCGGTCCCGTCCTTGACGATGATCCCGGCCTTCGCCCAGGGCACCAGGCCCGGGACGATCTCGTCGTGGTCGGGTGGGGGATAGGTGATGGTGCCGGTCATCGAGGTCAGGCGGGCGGTGATGGAGCCGTCGCCGGTCAGGGTCTGGTGGCCGAAGTAGAACGTGTCCTCGACGAGGCCGCCGCCGGGACCGGTCGGATCCGACGGGCAGGTGACCCGCACGTTCTCCGCCCAGCACTCCGAGCGGCTCGCGTACGTGGGGACCACGCCCGCGAGGACCACCACCAGCATCCCGACGACGATCGCCGCCGTCCGCGCCCGGCCGCGCCGGAAGCGCCGCCACTCGGCGGCGACCAGGCCGCCGAAGTTCTCAGGATTCGTCATGCCACCGGTTCTACCGACCGGCGCGTCACACGGGCCGAACCGGCGTCGTCATCTCCCTGTTAGGTCGGACGCGGCATGCTGGAGGGCGGCGCCGACCGACAGGAGTGACCATGCGCAGATCGCTCATCTCGCGGACCGTGGGGCTGCGGTTCACGATCCTGTACACCGCGCTGTTCCTGGTGTCCGGTATCGCCCTGCTCGTCCTGGTCAACGCCTTCGCCTTCGGCGATGTCTCCACCTCCGAACCGGCCGGATCATCACCCGGCCCGGGGACCGGCGGCCTTGACGCCGCCCAGGGCCAGATCCAGGCCCTCCAGGACCGCGTCAACGAGCTGGAGACCGGCCAGACCCAGCGGATCCTCACCGCCTCGGTGCTCGCCCTCGCCGTCATGGCCGTCCTCTCACCGCTCCTCGGCCGCCTCATCGCCGTCCGGGTCCTGCGGCCGCTGCGGACCATCACCGCCGCCACCCGCCGCATTACCGCCGACAACCTCCACGAACGCCTCACCGCTCCCGGACCCGACGACGAGGTCAAAGACCTCGCCGACACGATCGACAACCTCCTCGAACGCCTCGAAGCCTCCTTCGCCGCCCAGCGCAGGTTCGTCGCCAACGCCTCCCACGAACTCCGCACACCCCTGACCACAATGCGCGCTTCCGTCGACGTCGCCACCGCCAAACCCGGGCCTATCCCCGCCTCGACCACGTCCCTCGCCGAACGGATCCGCGGCGAACTCGACCGCGTCGACGGCCTCCTCGACGGCTTCCTCCTCCTCGCCCGCGCGCAACACGGCGCACTCGCCGCGCCCGAACCGATTGCCCTCGCCGACCTCACCCGCGAGGCCCTCGGCGCCCGTGCGGCAGAACTCGAAGCCAGGAACCTGACGGTCACCGACGACCTGCTCGGGGAGGCCCGCGTCCAAGGCGACGGCACGCTCCTCACCAGGGTCGTCCAGAACCTCGTCGACAACGCCGTCGTGCACAACACCGACGGCGGCTGGATCCGCGTCACCACCACGGACCGAGGGGACACCGTCGACCTCACCGTCGAGAGCGGCGGACCGGTCGTCGACCCCGAGGAGGCCGCCCGCCTCGCCGAACCCTTCCAGCGCCTCGGCACCGCCCGCACCGGCCGCGGCTCCGGCCTCGGACTGTCCATCGTGGACGCCGTCGTCACCGCCCACGGCGGCGCCCTCGACATCAGGGCACGTTCCGAAGGCGGCCTCGCCGTCACCGTCACCCTTCCGGCCGCGATCGGAGCCACCGCATGAGGATCCTCGTCGTCGAAGACGCCCCCACGCTCGCCGACGTGGTCGCCGAAGGGCTCCGCGACCAGGGCATGGCCGTCGACATCGCCGCCGACGGCCTCACCGCCGCGGTGAAACTCGACGCCAACTCCTACGACGTCGTACTCCTCGACCGCGACCTGCCCGGCATCCACGGCGACACCCTCTGCCGCATGATCACCGAACGCGCCGAACGGCCCATGGTCCTCATGCTCACCGCCGCCGGAGGACCCGGTGACCGGGTCAGCGGCCTGACCCTCGGCGCCGACGACTACCTCGCCAAGCCCTTCCACTTCCCCGAGCTCGTCCTGCGCGTCCACGCGCTCGCCCGCCGCCGCCCTTCGGCCCGCCCGCGAACGCTGCGGGTCGCGGGCGTCGAGCTGGACCCGGTCAGCCGCACGGCGACCCGCGACGGGCGGCTGCTGGACCTGTCGGTGAAGGAGTTCGCGCTGCTGGAGGCCCTGCTGAAGGCGAGCCCGGCCTTCCTGAGCGCCGAGGAGCTGCTCGAACAGGTCTGGGACGAGAACGCCGACCCGTTCACCAACACGGTCACGGTGACCGTCGGCAGGCTGCGCCGGAAGCTCGGCGGCCCGCCGGTGATCACGACGACGCCGAGGGTCGGCTACCGGATCGCGGACTGAGGGGGCGCGATCTCGGCTCCCGACTGGCCGGAGCGCTTCAGCGAGTCGGCGATGAAGCCGTCGGCCTTCAGCTCCTCGACCAGTCCGCGCAGGAAGTCGACCGTATCCGCCGCGCGTCCGACGGTCGTCCCGACGGCCTGGCGGATCTGCATGAAGCGGTCGTCGACGAGCCGGACCTCCGGGCGGCCCTCGGCGAAGGCGGTGACCGGCCGGCGGATGCCCGCGCCCGCCTCCAGGCCCTGGGCGAGGAACACGTCGACGCCCTCCTCGCCGCGCACGACCGCGGCGTGCCGGAGGGTGCGGGTGAGGAACAGGTCGTAGGCCGAGCCCTCCTTGACACCGATGCGGACACCGGGGGAGTCGACCTCGGCGGCCGTGGTGAACGGCGAACCCGTGGGAACGACGTAGACGCCTTCGATCACGACGTAGGGCGCGGTGAAGGCGACCTCAGCCTCGCGGGCCGGTTCGACGGCGAGGAAGCAGATGTCGGCGCGGCCCTGGGCCATGGCGTGGAAGGACTTGCGCGCGGCGTCGAAGCAGAGGAGTTCGAGGGGGAGTCCGAGCCGTGCGGCGACCTCGCGGGCGATGTCGACGGTGACGCCGCCCGGGGCCTCGGACGTGCCCTGGGCCAGAACCGGGTTGCCGAGGTTGATCGAGGCCCGGAGGGTGCCGGTCGGGGCGAGGTCTCGCGCGATGGCGGTCGTCATGCGGCCGAGCGTAGCCGATCTTGGGGCGACTGCCGTCGCGCGTGAGGTTCAGTCCTCCGGCGGCGTCATGACGCGGATGATGCCCTGCGGGGCGTCGGCGGCGAAGGCGATCACGAGGTTGTCCGCCGAGCCGATCGCCGCTTCCTCCGAGCGCGGGAACATGCCCTGCTCGTAGGCGGCGAAGGCGGCTTCGACGTCGCCGGGGTTCTCGGTGATCGCCTGCGCGAGCTCGGCTCCGTCGATCATGGCGAGGTTGGCGCCTTCGCCGGCGAACGGCGACATGAGGTGGGCCGCGTCGCCGAGGAGCGTCACGCCCGGGACGCGCTCCCAGCGGTGGGGGACCGGCAGGGCGTGGATCGGGCGCGGGACGAAGCCGTCGCCTTCGGCGATCAGGGCCAGCAGCGCCGGATCCCAGCCGGTGAAGCGGTCCAGCAGCGTCCGGCGCGCGGTCTCGTCGTCGCCGAGTTCGGCCGTCCGGTTCTCCGGGCATCGCAGCGCGATGTAGACGGTGATGCTCCCGTCGCCGTGCCGGTGGGCGTGGATGCCGCGGCCCTCGTCGAGGGCCATCAGGCTTCCGGCGCCGACGGTCCGCGCGTGGGTCCCGTCCTTGTCGGCGAGGTGGGTCTCCATGAACGACAGCCCCGAGTAGACGGGCCCGGCGTCGGAGAGCAGCGGGCGGATCTTCGACCAGGCGCCGTCGGCGCCCACGAGCGCGCCGGTCTCGACGGTGCGGCCGTCGGCGAGGACGAGCGCGTGCCGTCCGCCGCCGAGGGCGCGGACCTCGCGGACCTTCGATCCCCAGTGGACGGTGCCGTCCGGGAGGGTGGTCAGCAGGATCCGGCGCAGGTCGCCGCGCTCGATTTCGGGACGGCTCCCGTCGCCGTCGTCGTCCAGGTAGGCGTTGCCGTGGCGGTCGAGGACCCGGGTGGCGTCGCCGCCTGTGACGACGAGCTCGGCGAAGGCGTCCGACAGGCCGGCCGCGGCGATGGCGGCCTGTCCGGACTCCTCGTGCATGTCGAGCAGTCCGCCCTGGTTCCGCGAGGTCGGCGACTCGTCGAGGTCGTAGACGCGGGACGCGATGCCGTGCCGGTGCAGGACGCTCGCGAGGGTCAGGCCGCCGAGACCGGCGCCGACGATGGTGATGGGTTCGATGGACATGGTGTCTCCTCAGGGGCGGGGTGTGCCGGTGATTCCGGTGACGAGTACGCGGACGGCCCAGGCGAACCGGTCGGATCCCTCGCCCGACAGCAGGTCGGCGCCGAGCGCCGCGATGTGCGGATGGGTCGTCGGGTCCGCCTCCCGGACAGCGGTGACGAGGGCCTCGCCTTCGGCTGCGGAGCCGGGCGTCTCGTCGCGGGTGCCGTGCTCGGCGGCGGACGCGGTCGTGACGAGGAGCAGGATGTCGACGCCCCACGCGGCCCGGTCGTCGGGCACTCCGCCTTCGCGCAGGAGACCGAGGAGGGTGTCGAGCAGTGCGAGTGCGCCCGGGCCGGACGGCCGCGTGACGAGCGCGGACCGCGCCAGGCTCGGGTGGGCGTGGAGCAGCTCGACGTAGGCGCGGAGGGTTGCGGCAAGACGGTCGAGCCAGGTCCCGCCGGTGGGCGGCCCGACGGTGGCGAGCAGCGTGTCGAGGACGGCGGCGTGCAGCTCGGCGGTGTTGCGGACGTAGACGTACAGGGAGGCCGGACCGGTGTCGAGCTCCTGTGCGAGGCGCCGCATGGTGACCTTCTCAAGGCCCTCGGCGCGCATGATCCCGACGGCCAGCGCGACGATCCCGGCCCGGGTGAGGGCGGGTTTCGCGGGACGTTCGCGGCGGCTGGGTGAAGTGGTCATGCCTCCACGGTAGCGAACATGTTCGTTACAAACACGTTCGTTACGAACATGTTCGGCAGATCACGGTCTCAGTCGGCCTCCTCGGCCGTCTCGGCCTGCCGCATCCCCTCCGGCGTCAGCCCGACGGTGTGGATCTCCTCGTCACCTTCACCCTCAGTGCGGCCGATGACGAGCGGCGGGTTCTTCCCACCGAGCTCGGCGACGGCCTGCACGAAGGTGGGCGCGTCGAAAGGCAGCAGGGCGAGCCACGCGCCGACCGGGCGCATCGTGCCCGGCCCGCCCGCGGATCCCGCCATCGCGCGCAGCACCTGCGCGGCTTGTTTCGTGAGCAGCATGCCCCGATCATCGCCCTCGGGCGGCCCGCGCGGCGCCGAACACGCGAGGTCTAGCGCGCCCGCCCGTGCCGCAGCCGGAAGCGCCGCTCGAAGTCCTCGGTGAAGGCCGCCGGTCCGACCGTCGAGGACGCCGCCTCCACCACGCCGTCGTCGCCGACGTACAACACCGCGACCCGCGCCGGGCGGAGCGGGACGAAGACCGTCCAGCCGACCCCGAAGCGGTCGGCGCTGGGCGGGACGCCGCCGTGGAGACCGGCGACGTGGCGCAGCGCCCGCGCGACCGCCTCCTCCTTCAGAATCGGCCGCGGCAGCGCCGGGACCGCCCGGTGGTGCCCGGTACCTTCGCCACGAGAACGGTCCATGCCGGTGAACCTCCCCTGGGCCGGGCGCTCGGCGAGCGTCGCTCCTGCTTCGTAAGCCATGGCCGTATTGCACCAGCGGAGGACGGGGACCGGTCCCTGCGGCGAGGCGACGCCCTTTTCCCAGCGATCATTCATCCGGAACGCATCGGGTCTTAAGCCTGGCGAGTCACCGTATGGTCATGAACGGCATTGTCGGAACCGTCGTGAACGACCACCGGACCGAGGCGCTGACCGCGACCAGGGAACTGCTGCGGACCGGCCTCGGCGCCGTCGAGCGCATGTCCCGCCGCAGGCTGCGCACGGCCGGCGCAAGGCCGACCGTCGGGGGCGCCCTCACCGAGGGCCTCTACGGCATCCACGCCACCGGCGTCTCGACCACCGAGGTCGCCCGCGGCGGCCGCGACCTGCTCGACTCCCTCGACCAGGAGATGAGGGCGCGCACGCTCGCCGACGTGCCCCACGAGACCTGGTCGCGCTGGAGCCGTGCGCAGGAACACCACCGCACCGGCCTTCCCGTCGCCGACCTGGGCGTCGCCGCCAGGCATGCCGCGCTGGAGCTCATCGACACCGCGGTGTCGATCCGGCTGCTCGGCGACACCCCCGAGATCGCCCGCCTGCACCGGCTGGCCGCCTGCACCCTCGACGACGGCGCCCTCGACTACGGGCGCGTCACCGTCCTCGGCACCCCGTCGCCGAACACGCCGTGGGGCTGGCAGGTGCGCGGGCGGCACGTGACCGTCAGCTGCTTCCTGCTCGGCGACCAGCTGATCCTCATTCCCGTGTCGGCGCGGCTGACGGCCGTGCGCGACAGCTTCACCGAGCTGCCGCGCCGGCTGGCGGCCTGAAGGCGCGGAACCCGCGGGCTCCGCGCCCCTCGGTCAGACGCCGTAGAAGGGCAGGACCTCGCCCGCCGGGTGGTCGGCGGCCGCGACGACCGCGCGCTTCTCCCCATCGACCATGCACAGAGGCACGCGGCCGAGCTCAAGACCTACACCACACTCCTGCCCGACGGCACGGTCACCGTCGCTCGCCTCCACGCCTCCACGCCTCCACGCCTCCACGCCGGCTCGGCCGCGCTCGCGGATCGGATCGCGTCACGCGGCAGCGGGGGCGGCTGGCCGCAACCAGGCGACCCGCTGTTCGGCAGGCCCGAGGCGTACCTGCGCGAAGCCGCCGGGCACGCGGCGGCCGAAGCCGCGTCCCTTGAGGCCACGGAGATCGGCGACTTCCGTGTCGACACCGACGGCCGCACCGCCGACGAGGTCGCCGAGGCGGTCGCAGCGCGGGTGGGCCGGGCTGACTCTAGATGGGGACCACGCCACGGCCGCGCCGGCCACGGCCGCCGTCGGTTCAGGCCCGTGGGCGCGCCACGGGCTGGTCGGGCATCGGCACGACGTAGGCCTGGTCGCGGCCGGTCGCGATCCGCACATAGCGCAGCAGTTCGCGCGCGATTCCCGCGTTGCCCATCGCCCAGCCGGTGTGGGGTTCGAGGTCGCTCGGTGTCTCGCGATGCTCGGCGTTCGACCAGCGCGTGCCCTTCTCGTCGCGGACGGCGTGCGCGACGAGGTAGGTGACGAGGTCTTCGGCGAATTCGAGGCTGTCGCCGTTCTCGACCGCGCGGTCGAGCGCCAGCGCCAGCACCCCGGCGGTCCCGCAGCAGCGGCCGTGGTTGTCCCAGAAGCCCGGGTAGAGGCGTTCGGGCAGGCCGGAGGTGATGAGGGTGTGCCGGCAGCGGTCGCCGTACGCCTCCCACGACGGGTCGCCGGTGGCGTCGGCGAGGAAGCGGAAGGCGTGCGCGTCGCCCGCGGGGCCGTGGCACCAGCCGAAGTTGTGGCGCGTGACGACGTCGGGACGCAGCTGGGGATCGGAGTGGGGGACCAGGAAGCCGTCGGCGCCGCCCTCGTTGCGTGCGACGACGTCGGCGACTCCGGTCAGCGCCAGCTCGATCAGGTCGGTCCGGTCGGCGGCCTTGCCGACGGCGGCGAGCGCCGCGGCGTTCCCGAGCGTGCCGTGCGAGTAGTGGTGGAAGCGCGCCTCCATGCCCGGCCGCAGTTCCCAGCAGACGCCGAACGGGGTCTCCTCGGCGGCGGCGAGGTAGGGCTCGACGGCGAGGACGGCCAGGTCCACGTCACCGGAGTCCAGCGCGCCCAGGGCGATGCCGGCGTTGCCGAGCAGCAGGTCGAAGTACTCGCCCCAGCGCTGCCCGTCGAAGCGTTCGCGGACGAGGGCGGGGACCCGTTCGGCCGCCTTGGCGGCCTCCTTGTCGTCGAGCAGATCCGCGACACCGCGCAGCGCGACGGCGGCGCCGATCGCTCCGGTGTACAGCGAGCTGCTCTCCTCGGCTTCGAGCCCGGCGGCGATCGTGCGGGCCGCGCGGATCGCCGCGTCGCCGTACTTGTCCCAGCCGAAGTGCCGCTGTCCGTCGAGCAGCGCGAGCACGACACCGGGCGTTCCGCTGTACAGCGAGGTGTCGGGTTCGGCGTCGGAGGGCTTCGTCGGCCACTCGAGACCGGTTCCGTTGTCGCGCGCCGACTCCAGCAGCCAGTCCAGTGCCCCCGCACCGAGCGCCTCGGCCGTGGCCGGTTGCGTCAAGGTCATGTCCGGAGCGTGCCACAAACGGACGACATCCGCTTCGTCCGAAAGGCCGTGCGTCGGAGAGGCGCGAGCCCGTAGCCTGCCGGACATGGAGCGTTCCGGGGTGTACTGGCGCGGACGGCTGACCGGCCGGCGGCTGCTGCTCGGGCAGGGTCGCGCGGACGGCGAGTGGCACTTCCGGGCCGACGACGAGACATGGGCGCTGGTCTTCGACGGGGACTGGATCTGCGGCACCCGCGGCATCCTCGACGGACCGTTGAACCAGGAAGCGGCCTGGGCGCTCATCGAGCCGCTTCTGGACGGTTCGCCGCTGCCGCGACTCGGGCGCCGCAACGTGTCACCGGTCACCGTGATGACGCACCCGAAGTACGGCGACCTTCCTCACACACTCGGCCCGCGGGGCAGGATCCCGCACGACACCGTGCGCGCCGACCCGGCGAAGCAGAACGGCGGCATGTGGCCCGGACGCTACTTCTATGTGGACAGCGACCACACCTGCGTCCAGTGCGGGCTGGGCTTCGTGCTGACCGCCGACGAGCAGAGGTACTGGTACGAGGAGGTGCGCCTCTCCTTCGACGTGGTCCCCGTCCGCTGCACCCGCTGCCGAAAGGAGCGCCGTGCGGTGAAGCGGCTGCATCTCACCGTGGCCTCCGCCCGTGAAGCCGTCCGCGAGGCACCCGGCGACGCCGCCGCCCGGCTCGCGCTGGCCGAGGCGATGGTGCGGTTCAACGACGACCGCGGGGAAGGCGACCTCGACGAGGCCGTCGCCGAGGCCCGCCGGTGCCTGGCCCTCGACGCCCGCAAGCACGGGGCGCACTACTGGCTGGCGCGGGCGCATGAGCTGGCCGGTCGCGACAGGCGGGCCGAGGCCGCCTACGGCGAGTTCCTCACCGCCGCGCAGGAGACGCGGGATCTGACCCGCAGCCTCCTGAACGACGCCGCCCGCAGGCGGGCTGAGCTGCGGGCCCGTTCGTGATCATCGGGCTATAGAGTCCGTCGAAGAATTTTCTCGCGCGTCCTGTCGATTCCGCGCGGCTCGTTCGACGTATGGGTGAGACAGTGCACCGCTTCCGAGAGGAGAGCCCCGTGGCTCAGTACGCGATCTTCATCTACACCACCGCCCCCGGCGGCAAGGACGACCTGACCGACGCCGAGAAGCAGGCCCTCGACGACCACGGCGCCACGGTCGAGTCCCTCGGCGGGAAGATGCTCACCGCCTTCGCGCTCATGCCGAGCACCACGGCGACCTCGGTGAAGGGCGACGCCATCACCGACGGGCCGTTCATCGACACCAAGGAGGTCATCGCCGGCTTCTACGTCCTG
>Ga0307515_10023938_pt1 | contig 10670 bp, 10 predicted proteins | sample 17_EM_MG_FD_194513 | JGI IMG/M metagenome (GOLD analysis project Ga0307515, IMG submission 194513) | Populus trichocarpa ectomycorrhiza microbial communities from riparian zone in the Pacific Northwest, United States - 17_EM | ecosystem: Host-associated > Plants > Roots > Unclassified | place...
CCTGCAGCTCGGTCAGGTTGGCCGGGTTGTAGGTCTTGTCGCGGTTGCGGCGTTCGACGCGGGTCCACGAGGCGTCAGCCAGCTTGGTCTCGAAATCGACCACGGCCTTGGCGTTCTCGGCCGGCTTTTCCCAGCCCGCCAGGGTCAGCATCTTCTCGACATAGACCAGGTAGGCGGCCTTCTTGTCGGCGAACTTGGCGTCCAGATAGTAGTCGCGGTCGGGCAGGCTGAGGCCGCCGGTCGAGGCGTAGACGGCGTAGCGCTGCGGGCTCTTGGCGTCGGTCGAGATGCCCAGGCCGATCAGGGCCGTGTAGGGCGTGGTCGAGCTCTTGCCCATCAGGGCGGTGAACTCGTCCTTGGTCTTGATCTTCTTGACGCCGTCCAGCCAGGGCTGGATCGGCTTGGCGTCCAGCTTCTCGATGGCGACCTCGTCCATGAACGAACGATAGGCCGCGCCGATCTTGGCCTTGTCGCCGGTGGCGGCCTTGTCGTTGGCGGCCGCCTCGATGATGAAGCGGGTGCGGGCTTCCGACAGCTCCGACAGCTTGTCGAAATTGCCGTAGCGGGTGCGGTCCGACGGGATCGCCGTCTTGGCGTCCCAGGCGCCACTGGCGAACTTGTAGAAGTCGTCGCCCGGCTTCACGGAGGTGTCCATGCCCGAGAGGTCGAAGCCCCAGGTCCCGTACTTGGGGGATTCCAACGAGGTCACGTCGCCGGCGGCCACGCCTTCGGCGAGGGCGGGCAGCAGCGACTGCACGGTGCAGGCGTCATCGATACAGTCATGCTGTTCGTGAGCTTGCGCCCCGAAAGCGGATAGAGACAACGCGGCCACGGCGGCGGCGGCGAACCAGACTCGTTTCATGGAAATAGCGTCCGTTGGTGTGAGCTGGCCGCAATCTGCCTCGCCGTGGAAAAAATGCTCCCTTACAAATTTGTCATGTCCGCCCAAAAAAGGTGGCTTAGTGATGTTGATGCTCCGGCGGCATTCCCTTTGCCGCTTGAGGTGGCGCGGCCTGGACGGTCAATTCAACCATCGCGCGTCGTCCATTTTCGAAGATCAGCGTTACGGGGGCTTTTTGCCCCGAGTTCAGCGGCTGTTTCAGGCCCAGAAGCATGAAGTGATAGCCGCCCGGCGAGAAGGCGACCTGGCCGCCGGCGGGGATGACCACGCCCTTGTCCTCGCGCCGCATGCTCATCACGCCATTGGCCGACATGGAAGAGCTGTGCATCTCGACCTTGCCGGCGACCGGGCTTTCGGCGCGCAGCAGGGTGACGGGCTTGGCGCCGGCATTGGCGATGGTCATGAAGCCGACGCCGTTCATCCCGGCCATGGCCGGGCGGGTCCACGGGGCCTTGATGGTCAGGGCGCCGATCTTGTAGTCGCCGGCTACAGCGGGGGCGGTCATCGCGATGACGGCGGCGAGGGTCAGCAGGGTCGTGCGGTGCATGGTCTGGCTCCGGATCAATGTTGGTGGCCGGCCGGCATGGCGTCGGCGGGGATCAGGCGAAGGACGGGCGCGGGGCGCGACAGCTTCTCGCCCGGCGCGGCGGGATCAGCCACTTCCGTCCACTGGCTCTCGCCCTTCTCGCAGGTCTGGATGACCGGGAAGACCAGGGCCTCGCCGGTCGCGGGCAGCTTCATCAGCAGGCTGAAGTCGTCGAAGGCCTCGTCGGGCAGTCGGCCGCTGAAGGTGATCGCCGACGGCCCGGCCTTGGGGTCGGCGCCGATGTCCTGCTCGATGACGTAGGTCCAGCCCGGCTTGGGCCGCGGCCGGGCCGAGGCGACCCCCGGCGGGATCTCGATCCTCACCTTTAGCGTCGCGTAGCCGGCCGAGCAGGCGTGGCCCACCCGGAAGGCGATGGCGGAATAGGACCCGGCCTTGGCGGCGTCCGGCGCGGCGACCACGTGGGCCATCGCGGGCAGCGGCGCGACAAGGGCGATGAGAAGAGCGATCTTGCGCATCAGGGCCTCTCCTAGAACTTGCCGGAGACGCCGGCGAACAGGCCGCGTCCCTCGCCCGGCCAGAAGGCCGCCGTGTTTTCGATCGTCGCCGCCGACACCGAGGCCGGATTGGCCAGCGGATTGACGGTGTTGACGTAACGCTTGTCGAAGAGATTGCGCGCGTCGAGGAACAGGGTCACCCCGTCGCGTGTGTAGCCCGCCCCCAAGGATGCGATGGCGTAGTCGGGCGCGCGCACCTTGTTGCGATAGTCGACGAACGGACCGCGCGGCGCCCACTCCACCGACGGGGCCACGAACCAGCCGGCCGGATGCTCATATTTCAACTCGGCGCGATAGAGGTGTTCGGGCACGACCGGCAGGGCGTTGTCGCCGTACTGGGCGTCGCCCTCGAAGTGGAAGTCCGACCAGGCATAGGTCTGGCGCAGGCGCAGGCGCGGCATGATCCGCCAGTCGAGGCCGGCCTCGATGCCCTGGTGCAGGGTCTTGTCGGCGTTGAAGGTGGCAGCCGGATGATCGGGATCGACCGTGAAAGTCAGCAACTCGTTCTTCAGCTCGGCGCGGTACAGCGCCACGTCCCAGGCCAGCGCGCCCTTGCGGCCGCGCGCGCCGATCTCGCCCGTCCAGGCGGTCTGCGGAACCACCGGCGCGAAGCCGGCGGCGGCCGTCGGCGAGAAGGCCCCGAAGTTGGGCGGCTCGACCGAGCGGGTCAGGTTGGCGAAGAGTTGGCTGTCCTGATCGACCTGAAACAGCAGACCGAGGCGCGGCGCGAACCAGTCATAGTCGCGGCCGGCGGTCAGGTCGAAGCTCGTGGCGACACCCGGCAGCTTGTAGGCTTGGTAGTCGCGGCTGGCGGTTCCGTAGGTTCCGCCGGCCACCACCGCGACGCGCGGCGTGACGAACAGCCGGCCCTCGGCGAAGACGTCCAGCGCCTGCGCGTTCTGGCGCGAGAAGGCCTGGAGCGCGCCCTTGGAGCCGTGCAGGTTCAGCCACTGGCGGGCGTCGAGATCACCGATCCGGTAGGAAACGCCGGCGAACAGGTCCGCCGCGCGATCGCCCAGTTCACCCGTCCAGTCCAGACGTCCGAAGGCCCCGAAGTTGCGGCTTTCCTGATCGACGACCTGGAAGATCGGATGGTCCAGATCGCGCCAGGCGCCATAGACGCCGCCCTCGAACACCGTGGTGTCGTTGAGCCGCCAGGTGGTCTGCAGGCTGGCGCGGGCATTGCGCATGTTGCGCCCGTAGTTGTTGGCCAGGTTAGCGGCGGCGGCCTTGGTCGGGCTGTTCAGCGCCTGGCTCAGGGTCACCGCGCCGGCGATCTGCTGTTTCAGGTCCGCGCCGCTGACATAGAGCCGCACCTCGCGATCCTCGCCGAAGCTGTGACCGACATTGGCCGACAGCCGCGCGGCCGAGGCGTTGCTCTGCGAGCGCCAGCCGTCGCTGTTGCTGAGCGTCGCGCCGACGAAGACGTCGTTATCGCCCAACCGCCGGGCCAGTTCGCCATGGACGCGGGCCGTGCCGAACGAGCCGCCCTCGACGCGGAGCAGGTTGTCGGCCCCGGCGGTCTTGCCCGTCGGCGTGACCAGATTGATCGCCCCGCCCAGCAGGGCGCCACCGAAGCGCAGGGCGTTGCCGCCCTTGTAGACCTCGGTGAAGCGGGCCAGCAGCGGATCGATCAGCTGATAGTCGCCATAGCCGTCGGCCTCGTTCAGCGGCACGCCGTCCTGGGCCAGCAGGGTCCCGCGGTTATGGTTGGAATTACCGACGCCCGAACCCCGGATCGACAGGCGCGCATCCTCGCCGAACTTCTTCTGGGCGTAGACGCCGGGTACGTCGCGGACGGCGTCGGTCAGGCCCACGGCGTAGCGGTTGGCGTAGGCTTCGGACGAGATCACCGCCACCGCGCCGGGGGTCTCCGACAGGCGCTGGCGGGCCTGAGCGACGACGGGCGGATCCTCGCTGTTGGGACGGGCGGTGACCAGGACGGAGTCGAGGTTGGTCTGTTCCTCGGCGTAAGCGGTGGAGGACAGGCAAAGGCCGGCGGCGCCCAGCATCAGGGCGCGGCGAAACGAGAAGATCATGGAACTCAAAAGTCCTGAAAACGTGACAAGGCGCGCGACGGCTCGGCCGTAACGCGGGGCTGGGTCAGGCGTTCAGGAGGATGGGTGGGCCTTGGCCGGGTGGCCGGGGCGGCGCGCGGGCGTGACCGCGCACGCCGAGCACGCGGACCACCGCGACCTCGATGCGGGCGGCGTAGCGGACGGGAACGACGGTGGCGGCCGGATCAGGCGTGACGGCGGCCAGGCTCGCGGCCACGCACTGTCCGCACTTGAAGCCGCCGAACATCTTGTCGGGAACGGGCTTGTCGCCGCCGACGCGGACCAGCTTGGCGCCCTCGACCGTACAGATGACGATCGCTTCGCCGCTGGTGGTCGAGCGCGCCATGGCGATCGCTGGAACCAGGGTCTGGGCCAGCACCGCGATCGCCGCCAGCAAGGCGACGAGCAGGGTGGGTCCAGATTTCGCGCGGCGGGCGTGCATGACGGTGCGTGACTAGGCGCTGACTGGCGGCCGGTCAATCAAGCGGGGCTGAGACATGACCGCGCGCGATTACTTAAGGGGCGGCGCGCTCCCGCGCCGACGCCGACGCGCGGCCCAGACGACGGCCGAGGCCGAGGCCACGATCCCGCTCATCATCACGCCGAACGCCAGGAGGCCGACCGGCGTCACGCGGGCGCTAAGGCGCAGTTGGACCGGCCCCGCGACCAACTCGATTTCCGCGCTCTGGATGTCCTGGATCTTGCCGCCGCCCCGTTCGGGGTCCCGCCGCGCCGCGGCGCCTTCATCCAACATGCCGTCACCCTCGATCACGAATGGACCTTCCCGCCATTCATCACCCTGAGGAGGACGGTCTCAAGGTCTGAGTTGGGTGGAAAGCGGACGTTGGCCTCGGCGACACCATTTGGATGGGCAACTGAACGGCTGCCGTATTGCATCGACCAGCAGCCAAGCTTTAGCTTTGAGGCATGACGCCGAAGCGACTCCTTTTCCTGCTGACGATCTTTGGCGTGGCTGCGTCTCTAGCCGCTTGCGACGCAGGAGGACTTCGCGCTCAGGCCAAGGCTGCTGGCGAGCCGTTTATCACCCCCGCCAACGCCTTGGAGCGCGCCGTCGTTGCCTTCGCCGACCATCCGACGCCGGAGGGGGAAGCCGAGATAGGGCGACAGCTGTTGCAGTCCACCGTCTACCTTTCAGTCGATGCGCGGACCGCCGCCAGCTGGGCCGAGGGCCGGCGCGACATGCCGCTGAACCTGTGGAACGTGACGCTCCCAGACGGTCGGGGCGCCCTGGCGATCTATACGGGCCGCGACCGCTTGGCGAAGGCGTTTAGGGAAACTGATCGTCACGACTACATCGCCATCGATGGGCTGAGCGCCCTCAGGCTTGCGGGGGACGGCAAACCGGTGGCCATCAACTGGGGAGTCAGTCCGCATATCTATTGGGGGCCTGAACAAACGATAAGGCTGCTGCGGTCCAAAGCGCCGGTCCCAACGAGCATCCACCGAACCTGAGCGCGTCCTAGGTAGACGGTTCAAGGTCTGCAACGGTCAATCCCCAGACATCAGCCGCTAACCGATCGGGATATCAGGCTCACCCTCGTTGATGTCGGACAGGTCCGGCATGGGCGTCGGTTGCACGATGCGCGCCCGGATCTCGGGATCCTTCAGCAGGGCCACCCGCATCACCTCCCTGGCGCGAGGCGCGGCGGCGCTGGAGCCGAACTGACCGCCGTGCTCGATGATCACCGACAGGGCGTAGCGGGGATTGTCGTAAGGCGCGAAGGCGATGAACAGGTTGTGGTCCTTGAGCTTCCAGGCGATGCCCTGGTTGCTGCGCGAGGCTCCCGCCGCGTACTGGCGCACCTGGGCCGTGCCGGTCTTGCCGGCCATCTTGACGTCGCCCAGGCCCAGCTGGCTCTGCTTGAAGGCCCCGCCGGTCGGATCATTGGCCACCGCCGCCATGCCGGCGCGCACGATCTGCAGGTGCTCCTGGCTGAACGGCAGGTCCGGCACGGCGTCGCCTTGCGGCTGCTCGACCCCGCCCACGGACTTCACCAAACGCGGATTGAGCGCCTTGCGCCCGTTGGCCAGCCGCGCGGTCATCACCGCCAGCTGCAGGGCGTTGACGTTGATATAGCCCTGGCCGATTCCGAACGGCACGCTGTCGCCCGGATGCCAGACCGGGTCGCGCTTGAAGGTCTTCTTCTTCCAGTCGCGAGAGCCGACCAAGCCCTTCTTCTGACCCGGGATGCCGATGTCGAAGGTCCCGCCATAGCCGAAGGACTTGGCCGCGCCGGCGATCGGGTCGGGTCCGATGCGCAGGGCCATCTGATAGAAATAGACGTCGCAGCTGTTCTTGATGGCGGCGTGCATGTCCTGCATGCCGTGGCCGCCCTTCTTGTGGCAGTGCCAGACCCGGCCGCCGAACGCCCAGCCGCCGGTGCACAGCACCCGCTCGGTCGGGTCCACCCCCGCCGTCAGCGCCGCCATGGCCACGGTGGGCTTGAAGGTCGAGCCGGGCGGATAGGTGCCTGTCATCACCTTGTCGAGCAGCGGCTTGCGCTCATACTCGGCCAGCGCCCGGTATTCCTGGCCCGACAGCCCCTTCACGAAGCGGTTGGCGTCGAAGCTGGGCGCCGAGGCCATGGCCAGCAGGTCGCCATTGCGACAGTCCATGACGACGATGGCCCCGCTTTCCTCGCCCATCACCTCCAGAGCGCGGTTCTGGATGTCGGCGTCCAGGGTCAGGCGGATGTCGGCGCCGGCCTTGGCCGGGATGTCGCCTTCGGGATCCAGGCGCACCGTGCGGCCCTGGGCGTCGACCTCGGCCTTGGTCGCGCCGGCGTGACCGCGCAACGGGCCGTCGAACGCTTTCTCGACCCCCAGCTTGCCGATCCGAAAGCCCGGATTGTGCAGTAGCTCCTGATCCTGGGTCGGATCGGTCTTGGCCTTCACCAGATCGCGGTCCGACACCTTGGCCACATAGCCAATGACATGGGCGAAGGCGCCACCGAACGGATAGACCCGCACCTCGCCCATGTCGGCGGTGACGCTGGGCAATTCCGGCGCTCGGATATTGACGCGGGAAAACTCCTCCCAGGTCATGTCGTCCATCACCGCGACCGGCTTCTTCTTGGGCGCGCGGGCCAGTTCCTTGAGCAAGCGCGATCTGCGGGCGGCGTCGATGGGGACCAGCTGCGCCAGATCATCCAGCGTCGCCTCGGCGTTGAACCCTGTGTCCTTGGTCACCAGGAGACGGAAGTTGGGCCGGTTGGAGGCCAGGGACACGCCATTGCGGTCGTAGATGGCGCCCCGCGGCGGCGAGACCAGGCGGTAGTTGAACTGGTTGCCGGCCGAGAGCTTTTCGTAGCGCTGAGCCTCGACCAGCTGCAGCTGAGCCAGGCGTCCGCCTAGAGCCAGCAGGCCGCCGCCGGCAAGGCCGCCCATCAGGAACGCGCGACGGTTGAAAACCCCCTGCCGCTCGTTGACCTCGGAAAAGAAGATCGACGGTTCGCTCATCGCGCCGCCCCGGTGAAAGGCGTCACGAAGGGTTCAAGCGGCGTCGCTCGACAGCGCGACGACGTCGCGGCGGCCAGGGAAATCATGGGGTGGACTGGCCGCAGGCTGGGGTTGATCTGAAAGTCAGATTGACCCCTGGTTTGCCGCCGTCAATGGGCTGGAAAGGCGCGCCGACGGAATATTTTCGTGAAGCGGCGAGCGCGCGATCCTGGCGCCTTGAGAACCACGACCGCCGCAGGCCTAGGAGCCGCCCGACGCCGCCTCGAACACCGCCAGCTGATCCGCGAACGCGCGCTGGAACGCCGGCCGCGCCTCGGCGCGCGCGACATAGGCGGCGAGGTTCGGATAGTCCGGCAGCATCCCGGAGGTCTTCAACCGCCGCAGCACCGTCGCCATCAGCAGGTCGCCGGCGCTGAAGGCGCCGTCCAGCCAGTCGGCGTCGCCCAGGCGGCTGGACAGATCGGTCAGCCGGGCGCGGACGCGTTGATCCAGGATCGGCAGGCGCGCCTCGTACCAGGGCTGGTCGCGCTCCATCAGCACGGCGGCTTCGCGCGCCAGGATCGGCGGCTCCACCGTGCTGAGCGCGGCGAACATCCAGTTGATCGCATGGGCCCTGGCGGTCGCGTCGTCCGGTAGCAGGCCCGCGTGGCTTTGCGCGATCTGGAACACGATGGCGCCAGACTCGAAGAGAGTCAGGTCGCCGTCCTCGTAGGTGGGGATCTGGCCGAAGGGGTGCAGCGCCCGGTGCTCGGGCTGTTTCATGTCGGCGAAGGAGACCAGCCGAACATCGTAGGGCTGGCCGACTTCCTCGAGCGCCCAGCGCACCGGCATGTCGCGCGCCAGGCCCCGGCCGCGATCCGGCGAGCTTTCGAAGGCGGTGAGAGTCGGGCTCATGGTCTGTCTCCGAGCGTTTGGTCCCTTAGGACGAACGCCCATAGGACGAACGATAGACAGCCCTTCCGACAAGCGGCCAGACTTTAGTGACCCCCTTGCGCCGTCGCCGGCTTCTTGCGCGGGGCGCGGGCCAGCATGCCCTTAGCGATCTCTTCCTCGCCGATCAGGGCGTGGCTGGCGCCGGCCGTCTTCAACAGGGCGACGTCGGCGTCGGTATAGGCGCGGGCGATGATCTCGGCGCCGGGATTGGCCGCCCTCGCCTGCTCGATGATCCGCGCCGCCTCGAACGGGCTGGGCACGGCGACGAACAGGTGGGTGGCCTTGGCCAGGCCGGCCTTCAGCAGCACCTCGGGCAGGACCGCGTTGCCGCCGACGGTCTCGAAGCCGGCCGCCTTCAGCTCGGCGGCGCGTTCGGCGTCGTCCTCGATGACTACCAGCGGCGTCTTGCCCTTCAGGCCCTCGGCCACCAGCTTGCCGACCCGGCCATAGCCGACCAGCAGGGCGTGCGGCAGGGCGGCCGCCACCAGCGCCGGCTCGCCCGCCGCCTTGCGCTCCTTGGCGATCATCTTGGGCAGCACCTTGTCGAGGATGGCGAACAGCAGCGGATTGACCAGGATCGACAGAATGGCGCCGGCCAGGATCAGGTCGCGGCCCTGCGACGGCAGCAGCTTCAGCGAGACACCCAGACCAGCCAGGATGAACGAGAACTCGCCGATCTGGGCCAGGCTGGCCGAGATGGTCAGGGCCGTGCTCATTGGCCGGCGGAAGGCCAGCACGATGATCAGGGCGGCGATCGACTTGCCCACCACGATGATCGACAGGGTGGCCAGCACCGCCAGCGGTTCGCGCAGCAGCACGCTGGGGTCGAACAGCATGCCGATCGAGACGAAGAACAGCACCGCGAAGGCGTCGCGCAGCGGCAGGGTTTCGTTGGCGGCCTGTTGGCTCAGCTCGCTCTCGGCCATGATCATGCCGGCGAAGAAGGCGCCCAGGGCGAACGACACGCCGAACAGGGCGGCCGAGCCGAACGCCACGCCCAGGGCGATGGCCAGCACGCCCAGGCGGAACAGCTCGCGCGAGCCGGTGTGGGCGATGCGGTGCAGTATCCACGGGATCACCCGGCGGCCGACGATCAACATGAAGGCGACGAAGGCCACGACCTTGCCGATGGTGATGGCGAAGGCGCCGGCGACGCCGCCCGGCCCCGGCGCGGCCGCCTCGCCGCCTAGCATCCCCGAAAGGGCGGGCAGCAGCACCAGCGCCAGCACCATGGCCAGGTCCTCGACGATCAGCCAGCCCACCGCGATCTTGCCGCGCCCGGTCTCGATCAGCCGTCGCTCTTGCAGGGCGCGCAACAGCACCACGGTCGAGGCAACAGACAGGGCCAGGCCAAAGACGATCCCCGCGCCGACGCTCCAACCCAGCAGCAGGGCGAGGCCCAAGCCCATCACCGTCGCCGCCGTGATCTGCACCACCGCGCCTGGGATGGCGATCTTGCGCACCGCCATCAGGTCCTTCAGCGAAAAGTGCAGGCCGACCCCGAACATCAGCAGGATCACGCCGATCTCGGCCAACTGCGGCGCCAACTCCTGATCGGCCACGTAACCGGGCGTGAACGGCCCGACCAGCACGCCGGCCAGCAGGTAGCCGACGAGCACCGGCAGCTTCAGCCGGTTGGCGATGGCGCCGAACACGAAGGCCAGTCCCAGGCCCGCGACGATGGTGGCGATCAGCGAGGTGTGGTGCAAAGGCTCTCCTTGACTGTCAATGTATTTGGGCGTACTCAACCAATATGGGTGATATCACCCGGAATTTCCAGATGCCACACGCAAAAATTCTCCTGCCGGCCCAGTGCCGGGGCGCCCGCGGCCTGCTCAGCTGGTCCCAGGGCGATCTCGCCGATCGGGCGGGCGTGTCGCGCAGCACGGTCAAGGATTTCGAGACCGAGCGCCATGCGTTGCACCATAGCACCGAACGCCTGCTGATCGAGGCGATCGAGGCGGGAGGGGTGTCGCTGATCTTCGCCGACGAGGCGGGGCCTGGCGTGCGTCTGAAACTGGCAAGCTAGCAAGAGCGTGACAGCCGAAAGTGTCAGCGGTTTCGGCGCCCGTCACGCTCTCACTATAGATTGAGATTAGAGGGAGGGCGCGTGCAGCACGAGGTTTCACCAGCGGACTACAAGGACCTGGTCCTGTTCCTGGCCACCGCGGGCATCGTCGCGCCGCTCTTCAAGCGCC
>Ga0307515_10023939_pt1 | contig 10669 bp, 4 predicted proteins | sample 17_EM_MG_FD_194513 | JGI IMG/M metagenome (GOLD analysis project Ga0307515, IMG submission 194513) | Populus trichocarpa ectomycorrhiza microbial communities from riparian zone in the Pacific Northwest, United States - 17_EM | ecosystem: Host-associated > Plants > Roots > Unclassified | place...
CACTCTGAGTATTTTTTTCCTTCCTGCTAGTTGCATTGCATTAACTTTATTGGTCTTTTGATTTGGTAACTAAGTTACCTATTATTCTTAATATATCATAACCTAATAATGTAGGACAGATTTGGTATTTGTGTCCTACAAAGGATTCATGGTGGTGGCTATGGTTTGTTATTTGTAAAATTAGAGTTTAGAAAGAAAAACAGAAATAAACTATTAAAAACTAAAACACCAACTTCCTAAATAAGAATAGACTTTGAGTAATCCTGCTTACAAAATAACTGATGACTCAAAGCTATAAAACCCAAACATTAAAAATCCACAAGGACACTTAATTTTTTAACCAAAAAGACTTCTTGTTTAATTAAAAATCACTTAATGTTGAGTTTCAAAAGTGGAGTGTTTCTCTAAGCATAGCATAGCTACTCCACAGTTCTCTTTGAAAACCTCAACTCTGTTGAGTTTGGGGCAGGACCTAGGAATACATCACCCATAAATCTACGCACTTGATGAAGAATGAATGACCTGGCAACCTCTTCAACTTTAACAACTAAAGATCATTCGATGGCCTGAGCTTAAATTTCTTTTGATTTAATAAGGAATCATGCTGCATCCTTCAATCAAATAACCATGGACGACCCAAAAGAATATGGCAAACCCTAAGAGGAACGACATCACATTGCACTTCATTGACTAATCCACCAGGTTTATGAGTAACTAAGCATCTTTCTTCAATTTTCCAATTAGTGTTATCCACCCAAGCGACATATGCGACTTTATATGGTTGAGGGTGAGGTTCTGTCTTCAAACCTATAACTTCTTGACAGCCTCTTCAGATATGATGTTAGCACAAGTACCCAAATCCATGATCATAGTGTTAACTCTCAAGTTGAATATAGAAATATGTCTCCAATTGTCATTATCTTCAACAACCTCATAAGTTGCAAGCATGGGTAAAAACACTAAACATTGGAATCCAATTTCCAACTTTGATTGTCATCTTCTTCAACATTGGAATCTGATTTCCAATTTTGAATGTTTATCTGCATCCATCTCAACAAATAACTTCTTCAAATTCTTCCTCGTTGATGGCTTCTAAGGCTTGTCCTTTATGAGGAAGTGAAAGTGCCTTACTAGGACATTCAAAAGAAAAGCAGCCGAAGCCCCTACACTTGAAACATCAACCAGATTCGTTTCTATTTTTGATGCCTTGAGGCAATAGAAAATGGTATTTTACACTTCTTTCTTTCCCTTGGAATTTGATCAAATGCTTCCTTGAGATGAATAAGGAGTATTAGGGTGAGTGGACTTGTGAATAGAGTGGGAAATTCCTTGAGATTTATCAACAGAATTCTCCGTAATGAAGCCAATAGCTAACTTTTCATTCCTACCAGGGGACGTGGCTGGAATCTCATGGAAGTCTTCTTCCTCAATCTTAAAAGCAACTTGAGCTGCATCAGCCATTGAATAAAAGCCTACAAGCAGCTAAACTGAAGGAATTTGTGAAATATTGCCCTTCTAGATACAATAGAAATCATGACATCTTCATTCCAGTTGATGTTCTAACCTTGTTAGGCAGAAAAAAATGTTAGTGTACGTGTCAATTACACAACAGTTGAAATATTTCCCACCAAACATTAGTTGTTCCTTTCAGCTCCACAAAAAAAAATTGCCCATCCCTCAAGTTATACCATTTAAAGAAACTTTCCAGACCAGGTAAACTATCAAGAAACACCTTAGGATTGTTCTCCACAAAAGCGCCTAACATCAAGCTTAATACCTTTATAACAGGAATGGTCCTGAAAAGAATATTTAACAAAGCTATTCACAAATATGATCCAGGTATGACAATGCTTATATCTATAGACTTTAGAGAAATCCTAATCTAAGAAGGAAAACCAACTAGCACAAGAAAAACTAAAGTGAACTCCTAAACTATCAAGGAAAAGACTACTAATCAATAACTACTGCTAAAAATCTTTGCTCAGTAAAATGACACAAATACACCTGTAAAGGGACTCTTCTTCATCAATTCCCCTTGACTTTGAAAAACTCAGCTCCAACATGTTCGTTGATTGGTGCATTGTGCAAAGTACTCAATTCTTGGAATTCTTGAGCAGTAAACCAAATGCTTCAAAATACCTGTATACCTCTCCATTTAAACAAGTATTTTTGGTATCCCCCATGTACATGCTGGTCTTGAATAACACACTCAATTTCTTGAAGATAAACGATTAGAAGTTTCACCACCACCATCTTGATGTCCATGATAAATACTTAGATCCACAAAAAATGGAATATAGGGTTGATGTGTAATTCCAAGGGAAGATCCAAGAGATAAACATTCTCACCTAACTACTTAAATACTTGAAATGCCCTCGGCTTTCTCAAATGAAGCTATTGATATGTACCCCTTGGTGGAACCATAACTAAATCACTCTTTAAATTCAACAAATCTTCTACGCAAATCAACTGCCATTTTATACCTTTCATTGTTGTCTTGTATCCTTTTCCACACATCAGCATGTATCTCTTGAATGTGCTTAGCAAAGGAGTCACCATCTTCACTAATAGGAGAAAATGTAGGCAAAGAAGGTCTATAGGCTGTCTTGGTTTCAACCAATTCATAACCTCAGTTGTTCTTCTAGTAAAGCAGTTAAAGGAGCTATTAAAATCAAATTCAGCTCGTCGTAGGATTCTGTCTCATGATGCTAGATGATCATAATTAGGCCTTGTAATAGAATTCCAAGGCTTCAATTAACAACTTCAGTTCATCTATTGATTTGAGGATAAAGAGCTAAAGAGTGTTAGTTGAGTTGACATATATTAGTTGTATATAGCTGTCAATTAGTTAGTTGATTTTTTGCCTAACTTTTAGCTCCTAGGTTGTAGCCTATTCAATTGTATAGTTGACTTGTCTAAATGAGTGATATGTATATTGTATAAAGACCCCTTAGTGATATGAAAAAAAAATCATCCAACCTAATTCTATTTTTCAATTTGGTATCATAGCTTTAGGCTAAGGGTCCTAACTCGATTTCTTGACGAGATTCTGTCTGCATCTTCATTTTTTTATCCAGTAGCCATTGCTGACACTGTCTTGCCTTTTTTTTCCTTGCAAACGCTTCATTCAACCCTAGTCTTCTATGTCTAACGAGCAAGCAATTATGTCCAACAGCGACAAATTCCTTGTAGAAATCAATTAGTATCCTTTTTCACACAGTAAGAAATTCACAACTTTTGCCAAAGGGTAAAAATTGTGCAGCTGTAAATGGGTTACAACCAGGTGGGAACAATTAGCACCTTGCCGGTTTGCCCCTAACCTAGTCCAGTACCAACTGGCAATCATCAATCATAATATATAATCTATAATAATCGAAAGATCCAATACAAGAAACTAGTGAACGCAACTGAAAGGTAAATCAAATTCCATGGTATGTCCTCAAGTAGAGATTAAATCAGCTATTTCATTATTAGTTTAAATCAAAATATTTATACCGGTGCGTGACTTTCAGTTCTCACAAGTGCATGTTGGATACACAAACTCAAAGTGGTGAAAAAATAAAGGGAAATTAAATAAGAAAACAAGCATACCTCAACTACATCAATAAAATCTTGTTTTCTGTGAAAAGCACCAACCCATTTAGTGTGATCTGCAGTCCTGAATCAACGATGCAGATACACTAATTATCATTACAAAATGGAAATGAAAAATTAAATTTCCCTTATAGGGAGGGGGGAAATTGTACCCAGAATCCATTTTCATATGATGAGCGTTGAAGAAGAAAACAGTAGAAGGAACCAAAGTTATGTCAAAATAGTTGACGTAAACTTGAACATCCTCCGAATCAATGTCTACCAAGGCTATTGTTGCAAATTTTGAAACATCACGAGCTGATTTCGATAACTGCAACTTGGAAACAATAGTTTAATTTGTGTGTGTGTGTGAGAGAGAGAAAGAGAGAGAGAGAGCGGAGTGCTAAAAGCAAGGGAGAGGGGGATCATACAATGTCATCAAGATGGAGACAAACGGGATCAGAGGCGCGGCCGAAGCGGAGGACAAGGACCTTGTCGATTGCATCTCTGATGACGCAGTCGATCTCTTTCTTCTTTGTAAGCAGCATTGTTGATAGGTAATCACTCATCTTTCTTTATTGATGGGTCAAAGGAAAATACGCTGTATGAACATCAAAAGAATCAAAACTTCGACTAACAATCCTATTATCCATGGTTTTCATTGAGGCTAGAAATTTAATAATGATAGCGTACAAGAAACAATCTTGAAAAAACAGAATGCATTCAGCTGAAAACACACTCCTCGTCATCGAAAAAAATGCATTATATGGAGCCCAATTCTTGCAGGGATCTACTTTCCCCAATTCTAGGAATCCATCTAATTCAGCATAAGCAAAATAATCACGGTGTGATCAATCAGCACTCTAAGTTAAATTAAAAACTAACAAGATTGCAACTTCACCACACACACAAAGCAGTGCTAAATCATGAATTACTAACAGCTTCTTCGGAAGCCAAAACTCATTAAAATATTACAAATTTTCCACTCTAGTCCACGTGAAAATCTTAATAAATGTATTTATTAAAACCTAATAATCCAAATACAATAAAACATTTAAACCCTATGTCACTAAAGGAGTAACATTGCTGCAAACAAAAGTCGAGAAATTCGAAACCCTAACCAACGGTCTTTTTTGGAAACGGAGGAATAATAGAGAGTGATATAAGAAAATAAAGCGAAAGGTATCGAATCTAAAAACAGTAGCTCAAACAAACATACCCGTGCACATTCATCCAGTGCGATAAAAAAATCGAAGAGAGAGAAATAGAGACTTGCCTGAGAGAGGAGACAGCTGCGGGAGAAAGCAGATAGAGTAGAGAACTGGTATCAGAGAGTCGGAGAGGGAGGGTGGGCAGCGGGCGGGGGAGATCGAGCGAGCAGAGAGGGAGGAGACAATCACATCCCATGTGTTTCTTATAAATATGTCAGTAGAAAATAATTTTCTCAAATATTTTCCTGTCTACTGTAAACTAATTTCTGTATGAAAATATGTTCATAGAAAATAATTTTCTTAAGTAAAGTGGTCCATTGTTTAAAGTTTCAATTGTTTTGTTGAAAATAAGTGATTTTCTTAAAAATATTTTGCATAAAACACATGAAAAAATTCCTTGAATAAGTTTTATTTTTATAGCTTATTTGTATTTGAAAGTAGTTTGAAAATCATTTTATTTATATTGTATGAAAAAGAAACAATACAAGTGAAAAAAATATAAAGTTAGAATATGGAAAGAGTAATGCTGGTAATGCAAAATTATCTTCTGATGTTGGATTAATTTACATGTATTTTAATTAATTTTATAAATTTTAAAATTAATATTTATGTAAAACTTTGCATATAAAATTATCTTTATATAAATCTAGAGAGAGCATTTAAAGCAAACTTCTGTTAAAAGATGAGATTATTTTCCTACTGGTTGAAAGTTACTTTTCTTATTTCTCTACATTTGTCAAGAAAAAAAAATATTCTTGTAGTCTCCTGCACTGCATGAGCTGGCTTTATTCAGTAATTCACAAGGACAAAAATAACTAAACTAAAAAAAAAATTAATTTGATTCCGTGAAGAGTATTTTAATATTTGAAGCAATGAGCAGCAGCAGCAGCCGCCTCGTCCCAATTTTAACTTTGCACTGTACAATGTACACCAATCAACACACCAAAATCTCTGAGAAAATTCAAATAAATAAATACAGGTAAGATGGAGAAATTCAAAGTATAAATATTTAAAAGAAGAATGAATTTTACTCTTATGTATAGGCGTAATTTTTTTTCTTGTGAGAATACGATAGGCGTAAATTTCTCCTCTTTTTTTTTGGACTGGGGCTCAAATTTCTCTGCTTGTAAGAGACATGGAGTCACTTTTATATCATCATAAAAAATAATTGACAGAAAAAAATAAAAAATAAATAAATTCTTTCAAAAATATTTTTAAAATAATAATAAAAAAAAAACGGACTCGAAGTTTGCAAAGCTTAAGCATGCCAGATCCGTCCTTTTAATTCTATATAGGGCTTGGCTGGACTCTCTTGGGCCTTCCCTCTTATAATTGTTTTATTTTTTTTATTTTAAAATCAAATTATTTTTAAATAAAATAATTATAATGATATTTTAATAATCATATAATGATATCATATATGAATTTAATATGTGTATTTAAAAAAAAAAGATTCATGAATATTCAACTAGAATAAAATATTTATTTATTCTTTTTAATTGTGATGTTTATTACAATTCTCTCAATTTAATTATTCATTATTTTCTCACATTGTGACATAAAAATTATCAAGACATATAGTTTTTCAAATCATTATAATTTGTGTTCAAAAAATCATATTATGAGTAAAAAGGGTATTTTTTTTTAATAAGAAAAAATACATAAACAAGGAAAGGTGTTTTTTACTAGATAGAATTTTAGCAAGAAAATCTTTTTTACGTGAAAGATGTTTTCTTCCTTACTCTGTCATAAAAGAAATTGTCATTATGTACTGTAATTAACTTTCCAAGTAAAAAAAAAAAATACACATACATCAATTTTTTTTCCGATGGAAAATCTAAATTAAAGAAACACTATCATTTTTTTCATCTACTTCTTCTATATATTCACTAGTTATACAATCCTCCTTCACCACAAATCAGATATTTTTATTTTTTATAAAAAAATTATATATATATATAGGTTTTTTCAAAATATTTCTATAGTTTAAATTACCTAATTAAAAATTAAAAATTTTATGTATATATGTAATCAAATAAATCTAGAATTATGCATGCGAATAAAAAATAAAAAATCATTAGCGATACCTAAAAATAAAACTTCAAAAACCGAGAGACATGTATAGATCAAGATATTTAATCTTAAAAGACAAGATTTTTACCCGGTTGTGTTTGCTAAATTTGTTTATTAAATTTTTTTTATTTAAGCAAATGATAATAGAAGAAAAAAATATTATGCAAGGTTGTACATATTAGAAATATTATTTGAGAATAAAAAAAATAAAAAATAAAGTTAATCTATTCAAAAGATAAAAAAAAAAAATTATAGATGAATCTGAAAAACTCTTCAAATTTAAATGCATAGCTAAAAAAATAATAGCCATTTAAAAATGTTCTCCAAACAAAATGAAAGAGAGAAGGGGTACTAATTTAAATATAAATTTAAAAAATAGAGAAAAAGCCATAAAAAAAGAATCATGAATTTTTTTTTAAAAAAAAGAATTAGAAAAAAAAAGGTAGCAAAAGGCAGGCATTGTTCTTGAGCCATTTTGTCAAGACCCGCGCGATTGAGCCCTTAATTTTTTTTGCAACCCCTAAAGTTTTTTGGAAAAAAATCAAATAACTTGTTGTTTGATTTATCCTAATTCCGGCCACTATGATGGCTAAAAAATCAGGGTTTAAATTTTTTTACCCAAAAAACTCATTTTCAATCTATTTTTGACCTAAAACACCTATAAAACATTGTAGAAACCGTGATAAATCTATTTATAACCTCAAAGAACCTATAAAACCGCCTCAAAAACCAAAATCAACCTAAATCAAAAAATCAACTCGAGTTCATATATGTTTTTTCATGAACTTTAAGGATAAAAAAATACTTATTATGAACTCTTTTCATCAAATGAAACGATTTGACACAAATATCATCCGTTTTGGCGGCCTAAATCGGTGTCAATGACACTTTTCTCTATCTACCAATAAAATCCGGTGATCTCTCTCTCTTCTCTCTCAACCAAGGACTAAAAAAAATAAAAATAAAATTTTATACCAAAATTAAATTGGAAAAATATTGAGGTACTAAAATTGTATAATTTGCGTGATTTTTAAAATTCAAGGATCAAAGTGCATCTTTTGAAAAACTTATAGCATGACATCCATGTTTGGTATCTTTTTCATTTTGGTCACTCTACTTTCAATCTCACATTTTCGTAAGAAATCAAAATCAACTGGTCTTTAATTATGACCAAATCGCCAAAAAAATATTTGAGGACCAAATTGAAAAAACTTAAAATTTTGCACAACCTATCCACAATAATGTTTGAAATGATGAATAGTGGAGCCTTACACAGTGAAAAACTCATGCTTTTTAGAGTAATACTTAATAGACTAAGATAGAAACAAGTAGCGTAACATGGACAATAACATTATTATCTACTATACTAAACAAATTGGGATAAACCCTAACTCCTATTGCCCCATTTTTCTTTACAAAAAATATATCTTTTAATTTTTTTTTAATTTAATTCTTTTATTTTTTTTTAATTTTATCCTTTAATAATATGTTAATTTTAAATTGGTCTTCATAATTTATTTATGATTGTTTTTATGAGATTATCACAATCTCAAATAAATATCTCAATATTTGGTTGATACTTAGTTTGTGAGCACCTATGTTTGTTATCATATCATTAAGTAAAAAAATAGTTAAAAAAGAATCAAAGTTCTTAAACATAATTCAATATTATATTGGCTTCTTATCACATATTCAAATAAACATCCTAATATTTTATTTATATTTGTTTTTATAAGTATTTATTTTTGTTATCATATCATTAAGTAAAAGATAGTTAAAAAAAAAAGAGTTGTTAAACCCAGATCATCCAAATTTGGATAACAAGTTTCACATGTGAAACAACGAAACCTAAATCGATTCAATATGTCATCATTTCAATATTAAAAAAATATGTCATCTTGTTTTTTTTAAAGTTAAATTGTGCTTTTTACCGGTTGTCCGAGTTGTAACTTTGCAAGTCAATTGGGTCATATTATGGGCAACTCTCACATGAGTTAATTTTAAACTCATGTTAAGTAATGAAATGGATTGAGAGATTTCAAGCTTAACCTACTACTGGGTTGGGGTCTTGGTTTTTTTTTCCTTTTTTCTTTTTAAATTCCATCTTTCATTTTGATTGAGTCCTTTATTGTGTTTTCTTTTTCCATTAACATCATTCAACTTCATTTTGAATTGGTTTTCGTAATTTGTTTTAATTTGCTTTTTATGAGGTTATCATATTCTCAAATAAATGTCCCAGTGTTTGATTAATACTTAATTTTACGAGTGTCTATTTTTGTTATCATATCATTAAGTAAAAAAATAGTTTAAAAAATAAAGTTGTCAGACCCAATGGAGTCCATAATCTAGGTTGCGGTTTAACAAGTTAAGTCGCGAAACTCGAGGTGATTTGATATGCTTTTATTTTAATATTAAAATAAAAAAAATATCATCTTGATTTTTTTTTAAAGCTAAATCACTTTTTACTAATCGTTTAGGTTGGTTTTAGATCCATCAAGTTGATTAAGTCATGTCAAAATAACTTTTATATCGATTAATTTTAAATACAAGCCAGACAAGTAGTCGAGTTAGGAGGTTTCAAGGTTAATTTATTCGATCAAATTAAATAATAATACTAAATAGTTTCATATGGGCTAGATATTTTTTTTCACGTTTAATTTTTTTCGATCGAATCCATAGCATGATCTGGGCCGCTAAGCTAGTTATACTATTAGACCAGTGCTACTTTTGAATCTCATGGTTTAATATTATGGTTTTAAACCAAGGGTCTAGAGTTCAAGCATTTGAACCATCACTATAGTAGTGACAACTACCATTAAATTTTCTTTGGTGTAGTAAGCTTATCCAAGGTGAGGAGTCATTTGGAAGAATTAAACTGTTAATATAGCTTTTTAAATAGTGTTAATATAGTATTTTTTTTATATATATATGCACTTCAATAGAAAAAAATCATTTAGAAAACTAATTGTATTTTAATATATTTGATATTGATAAAGCTATTTATTAATAGTAACTAAATGATACAACTCTAATCAAAATCTTTTTTTTTGCATAAAAATATATTAAACAAACTTTCAATTAGGAGTGATTATTTTTTGTTTGGTTTGGTTTTTATAAAAAAAGTAACCAAACCAATTTTTTTTTTTAAAAAACCGAAACCGGTTCAAACCGACCAGTTTTGGTTCGGTTTTTAGAAAAAAAACCGGTTTAAACCAGTTTGGCTTGGTTTTTTTATCGGTTTGGGTTCGGTTCGGTTTAGTTTTTTCAGTTTCAGGTTTATAAAACCGAAACCAAATCGGTCGGTTTTTTCAAAATTCTAATCTGTTTATTAGGTTTTTTTTTTCACGGTTTGATTTTTTTTGGTTATTTTTTTACCGGTTTTCTAGGTTTAATCAGTTTTTCAGTTTTTTTGCCAACAAGTAGGAATAGCTCTCTAATTTATAAATGTTATTTTGGCTCTCTAATACAGCTTTTCCCTCAAAGCTATAAAAATAAGAGATGAAAGCCAAAATTTATTTTTCTTTTCTTGTAGCTTTTCTTTTAACTCTTTCCTTAGTCTTTTCATACAAAAGATCAAAATTAAGAATAAGAATAATAACAAGAAGAAAAGACATATGCAAGGTGTTAGAGCATCTTTAAAAGGATATGCTATTTAGAAGAGCTAATTTAATAATATGATTTTTTAAATAGTATAAACATGGTTTTTGTTTTATATGCACTCCAATAGTAAAAAGTTATTTAGAAGAGTTAAATGTATTTTAATATATTTGATACATAAATATTTTAACAACTTAATATAACCTGATTGACTT
>Ga0307515_10023940_pt1 | contig 10669 bp, 10 predicted proteins | sample 17_EM_MG_FD_194513 | JGI IMG/M metagenome (GOLD analysis project Ga0307515, IMG submission 194513) | Populus trichocarpa ectomycorrhiza microbial communities from riparian zone in the Pacific Northwest, United States - 17_EM | ecosystem: Host-associated > Plants > Roots > Unclassified | place...
GTTTTCTACAAATCTCGCCAAAGGGCCTCAGACTAAGAAAAACGATTACCGTCCTAAATCAGCTTAGCGGACGGTGCGGATATTCCTATATCCGCAATCGATTTCTTAGTCTGAGCTTCTGAGGTAAAGGAGACAATAGATAGGTGGTTACGTCAGTAAGCTTAAACTAAGGAATTAATACCGCTACGCGGATGGGCGACGCACTGACCGAGGCCTCTGGCTTGGTTCGTTCGGTCGATCGTTCGGTTGATCACCAACTGTACAAGGGTCAGACGCCCCCCTGCTAGTAGGGAAAGAAAAATAAGCGAGCCCCAAGTAACATAGCAGGGCTAGGTTATTTTGTGTACCATACTAGCAGGGGGGCGTCTGACCCGTTCATGTTACCCCCCTGTATATAGTAATGGTAGCGGACTTGAGGCCATTCGCGATTGGCCTCTCTATAGTATTGTGATCCTTGTTAAATATCGTAAGGTTTCCACCCGTACGATATTGCTAAATTTTCTCGACCTCTCTATAGAGGCAGCGTTGTATTCGCGTTTTAGCGGCCGCAGCGGAGGCGTAGTTAAAGGGGAGAAGAGGGCAACTAAAAAGGTCCTTACGTGTAGCCGTTCGCTATAATTACTATATATAGTTAGTAGTAATTAGATGCGCGTACCGAATTTGAGATCTCGAGGGTGGAAGCTGGTCTGCAGGTGCCGTGCGTGTGTGCAGACAGCTGGCTAATTAGCAGACCCAACATGATTAGACTGTGGCTGAAATAACCAAAGAGCAATTCCTCTCCGTACATTACCTCACGCTATATTTGCGCCAATGCCAACACATAGGAGAGCAGGCGAGCAGCTTCTGTCGAGTGTGGTTGCCATCAACAAATTAGGATCAGAAAAGAAGATAGCAGCACGATGGCCGATACGGCTCGTGTACTCCTTGCTCTCATGCCACTGCTTCTGTGGTATCTCTACATAGAAGCGAAGCGCCAGCGATTCAAGAAATACGCACACCTACCTCATCTCACCCCTTCGCTTGTTCTGGGCCATATGAAAACCATCAGCGATTTCTACAAGACTGGAGATAAACGGCGTCATATTGGTGAGTACGCTTACTGCCCCCCCTTCCTCCCCCCTACACTCCGCATACCATCGAAATCCTTCCAACTACAAAGATACGCGAAAATCTGACATACCACCGATCGGCAGACTATGTGTTCTGTCAGATCGCCAAAGCCGCTGGCAATCCTCCTATTCTTTTAATGGATATCCGCCCTGTGTCGTACGCTCTCTGTGTTGTGCTTTCGCATGATGTTGCGGAGCAAATATCGCGGTCATCCAAGCAGTTCCCGTATAGCACGCCAAAATCCCCCACATTCCAGGAGCTCGTCCCTATCGTTGGGTCACACTCAATCATTCTCTCACAGGTAGCTATCGTTTCATTGATAGGTTACATTTTGATGAAATTTCATTAATTATTTTTATTTTTATTTTTATTTTTAAAAACCATATATCTATTCAGCCGCAAGTCATTTCATAACATATGCAGTAGGGAGAAGTCTGGAAACCTCTCCGCAAGAGATACAACGCTGGGTTTGCTCCCCAACACCTCATAACCCTTATATCGCCCATACTGGAGAAGACAGCCTTATTCCTGGGCCACCTCGATGCATACGCCCAGTCCGGCGCCGAGTTCGGACTCGACATCCTCTGCACGAACCTCACATTCGACATAATCGGTTCGTAACCCCTTTCCCCTTCTCACCAACTACCGCCCGTCAAATCCCACCCTGACGAGCTTGCTGACCTCCCACCGAACACCGCAGGTGCAGTGATAATGGACGTCGACCTCGGCGCGCAACGCCCACCCTCCCAACGCAGCGATATCGTCACATACTACCACTCCCTGCTGCAAACCTTCACCGACAATGGGCGCATCTGGATGTGGCTCAACCCCTCCCTAATGCTGCGGCGCTATCGTCTCTCCTGCCTCGCTAACACCGCCATCAAAGCCGCGGTGGCCCAAAAATTCACCGAAGCGCAATCCCAGCACCAAACCAGCGCCGCCCGCAGCGTCCTCGCGCTCAGCCTACGCGACACGCCCGCCCTGACCCCCACCGTGCTGCAGCAGACGGCCGACCAAGTAAAGTCGTTCCTGTTCGCGGGCCACGACACGACGAGCATCCTGCTGCAACGGCTCTTCTACGCGCTGTCCATCTCGCCGCGCGCGCTCGCCGCCCTGCGCGCCGAGCACGACGCCATCTTCGGCCCCGGCACCGACCCCGCCCACGTCGCCGCCGTCTTCCGCGACCGCGCCGAGGACGTCCTGAACCGCATGGCCTACACCTCCGCCGTCATCAAGGAGACGCTGCGTCTGTGGCCGCCGGCCAGCACCGCGCGCCGCGCTCCGCCGGGGGCCGGGTGCGTCGTGCGGTTGCCGGATGGCCGCGAGGTGTGTCTGGATGGGATGGTGTTGTATCTGTGCCACTACGGGATCCAGCGCGATGCGGCGGTGTACGGAGATTCCGCGGACGATTTCGTGCCGGAGCGGTGGCTGGGGGATGCGGATACGTCTGCGGAGGCGGAGGGGAAGGCGGGCGGGGTGGGGAGGGTGCCGGCGAGTGCGTGGAGGCCGTTTGAGCGCGGGCCGAGGAACTGTATTGGGCAGGAGCTCGCGAATTTGGAGGCTAGGGTTATTTTGGCGAGTGTGGCGAGAAGGTATGATTTTGTGAAGGTGGGGGCTGGGGAGGTGAGGCTGGATGATAGGGGCGAGCCGGTGTTGAATGAGAAGGGCCAGTATGAGGTGAAGTCAGAGCTGTTTAATGTGAGTCATATTCGAATGCTCTTTACAGTAAGAGAGGATGAGCTAACGAATAGTAGATGAGACAGGTGACTTCAAAGCCGTATGATTCGTGTCGTATGCGTGTCAAGCTTCATGAGACTAAACTGTAGGACGTCTGAAACGTTGCATAACTCAAGAGGAAGCAAAGAGAAGCAGGCCTCCTTGACCTTTCAGTGGCTTTGAAGGGATTGGATGATTTGGATAGACCATGGTTTGATGCATGACACTATCGCGGGAGTGTAAAAAGAATAGGGTTTCATTGGAAAGGGTGGCTGCGTTTACATGAAACATGTGAAGTCAGGTCTTGAGCTATTCTATACTTTAAACACCCTAACTTTATTAGTTTCTGTCACACGTACCTTTACAATCAACATTGATCCAGCAATTCATCTCTCGACTCGCCCTGTCTCCTTCGAAACCACCTTCTTCCCCTACCATACCTCTCTTCCTCTGCCCTCTCATGTCGGCATTTCTGCGTCCTTTCTCCATCGCCGAAAATGTTCTTGAAAAATCCATCATAGCTTACCCATACGCTGTTGAAAATCGCTGCAGACAACTGCACTAGCCATTTCGGACTTCGGCCCTTCTCATCTTGATACTGTGCCTGCAGCGCAAGTATAAGAGCTATAAAAGGCAGCCATATACCGAGAAATATGAACTTGCCCGGCTGTTGTTTCCACGATGTTATAGTATACGGCCGAATATTTGCCAGGTAGCTCTGGTATTCTGTCGGAAGACCGAGCTCTAAAGCGCCATCAGTTATAAGCTTGAGATAACGCGCGGAGGGTTGGGCGTATGAGGGGTCCGGGCGCCGGAATGTCGCTTCGGTAGACGGTGGGGGTGGAGAAAGGGGAGCGAAGAGTGTATGCGCGAGAAATGGTGACGTCGTGGGCGATTCTGGGACGGTGGGAGACGTTGGCAGCGGGTAGCAGGTCACCAGTATGTCTTTGTAGGACGCTCCACCGCCTTCAGTCGCGATGATGTGTGCGTAGTCTGTTGGCGTAACTTCGTAGGCAACACCAACGAGGCCCTTCTTCCAGCGGTCTTTGTGGTAGTCGTTCGGTTGAAGATCGGTGAGGCGGCCTTGTTCCTTTTCGGAAGTGGGAGGTTGGTCGCGTAGTGCAGTATTAGCGAAGCATGGTTCTGAGTAAGGGATACCGGGGAGATCGAACGTAAGGCGCAACTCTGGCACCAGGACGTTGATCTGGGATATGGGCTTTATCCCACGCTCCCCTCGAAATGTCTTCTTGCACAAGTTGGAGCCATATGCTAAGTATAGTACTGTCTTGCCTTTCTCTTCTGCCACTAAAGAGTCTCGAGGAGTGATGCTCGTGATATCGTAGGGCTGTTCGGTCAAGGAGTGCTCTAACTGCTCCTGAGACGGTGGGCTGAGGTTCTCAGGAGATTGCGGCTGTTGAGCAGCATTGCGCCGCCAATGGAAGGAATGAAGGACCTTCCGGACATGCAAAGCTAAGGCAGCTGCCCGTCCATTATTGGCTTCGTCTAAGGATTCCCTGCGGAAGTTGACAGAGGTGGGTGTCGGGGGAGATGGCGAGCTCATGGCGTGCTTGAGATGGGACCTGTGCTTCTGGCGTATTATTGGTTAGCCCTATAGCATGGCCCAAGGGGGATGTTTCTTACCTCTTTGAGACAATTGAGTTTATTTTGAAGGCTGCAAAGTAGAAAGCTTCATGAAAATACAGCTGTGGTCCTTAATACATGACGCTGCGTCCTCTTTTCGTCCGTTCCACTATCACGGCCGTTGATTTCTCATCCGTCGGAGGTTCAGTTTTCCGACCCATACGAAACTTTCAGCATGGATGAACTTCTGATACCAGGATCGATACCACCGCCCGCAAGACATTCACAGCCATTTATGTATTTATAGGTAAACGTATACGCACTAGATGTCTTTCTAAAGAACTTCTTAGAAACCAAGAATCCTTCCTAAAACATGAGAAGCCACTCGGGGCAACCCCGGGCTGTACCACAACACAACTCAGTCATAGGAGCCAGCTCTGACACATAAATCTCGGAAACTGCTAAGCAGCACATCTTCGCACCATTCGAGGAAGCCAAGCTGAAATATTAAAGAAATGGCATTCCATTTCGACGACTTAAACAACAGAGAAGTCAGTCGCCCAAACCCCTTTCTCCAATACTCAACTAACATCCCCACTCCCCAGTGTCTCACATACCTAGCATGCGTATGTTTCTACGCCCTCTCAACCCGCTACTTCATCCACATCTTTACGCGGCCAACCGCCCTCGAGCAGCTCAAATGGGCCGGCGCATGCATCGCCGGCAGCCTCCTGACGTGCTACTTCTGCTCCTGGGACCCGCGCGTCGGCATCCCGCGCGACCTCTTCCTCTACGGCATGGCCGACCTCTTCAAGCTGGTCCATCAGGGTGGGCCGCTGGACCTCGAGCCGCCCCCTCTGACCCTACCGCTCATCGAGGCGCTCGTCATCACCACTACTGTGCTGGGCCAGTTGGAGCGCGAGCCGCTGACCGTCATGACCCTGATTGGCGGCGGCGCCGAGCTGATTACCGTGCTGTTGATCTACTACTGGCAGAATCCGCCGCAGGCTGAGGCGGCGTCGGCTGTGAGGGAGAAGGAGCTGCAGGAGCAGCGGTTGGTCAAGTTGATGTTATCGATAGCGTTGGTGATTGTTAGTACCATGGCGGGCATAGCTGGGCTGCGGCTTGTTTCCTTGCTTAGCGGCGCTACGTTGTGTGGAGTTTTACGGTTGTACACTTAAGCCTAGCTAACATAATTGAAAATTGCCACAGTAAATATTAGATAGGGATCTGACGCTTTGGATTAATGACTAATTAGACTGAGGATATTTTGGCTATGGCAAAGAGGATTCAAATATTAAGTTGCTGATGAAATCATAATACAACGCTTGATTAGAGTCTTATAGGCCGTTTCTCACTCAAGGCTGCCAGCCATCGATAGTATGTATGCCGTCCAGTTACGCACTTCCCGATGCTGAACCATCCGCAGCGCCAATTCCATACCGAAAGGATAAGTTCACAAATAATAATACGATGACTCATACCCTTATTTCCTCACGAAAGAAACCATCCACGCCTACTCGATAATTTCCAATTCCCCTTTTCTGTCCTTGGCAAAGGTATCCTTCCACTCGTCCCATATCCGCGTTAGTTCCTTGACGTATTCGGCATGCACATTATCCACATAATCCTTACCCGGATGCGTCTTCTGGATTAGCTTGATCGGCCGTCCCACCACCACATTCAAGGACTTCCGATATGGCATCATACCCACATCATAATTGAAGACCCCCCGAGCATGGAACAACGGTACAGTAAACCCCATGAGCTTCTTCACGAGTAGCTGCAACCGGTGCACGCGGGGGTGCTCTGTGGCATTCACCTGCTCATACAGCTCGTTCTCGCCGAAAGCGAGCACGGGGACCAGATCGGCGCCGGTGCGGATGGCGAGCTTGACGAAGCCCTTGCGGCGCCCGAGGACGAGTCGCATGGCGCCAGGGCGGGCGTCGAGGGACTCACGAGCGCCGCCAATGACAATGGTGATTGCGCGGCCCATGCCTTCGCCATTGGGCCCGCCTTTCGAGAGGATGTTCTCGCATGACTCGCGCGAGACGGAGGCGAGGCCCATGCGGAGCGCGTATTCGCGGTAGAGGGGAATGCGGAAGTTGGAATCGAGGGTTAGGAGCGTGTTTATTATGCCCGGAAATAGTTGGGAGAAACCTAGCGCTTCAGTTGCGAAGGCGGCAAATGCGCCGTGCGAAATGATACCATGCGGGTGGTAACCGAATATGTATTTGCGGGTGGGTGGGAGAACGTGAGAGCGGTGGAGCCGTGCAGGGAAGTACGAAGCGAATAGTGACCATATAGAAGATCGGCGGAAGCGTTCACTGCGGTGGGAAAGCTGGCCAGATGTCCCAGCGTGGGAGAAGAGGACGTAAATAAGATACGGTAAGAGTATGGGCCAAAAGATCGGAATGCTACAAAGGAAGAAGAACGTTGTGAGAGTCAAGGCAATACTGAGTGTATGCATGAGGACTACGAGGGTCTGGAGACGTCTTTGGAGGGGTACGTTGAGGGGTGCGAAGCGGATACTACGTGGCGTTAGAATGGCTCTCTTGATATGAATTGGCTGTTACAACTTACCTACTCCTCTGCCAGCCAGCACCGGCCATCCTACCAGGAACAAGTTGATCTTTCTTCTTTGTCTCCTTCTTGTCCTGCCTGAGCTCCTTCTCATAATTATCGGATGGCTTCATGCTCGTCAGAAGCACTCCATCCCCATCCTTGTACTGCTCGTACATCTGACTGTTACTTCGTTCATCCTTTTTCGCCTTCTTAGATCCGTTGGACTTTGAGGACGAGTTCCTCTTATGTCCTTTCCGGATAGGACTCCTGGGTGTGTTATCCTGCCCTGAGCCTTCGTACTGCTCCTTGTCGGGCTCCTGTGGTATAGATGGTCTAATGCTGCCGTTCGCCAGGACAGATTCAGCATTGATTTCCTTCATTCCATCAAGGCCATTCGTGTGAGAGTGAGGCGATGCCCCTTCTTCGGCAGCTTCAGCATAGGATTTGGGCGCGAGGTGTTGAGCTTCGCGCTCTTCCGGTTGGGTGGGTTCTGGGTTCAAAGACATGACGAAAACAGCTCTCTGGGTATTTGTATATGGTCTAAAAGGGCTACTACCGCATCGCAATCATGGTTGTGGAAAGTTGCAATGTAGAGGAAATTCGATGACCGGGGTCATTTTGTGGCTGCCGCGTGGTGGAGGTCGATGCCAGTCGACTGAATCATGACGTCGCCGGACACTGCAAACGTCCATGCTTTTGAAAGCGGAAGCCACCACAGCCACCCTGTGCGCTGGCTACACGAAGATGCCACCGCTGGGAAGACTGGTCGTTATTGTATTGCTCTCTCCATATGCTCTCCGAGGAGCACTCCACGACTTTCTGGGAGGCTGAATTGCTATGAGACCCTTGCATCATCACGTGGCAGCGAGAAGGCTGGGGTTAAAATGGCTGCCTTGACGGAGTCATCTTCACTTTCCTCTCAAAACATCGGCGAGAGTGAGGAAAAGCTTAGGAAACGTATCTGTCCATCTCATCTGGTAGGGAAGGAAAGCGCTTGCATCCGTCATATGCGCTTTTGGCCTTCCGGAAGCCTTGAATCCCTTTCCGTGGAGTATGTCTATGAACATCACGGCTGCCCATTCCTCTCGTGTCAAAAAGACCAGGAAGCTGAGCCAAAATCCATTCCTTCGACGTTCATCCTCCTCTCCTTTCTCCTCCAATCCTCGCCGGAAACCTTCTCAGCCCTCTAAAGAGAAGCGTGTTGCTACTGGGGATGATGCGGATAGGATGTTCAACGAGCGCCTCGATGACAATGGAGTCATAGCATCGTTGGCCACAGATCTAAACTTTCGAGATGTCCCACAATTCGTTCAGTATATACAAACTCGCATGTTCTGCGATATACCGGAGAGAGCTCCGGGAATGAATTCTATTAGGATAGCAGAAATCCTGAACTATCGGGCGGCTCTCCCACCTATAGTAACGTTGGCGCATGTTCATGCTTTAAGTAATTCACCAACTAAGACCGAGAGGGAAATCGCGGAACTCGCGCAAGCTGGTATCATCCGAAAAGTAGCCGTGCCTAATCGAGGAGTAGGTGCAGCAGCAGTTGGAGATGGGCTCGTGCTAGTATCAGAGTGGGAAGGGCTGGTCCATTCTCATTCTGATCTCGGCGAGGAGGTGAAAGGTGTGTGTAAACATATTTATAATCTGTCTAGACATTACATCTGACCTTTAACTAGTCAAATACCTTTCACTCTTCAAGGACAACCCAACATCTACCACCGTCTCTGGCATAAACTTTACCCCAGCAGAAGTCTCAGCCCTTACGACTGCTGGCTTCCTCACATCCGCCACCGCAACGACTTCCCAAACGGATCATTTTGCCCGGCCAGGCGCTGCCAGCTTAGGTACACTGGCCTCGCTTTCTACTGCCGGTTCAAAGAATGCTTCAGGCTCTCTTGCGGCAGTGGGTGGATCGGAGGCTCTGACGAACATTAGCGGAGGTTCCGGTCCGCGCTCACGGTCAACAATTCGTTACAATTTCTCCCTTCCCAACACCGGCCCGCATCTCCGTCTTCTCCTTGCTGCCCGCACTCACATCCTTAACCTCCTTAAGAAATCAAAGTACCGTGAGGCGCCCATGAACATACTGAACGAGCGCTGGGATGGTGGTGTAGCAGCCGATGACGAGCAGTCGCAGGCCAGGAAAGCGAGAGGAGAATTTGTAGGGGTTCTCCCAGGCCGTACGAAGAAATGGAAACAGTTCTACGGGCTACGGTTCGAATGGGTTTTAGAGGAGTGTGTCGGAGCAGGGCTGGTAGAGTTGTTCGAGACAGGAAGCGTAGGAAAAGGCGTCAGGGCAATCTAAACGAGGACATTGCAGGCATGAAAAGTGGTAACGATCGCACAATGCAATTATATCCTCAAGATAGCCTTATTTCGGAAACTTCATCAAATGCTTTCTTAAAGAAGATTCTTATCCCGAGGGAATATTTTCAATTTATTCTTTTCCATGTTTAGTTCTTTTCAAAGTCAATTCAAGCCCACTTAACAACTCTCCTTTGTCGCTAGTCCCATAACCCCTTCACCTGAATAACCTACCATGTAACCGACTACCGAGGCTCGCATCACGTCGTGACTCACCACCTCGTATGTCTCACTACCTATGTCTCACTACCTGTTTCCATTACCTATTGCCGACTATAAGCGCAGTCTTCTTGCACCATTTCATGTATATATACCTCTTGATTTCCATAGATTTACAATCAAGTTGCTCGTTCAATTCCCACACTGCAAAAGCTTACATACCAACTTAGTATAATGTCTCATGCTCAATATCTCCTTGGCAGGCTTCTTACTATCAAAACGGTTATCTCATCCATTGCTTCAATTTTCATAAATAGTGTTCGAGCTTGGGGCAGAGGAGCATTACTAGACCAAAATATTTTTGTAAGATATATCGGATGCCAGCCGAGAGGTGTAACAGAGCTTCTCACCACCACTACAGAAAACCTCATGGGACTTCGGAAGTCCCATTAAATCTCAATGTCCTGTCATTCACGCCTGCCTAGTCAAAGACGGAGCGGTGTACCCGGTATGTCTTTTATAATAAAATAGCGCGCGCTTAGCTAGGATATTCCTTTAACCTAGGTAGTTTATATAGGTATACAGTATAGAGTACTCTTAGGCTAATTGCTCGCCACTATAATAATACCGTATAACTATATATAGGTAGTTTAGCTTTAGGTACTAAGGAGCTAGAATAGGTAGAGCCTAACGTAGGCTATTATGCAGATATTAACTTAGTACATTTTCTCTAATACGACCGAATAAGCTTTATAGTCTTTTAATTACTATATTGTCACGGAACCCCACCGCAGGGGCCTCCATAGGAGAACCCCGTGCTCTCGCGTACACCTCGCGTACAGCTTATGTCAGCTACGCGTAGGTATATCACCTCCTTATGCCCTCGACCCTTACGATCGATCGCGCAACGTCTTGTAGACTCCTCGAATACATACGCTCTGTAGCCACTGCCCCCGTCCTGTGACATTACGTTGCGCCTTTTTTACCACCGACACTCAGCCTACGACCAATTCTACGTCTCTGCAATACTGCAGGCGCTGCCAGAAGCAGCGTGTCTACGAGTTACCCTACTCTATACTTCCAAGGAACCCACAATAGTAAGACGATATTTCTTACTAGCTACTATATTAAACCCAAAGAACAATCTAATACCTATAATTGACCTACG
>Ga0307515_10023941_pt1 | contig 10669 bp, 1 predicted proteins | sample 17_EM_MG_FD_194513 | JGI IMG/M metagenome (GOLD analysis project Ga0307515, IMG submission 194513) | Populus trichocarpa ectomycorrhiza microbial communities from riparian zone in the Pacific Northwest, United States - 17_EM | ecosystem: Host-associated > Plants > Roots > Unclassified | place...
CGGGGGGGGGGCAATATTACAGCGCTAGTAGAAACTGGTGGAAACTGGTAGAAACTAGTAGAAACTAGTAAAAACTAGTAAAAACTAGTAGATTATAGCTAATAGATATTAGTAGATTATAGCGGATAGTTGCTGTTATATAACTAGAGGATTATATATAACGTTAAGCAGCGCTACCCTCTATCTCCTTTCCTTTTTCTAGCTTTAGATCCTTATTTATAGACTACCAAATATATAGGCTTACGCGTCCCTCTTGCCGTACTTGTGCCTCGATTAACTAAGTCGCTAATAGGTAGAGATCCTAAACAATTAGTAAAAAAAAGAGCGTCCTTAAAATCGTCCTTAATTATTTTATTATTAATGTCGCGTAAATTAAGCTCCTTAACTAAATAGCTGTTAGATATATATAGAGGTGTAAAAAAAGCATTATAGTTAGTAGTATATTAATAGATAGTAGATAAAATAATAATAAAGTTTACAATATAATATTATAAGGTAGAAGGTACAGAGGTTAATTAAAGGTAAATATCCATACTATAGATTTTATTAAATTAGCTTACTAATAAGCAATCGCTACTATAGTAACTTACCTTAGTAAATATTAACTACTTTATATACGCTTATTTGTAACGCGTAAATCTTTTATAGTTAAATTACTACTAATTAAAGTAAGTAGGCGCCGTCTAGTTAGCTTATGGGGTGGTATTAATATAGAATTACCGCTTAGCTAAGGTATTAAAAAAGGGTTATAAGCGGATATTAGGTTTACTTAGTAAAGGGATTTCTTACTTTTAAGTGTATAGATATATCCTTTTATTTTCTTTTATTATAAAGCGGACCTAATATTAGCTAAGAGGTTTAAGGTATAGTAGCTTAAGAAGAATAAATAATATCTAGTTAAAAGGGCTATAAGGTACTTAAACTAAATAGCTAATATAATATCGGTTCTATAGGTTATAGAAGCTTTAGGTATAAACCTTAGTATTTCTTTAGATAAGAATCTAATAAACTATTTAAATTTATATACAGAGATTAATACCTAATACTTGGATATTAACTAGAGCTCTATCTTAGTTTTAATTAAGTTAATAAATAAATAGAATACTAAAGAATATTAAATACTAACCTGCTAAAGCTGCGTTATATCTAAAACTAAGGCCATAGGTCTTAAGCTATGCTTAGTTTAGAGAGTAAAGATTAAATACTAGGCTGTAAATTCTAAGTCGTACTTAATTTGGAAGGTAGGGATTAAGTTTTAGTACGTGAATTCTAAACTACGCCTAGTTTAGAGGGCGGAGATTAAGTATTAACCTATAAACCCTAGGCCTTAGAGTTTTCTAAAAGCGAAGATCTAGTATTATAGCTTAAATTCTAAGCGTTAGAAATTTCTAGGAGCGGAGATCTAATATTATATTATAAATTATAAATTTCCGGATTTCCTATTACCTAGGAACTGGTGCTATGCTATAGATCTTAAACTTTAGAATTTTTTGTAAGCGGAGATATAGTACTATATAATAAATATTAAACCTTAGGCTTGTCTAAAAGTTAAGACTTAGTCTTATATTATAAGCTCTAATACTTAAATTGCCCTAAGGATTTAGATTTAATACTGCGTTATACGCTTTAATATCTAGATTGCTCCAAGGGCTAATATTTAATACTTTACTATAAGCTCTAATATTATAAGGGGACTTTTGTAGATATAGGGCTATAAGGCATAATTATAGGAATAGGATAGATTATAAAGAAGACGAATCCTTAAGGAGGTAAGGTCTCCGGGACTATAGAGACTATATACTATAGGCACATGCCTCTAGTATATAACTAATAGCTATCTAAGAGGCGTTTAGGGGTTGTTTTAATGGCAACCCAAGGTGACTGCAATAATATTCCTTATAAATATTTAGATTATTTTAAGGGTTAAGATGTAAAGCTACTTTATAAGCTATAATACCTAGCCTATACTAGAGACTAGTTCCTAATACTATAGTATAGGCTTAGATATCCGGGAGCTATAGGAGGTTAATATTTATTATTATAGTATAGACCCTAATATTTAAGAGGCTAATACTTAATACTAAATAATAGTTAATGCTAATTTGTAAGGGCGCGGAGAGACTTTAGGGAAGATTTAAAGGAACGATATAAATTCTATCTAAATCTAAGGGTATATAGCTCTCGCTAAGAACAAGACATTGCGTAAAGAAGAGAAAGGAATAACAAGAGAATTATATAATTAAATAGTTAGGGGCTTAGTGGTCGATGCGTGCGTATATACACACGCGGTCTTTAACGGACTTCGGTAATTTAATTAATTTAGCAGATTTTGGTTAAAGCGTCGGAATTTATCTATTAAGTGTTTTACTAAGACATTCCTACTATAACTAGGCTAGTCCCGTTATAGTACCCCCCCTTTTAGCCAAAGGTCCAAATAATTTAATTTTAGTTAAGACTTATAACTTATCGCGCGTTATATTTTCGCGTTAAGTAGCAGTATAGGGTTTTACTAATTTTATCGTTAAATGGATTAATTAGGATTTTCTATCCCCGGGATAGAAAATCGCTATTAGCTTAGTTAAGGCGGTAAGCAGAACTAATATCTTTGTAGTGGGTCTTAGTAAGGCAAATCTAACCAATTAAATAACTTTAACCGGCGGTTAAAGTTCCTTAATATTTTATATATCACGTAATCGTATTACAAATGTTATAACGTATTTTAGGTCTTTTTTAATTTTAAGTTTTTTTTAATTTTAAGCTTCCTGCTATCGTGTTTCGTGTATTTATATTAGGTAGCAATTATTTATTTCTATATCGTGTCTATTTAGCCAGAGTAGGCCGTAAAGGATAGTCCTTATGGAATTCTTTTACTAGGGAAGGTATATTAGTCTTAATCTAGTTATAGGTTTCCTAAGTTTATATTTTATATTCTTCCTATTTAATAAGAAGTTTAAATTATTTAAATTATGTCTTTTATTATATATCGTTAATTAAGTTAATAAAGTAAGAACTGTTGCCGTTGTTAACAATTATAGAAGGTAGCAGTGGTACTTCGCGAGTTATAGGTTTACCCTTTAAGGGTTATAGCAAGTTTACATAAAACATTAGATATATTTTTATTTTAGTTAGTAGTTTAAGTTTATAAGCGTATAGGCTTAGTTTCTTCTTAACTTAGTATAGGCCTGTAAACTTCCAGTCTAGTTTCTTTAAGGGTCGTTAAGTCTTTAGGTTTTGTATATTTAGGTAAACTATATTACCTTCCTTAAAGTCCTACGTAGAAGCTTATTCTTTATTTATATGCCATTTCTATACTATTTAAGCGTATACTAATTTACTTCGTAATAGTTCCGTTAACTGCTTTATTTAATTAGCGAAGTTATACGCATTAATTAGTTAAATCCTTTTAATCGTAGGTCCTGTTATATTAATTTTAGGTTATAGTTTAAATCTAAGTTAAGGGTCTTATCCGTAGGTTATATGGAACAGCGTCACGCCTATTAATTCGTTTCTTATATTATTTGCAGTAAACTTAGCTAATAGTAGCCATTTTTCCCAGTCGTCTTATAGGTAGGAGCAGTATATTTATAGGTATTATTCTATAATTATATTCGCAATTTTAGTTTAACTATCTATCTTTAGATAAAATATAGTTAAGAGTTATATTTATATACTTAATTGTTTATATAGGGCTTACTAGAAGTCTAAAACAAACTAGCTTCTATAGTTGGATATTATTAAATTAGGAAGTCCGTGTAGCTTAAAGACGTGCTTAATAAAACATTCGGCTACTAATATTACATTAATTAAGTCTATAGGAATTATATATTACATTTTTATAAAACGGTTAATAACTACTATAACATTTATAAACCTATTACTGTTAGGTAGGTTAACTATAAAGTTAATTAAAATATCTCGCCATCTTTATATTAGAATTGGCAACGGTTAAAGTACTCCTTACTTCTTTATATAAGAGGTCTTCCTATACACGCACATTCTACATACTCGAACGTATTTTCGTATATAGTTATGCATTATAGGCCAGTAATATACTCGTTGGATAATCTTATAGGTCTTTACACGGCCAGGATGCCCTACTATAGGGAAATCGTGTACAAATTCGAGTATCTTAAATCGTAAGGGTTTGGAATTTGGGACTATTATCTTCTGTTAATAGTATAACCGATTATTATAGATTTCGCATTTAGTAAGTATAATATCCTTATATTGCCATTTCCCTATTTAAATTGCTTTCATTATATCTGCTATCTAGGGGTCGTTCTTATATTCGTGCTCTATTAATTTATTAATTTCTATATCCCACTTATTGATTTCTAATTTATTCCTATTAAGCTCCGCGTCTAGGAATATAGGGCGTAGTTTCTTAAAGCGTTTAAAAGGCAGTAGAATTCGTAATTAATTTATAATCTGTTTATTAGAGGCGTTTATAAGTAAGTCCTATAATTATTATATTAATAAGTCAGGCTTCTAATTAAGTTTGCTAGGTTAGTACGTAATCTTAAAGTTAAATTATAAGAGGTATTCGGCCTAACGAATTTAGCGCTGCGTTAATTGCTTTATAGTTATAAAATACTGCAGATTTTTATGGTCCGTTAATACGCGTATTAGGAATAATAATCCTTTAAGTTCTAGACGCTATTATTTAAAGCATCTAATAATTATAAGCAGTTCCTTATTATATATCTTATAGTTTAATTTAGTAGAGGTAAGTTTCCGGGAGAGAAAGGCTACTAGGCGCAGCTCGCCGTTCTTATTATACTGCGATAATACTCCTCCTAGTGCATAATTAGACGAGTCTATTTCAATAATATATTTAAGGTCTAGATTAAAGTAAGTAAGAATTAGAGTAGTTATAAAACAATATTTTAGGTCGTTAAAAGCTTATTTATATTTAGTAGTCCATTTAAATTTTATATTCTTCCTTATTAAGTTTACTAATAGCTAAATAATTTTTAAGAAGTAATTAATAAATTAACAATAGAAATTTGCAAATTCTAGAAATCCTTAAATATCTTATATACTGCTAGGGCTTTCCCAGTTTATAATTATAGCGATTTTCTTAGGGTCTATTTTAATTCCGTTATAGGATATAATTAGGCCTAAGTACGTAACTTCGGACGCGTAGAACTTATATTTCTTAATGTTATATCATAAGCCCGCGTCTTATAGGCGTTTAAGGACTATTCGGACGTACTTCTAATGCTTAAAAAGTAAAGACAAATAGATTAAGATATTATTAATATACGCGGTAATAAATATATTAAGGAATTCGCGAAGCGTATCGTTAATATATTATTAAAACGTACTAGGACTGTTTTTTACACTAAATAGCATTACTAGGTATTTAAAAAGTCCCTATTATGTACAGAAAGCTATATACTTCTTATCTCCTTCGCGAACACAGATTTAATTAAAGGCAGCGACTACGTTAAGCTTTATAAAGTATCATGCTTTCGCTAAGCAGTTAAGCGTTTCTTAAAGCAGAGGAATTAAATATTAGTTTTAAATCGTGATTATATTTAGGGCTTAATAATCAATATAGAACCTTAAGCCTCCTCTAGGTTTCTTAATAAATAGTATAAGTAAGGCAAATAGTAATTAACTAGGGCGAATAAATCCTTTCTCTAGGTGTTCTTTAAGGTATTATTACATTATAAGCAGCTCTTCTTGCGATATACTATATAACGGGCCGAACTTTAGCGTTATACCAGGTTTAAGTTCTATCTTAAAATTGTACTCATCTTAATATAGGGGTAATTGGTTTACAAATTGTTTCTTAAACGTATTAATTAGATTATAATATTCTTTAGGTATAAGAGGTTAGGGGTTAATATATTACTTTAGTTCTAACGCCTTCTTAATGTCTTCTAATATTATAGCGAAGATCTTATGGTCTTATTTTCTTGCTAATAAATAAAAGGGTGCGGCTTATACCATATAAATCTTAAGGGGTTTCGGTACATTATCTTCGCATTCTTTACTGCAATTAGTAGTTATAACTTTATTGTATTAGTTTAAGGATTATAGCAAGGGCAATTTATATTATATTAAATTTAAATAGTTGTGTATATATTTGTAGGGCAAGTAATATTTTAAGCAATGGCTTTGGCAGTAGGTTATACAAAATTTTAGTATTTCTTTAACCCAGCTAATTAAAGGGTTATATTGTTTTAGCCATCTATATCTAAGTATTACTTTATAATGCTTTGAGGGTGTTATAAATAGGGAAATATATTTAATGTATTTGCCTATCCGCATCTTTATAAAAGCGTAGTGCGTTAGTTCGCTGTGTATTAAAGGCTTGCTATTAAAGCCTTATAGGCCTTAGGGCTTATTAAGTTTCTTTAAATTTAAGCGTTAAGTTTTTACGTAGTTTATATTAATGAAGCCTATGCTAGTAGCTCTGCTATCTATAAGGATTTATACTTCCTTCTATTTTCTAAGTATTTAAATTTCGCTAAGTATATTAAGGGAGTTGTGTTATATATTAGCGCTAAAAGAGCCTAAACACTTATACTCTTCTACTTCTTATCTTAAGGCGCGACTTAGCCCTAGGATAATTTATTTTCTAAGTTAACTAAAGGCAAGATGCTTTATGGCGATTAAGTATAATTTATAGAATAAGTATAACTTAAGGACTAAGAGGAGCTACGGCGGACCTTTTTAAAAGGGTAAGTTTAACAATCCCTTTAAATATATCCCTTTTTTCTATATCTAAAACATTCTCTATTTACGGCTTATATTCTTTATTTATTAGTTCCTAAGGGTATATAGAATTAGGTGGTATTAAGGTCCATAGGATTATATATAGGGCTTTTAGGTCTTAGAGACGGATCGCGCTTTAGGGTATATACCGGTTTTATAGAGTTTTAAACGTAAGGTATAGTTAGCTTTAGGGAATAAGTCTGTTTATTATATTAAAGGTCTTTATTAATTCGTTAATATATTATAGCAAATTCGGGTAAGTCCTTTAGCAGTTCTCTGCCTACTAACTATGCTCTAATTTTATCTAAAATAGCTTAGCGGAGAGTAGTAACTCTAGCGGCTTTATTCCAATCCAGTTTACTAATAAGGCCTAAAAATTCCAAAAAGAAGATAGTAAAGTCTCGGTTCCGTTATTATAAGTTTTTAAGTTTAGTAATAGCTATATATTTACAGCTGGCGTTACTATACGTTTGTTTTAGTAGAGAGATAAAGATTTTAAAATTAATAAAGGTGCTGTTACGGAAGAATGGGTCCATAGTTTATATAGCGTCTTTGCTTAAATAAGACATTCTATAGCTAATTTTACTAGTTTTAGTAGGGTATTAGTTATAGTTTATTAAAAGTTTAAGACGGAGCTTAGTTATAAAGGGATATAGGTTATTTTAATTTCTATTAAACATTAAAAAGTTAGGGAGCTTTTTAGATTTTGTGGTAAGTACTAGGTTTATTATAGGTACGGGTTAAGCTACCGTTACTAGTTTGGGGTTTATATTTAATAGGTTAAGTTTATATACAGTTATTTTAATTTCGTTTATAGGTGTTACTATTAGGGTCTCTAACGTAAGTACTTTGGCGTTATAGAGTTCTTTGCGTATTACTTTAATTAATTACTAATACTAAGCTTCTAGTATAGTTCGTTATTAGGCCAAGGCATCTATAAAGGACTATTATATTATAGTTATTTATTCCCTAACTAGGGCTATAATAGTTAACGTAGCAGATTTAAGTTTGTTTGCTATTTTAAGGGTATTAGTATTAACGTAATATAGTATAAGGGCGCGGAGAGACTTTAGGGAAGATTTAAAGGAATAATATAAATTCTATCTAAATCTAAGGGTATATAGCTCTCGCTAAGAATAAGACGTTGCGTAAAGAAGAGAAAGGAATAACAAGAGAATTATATAATTAAATAGTTAGGGGCTTGGTGGTCGATGCGTGCGCATATGCGCACGCGGTCTTTGACGGACTTCGGTAATTCGATTGATCTGGCAGATTTTGGTCAAAGCGTCGGAATTTATCTGTCGAGTGTTTTACCAAGACATTCCTACTATAACTGGGCTAGTCCCGTTACATAATTATTGCTCTAGAACTATTAATACCCAGCCTAGTATTAAACCTAAAAGCGGGCCTAACTTTAAGATTCTAGATATCCGCTTTATATTAAAAACTAAACCTAATTATTACGTTATTAGGGCTAATATCTATTATAGGGTTTTAGTATACTTAGCCTAGAGGTATTTTACTAGCTAAAGTTTAGGCTAGCTAGCTACGCGTTCCTACTAAATATAGGTTAAGAAGGTAATAGTATCGGCAGCTCTATATATAGATTTTCGGCAAATATTGATTAAAGTAGCTAGGCTACTTATATTTATAGACTTTAAGCTACTAATACTTTACGCCTCTCTGCTACCCTAGACTGTAGTAATATTTACTTTATACTGTTTTTTAATTTACTTATTAATGATAATAGTTAGAGTAATAACCTTAACTACTAGTAGACAAAGACTATTTATTATAGTTCTTTAATATAATCTTTTACAAGTGGCCTTTTTTCTTATTTATAAAAGTATATATAAAATAAAAAAGAGCCACCCCTTTCTTAGCTCTAGTTTTTAGGCTCTACGTTAGCTTCTTTAGTAAAATATCTATCCCTTACACCGATAATAACGTCCTATAAAAGGTGGCTCGTGCGCACCAATTATATATGGGCGGTAAGTCGTTCTGCCGCATTACTATAGCTCTTAAATAAAGTCATAAACATTGAAATATTGGTGTATATTGTATATAGAGCCTTATTCTTTAGAGTTGAGTCGATTTACATGCTCCTGCCAATACGGGCCGTCTTTACATAGTGGTATTCGACAGAGTTTATGGCGCAAGAAAGTTAATGATCTTGATATGCGTGCACGGGCCACATTTTATAGGACCCTATCAGTGCAAGGGATAGTTAAAGCCACGGATATTCTACTTAGACTAAGCTCTCGCCTTATATTAGATATAGCTAGATTAGAATTAGTATTGCTATATATAGATACTCTTAAAGATATATTACTAGCAAAATTAATAGTCCCGTCCTTTTATAACACTTATTGCAATATCTATTACTTAATATATTAATAGACTTATCTTTATTTATATAATACTGCGCAATATAATTGATATTAGAAATATTAGCGCTATAGGTAAGCGTGTTAGAGAAGAGTAGAATATAGATCTCTAAGTTAGACTTTCTTAACTCCTTATATAGTTAATTTTATCTGTAATAGCTAATATTATATAATAAGGCCAAATAGCTCTTTTAGCCTACCCTTTTTAGTACCTTTAATATACAAACTATAAATAAATTAAATCCCTGCCTAGTAATATTATATCTTGTAAATTAAGAAAGACCTCTAACTATATATGTAATCTTACTAAAAGGTAGCGCCGTACTTTAAAACTTATGCATACCCATCTTACTACCAAAAACAATCAATTTTCCAACTTTTAAGACCCAATTCCTACGGCTCAGCGAGCTAGAGGCGGATTCATTTACCTTTTTACCCCTTTATCCCTTTATCTGAAGAGAAAATTCTTTTAAGGGGTGGCCCTAGCTTATAAGTAAGGTAGGGGTAGGAATACCAAAACTTTAAAATATAGACTTTTCTTGGGTTTTTCTTCTATAGAAAGTAAAAGCCTAATAAAATAGTGGGTGTAGGTACTTTTCTATATCTCCTTTAGTTAGATTTTCTTTAGTAAGAGGAGGATTACCTTTAGGGCTTTTTTGCTAGTAAAAGTCTAACAAGTCCTTTTTTTAGTAGTTTTTTCTACTTCTAATAGGAAAAGAAAATAACTATACTAGTCTTTTTTAGCTAGTTTTTCTACTACCTTTTAGCCTAATCTTTATAGAAATCTTCTAGTAGGATTAGTAAGAAGAAAGGGCGTAAAAGGATAGTAAAAACTAGCAAGGCTTTTTGCCCAGTTTTTTTACCTTTAGGACTAGGAGATAAGAGACCTAAGGAGGTTATTATCTACTGTAAAAACTAGGAAACCCCCCTATAAGATACAAAATGCCAAGGCCTAGTAGGCCTAAAAAGAAACCTCCTATAAAAATAAGTAATAATAAGTATTATAGAGTAAGTATAAGCGACGATAATATATAGCAAGGTAGATATTATTAAGCTATATATATATAAACTATATAAGAAGTCAAGACGTTATATAAGGAGAGAAGGTAGGAAACGGGAAGAAAGGGTATATATTGTTAACTTAGTTGCTTAGTTAATATATATATAGGGTAGAATAGAGTTTAGGTTGTGGTCCTAGCAGAACTTAACAGAATTTAGTAAAACTTAGCAGAATATAGCAGAATGCCGTAGATTACCGTTAGATTGCCATTAGATTGCCATTTTACGGTTAGTCTTTAATTACTAAGTCGGTAAAAATAGGTAAATGTGTGTAAGGTGTTACGGGGGTGTCCCATAATAGTACCCCCCCTTTAAACTCGAGCTTCTGCGAGATAGGGCTATAGTAGTTCTAGGTGGAGTTTGTAAAAGTCTTCTGCGGCTTATATAAGTCCTATAGAGTTAATAGGTTCCTATAAGGACTTAGTAAAGCCTTTCTATTTTATAAGATATATATATTAACGTTTCCGTTTATTATACTTAATATTATTAATTATTTT
>Ga0307515_10023942_pt1 | contig 10669 bp, 3 predicted proteins | sample 17_EM_MG_FD_194513 | JGI IMG/M metagenome (GOLD analysis project Ga0307515, IMG submission 194513) | Populus trichocarpa ectomycorrhiza microbial communities from riparian zone in the Pacific Northwest, United States - 17_EM | ecosystem: Host-associated > Plants > Roots > Unclassified | place...
AATCTAAACAGAGTTATTAAGCTGCTAAAGAGCTTAAACTTAAGGTTCTCCTACTATAGATACTCCTGCGGCTCCGGTATCTAGCATAATACTATAAAAGATATTTATTAAGTATCTATCGTCAAAGGGGAACGCAGAACTCTCCTTTAGCTTATTAAAGATATCTAACTTTATAATAGAATAGAGCGTAAATTAGTTATTAAGAACAGCGATAGTTTATAAGCCATTTACCTTACTATACTTAGTAAAGTATTGGTTAGGAGAGTGGTCCTTAATTTCTATATCTATAAGGAGCTGTTTAGTTTTATTAACCTTACCCTTAAGATCTTCTATGCCTTTGTATTAAACTAGAAAGCTTTAAAAGTAGGCTATAGTAACCTTACGATTTCTAACGTTTTTTATACTTTGGCGAAACTTATTATATACCTCTTTTTGCTTATTAAGGGAGTGCCTAGTTAACTAGCAATTTAGCTTTTTACAAACGTAGCACTTCTTTTAGTAATTACTTTAAAATAAACCTCCACAAGGACCTCCACAATTGCCTTATAGTTAACGTTAATTATACCCTCTACCGTAGTCCCTACTACGACCACCATATGTTTAATTAGTCCAGTTATAGTTATATTAGTCGGCCAGGTCATCTAGGTTAATTAAAGTAGACTAAAGTTAGGCGTTAAATTGCTATACTTCTTAAGAGCGTAGAGCGGTGCTAATAGAAGATCTTAATTAAGCATATACTTCTTTATAAGTATTTATAGGATTAAAAAGAATAAGGTTATATTTTTTTAACGCCTTAGCTTGCGCTAATAACTTAATTACGTAGGCTAAAATCCTCTTAATATGATTTGGATAAACCATACTAAATTATCTAAAGTTAATTAAAGAGCTTTTAAAGATAATTAAGCTGAGGGATACCTAGGTTTGTAGCAATAATCCTTAAAAAAGTAGTCTTTCTCCATTCTAATATATACTACTACTTATTTTCTTCTGTTTTAAAGTAGCATCTTAACTTATATATTATGCGGTCAAAATTATATCCTTTTCCTACTAAACAATTATAATAGAAGGTACTAGCTTAGACCTTAAGCATAACAAAATAGCCGTTGTAGTATTAATTAGACTCTATTCCTACCTTCTAGTAATAGTTATAGAAGATATATAGTTTCGAATTAAGAATATTATATAATTCCCTACTAAACTTCTTCTTTTAATCTAAATAGAGCTTCGTAAGCTCTATAAGCAATTTTAAACTACCTCTAATTTAAGATTAAGATAGGGGAGGTAGGAGTTGTATTGTAGGCTATAGTAGGGATATAGGTCTAGTCGGTAGTGTCTAAAGGTTATTAAATCGCAAAGTAATAGGATTCTGTGCCTACTCTTGTTGGGGTATAGTATCTAACGTTAAAGTTATAGGTTAAATTGGATATAGAGGAGTTAAAGGCGGAGGTAGGTTCGTCTTTAGATATATTACTTAAATTCTATTATAAGTTAAGCTTCCTTATAGTGCGTAGTTAGTACTTAATCTCTTATAGAGTTTATTTGTGCTCTTTTCTTGCGTTAATAACCTGCTCCTAAATATTGTCTTTAATAGTACCCCCGTCTATAAGTATAAACACTTTATACTTCTGTAAGAAGTTACGGAAGTCTTATATAATATCCTTCTTTATAAAAGTCTATATTTCCTTTATCTATTTAATAAAGTTCTCCCTTATACAGTACCATAGCATAATGTTATTGTATTCGCTATCTTTATAGTATACTATACGGTGTAATAAGAATCCGTTTAGGTCCTGTTGCTTAGTATTTACAAAGTTAATTATGTTGTTATTCTATATTTCCGGGTTAATGTCCTTCTCGTACTTCTTTGGATAGGTTAACGCCATAATAGTGGACATATTTAGGTATATTTGGCGGCCAGTAGGGAGTAGATTAAGTTAGTGGATTTTTCGTAAAAATCTTGTTAATTGTAGGAAGAATAAGGAAAGTGAAAGTTATTTAACGTGTAGTTAGGTATTAATTATAATCCTATAATCTGCGAAGGTATATAGAGAGTGTTAAGGTAGTTATTTAACGCGTTTTGGACGTTAACTTAGGACCTTAGGTTTAGTGACACTTCTGACCTAAAGTACTCAACCAAATCTTTGTAAACGCGGTTGTTCTACATAATAGACATAACTTAGTATCTCCTAGTACTTAGTAACACTTCAATTACTAGTTCTCTGTAAGTTTAAGGTAGTATAGTATCGCCGGAATCTATTCTATATAAGCGTATATAGTACCCCTATACGAGATTGTCTCTTCTATTTAAAAACCTAGCTGCTCTGTAGTTGACTATGTATTTAACCACTAATTAGTATTAGTTATATAAGGTGACTCACCAATAACAACTACTTGAGTAGGTTATAGTGATGTTGGTTAAAAAGCTTATTAATTAGAATGAGGGAGGGTGAGGAGCTTAAGGCTCCTCGCCATACTAGTGCCGCGGCGGCACGTGATGATCGCTTGCCTTATTCCTAATAAACTTAAAAGTAAAGATAAGCTAAGAGTTAACCTAAAGCACCTAGTATATTATATATTAGCGTAGATTGTATATATAAATAATATATACAATATATATAAAAATCTAAAAGAAAAGAATTGGAAATACCCTATTAGGATATATTAGGCGCTAGATAAGCGGTAATATTAGAATACTAAGTATATATATAGCTAGTATTTAGTAAAAGTTTAGGAGTTAGACGACCTAATACTTTAACTAGAAAAATTCCTTATAGAAGAATGCTTAAATAATAGTGGTAGGAATGCCTAGAAAACATATATCTATAGTGTGACGGCGCTAGGGCACCGCCCCTGCGACGTTTACATGCAGCCTAGTTAGGGGCTCGCTTGGAGACTTGGCTTGTGTATATAGACCTATTCTTTCCTTAACCTCCTTCTGCTCCTTAGCTTAGTATCTTTATAATACAGCATTCGTTTAAGCTTTAGTTTAGAGGCATTTGTTCGAGCTGTAATATATAGTATATTAAAGATAAGAAATAAATTAGGTATTAGCTAAAGAGTAAGCCAAGTATATAAGGATTAAATAGCTAATAGTTAGGAAAAGTAGAGGCCTATAAAACTAGAGGGAGCTAGTAATAGAGCCTTAAACCCTTAAAGGAATTTAAGGGCAATACCTAAATTTATAAGTTAATTAGTAAGATTAGCAGTTTAAAGTACTAATAGATAGTAGAGTAATAAGGAACTATATTTTACTAATAGTAGTAAAAAAAATAAGGCTACCGTATAGGTAGAAGGAGCACCCTTATCCGCTAGTTATAATTTTAGGAGATTTAATAGCCTATAGAGGAGGCATTATAAATCTTAAAATAGGACCTATTTAGATAACTATTAAAGGAAGATAAATTAAGATATCTTTTAATATCCTACTATTAGGATAGAATAAGGCAGTACTAGGAATACCTTAATTATAGAAATATAATCTAAAGATTAATTAGGTTATAGATTAGGTTAATATTAAGATTACTTAATAATATAAGAGGCGTATAGCGACTAAGTTAGAGCGATATATAAGGAAACCAAAAAAGGGTTATCCTATATATTAAAGAGATACTATAAGTATAGTAAAAAGCTATAGAGCCTAAAAAGTAAAAAGCTATTAGAGTATATAGTATAGGACTATAAGATAGAATTAGAATTAGAAATAAGTCTAAAGTTTTTTTAATCTATAAATTAACTAAAGAAGAGTTAAGAGCACTTAAAGAGTTTATCTATAAAACTTATAAAAGGGATATATTAGACTATTATAGTTATTAGTAAGATATCTAGTACTATTTATACCAAAGAAAAATAGAAAGCTTAGGCTATGTATTAACTATAGGCAGTTAAATAGTATTACTAAAAAAGGATAAGTATCTTTTACCCTTAATTAGTAAAATCTAGGATAGAATAGGTAATGTATAAATCTTTATAAAGATAGATTTAAGATAGGCGTACTATTAGATTAGGATTAGGGAAGGTAACAAATAAAAGGTAGCCTTTAGGTTAAAAGAGGGACTATATAAACTATTAGTTATACAATTCAGATTTATAAATATACTAACGACATTTTAAAAGCAAATTAATAACGTATTAGAAAAACACTTAGATAAATTTGTTATAGTATACCTTAATAATAATATTATCTACTTAATAACTAAGGAGGAATACAGAGAATACGTTAAATAGGTTTTAAAGAGACTATAAGAAAAATAGATACTAGTAGTAATTAAGAAATGCGAGTTCTTTATAAAGAAGATAGATTTTATTAAATTTATTATTAAACTAGGGGATATTAGTATAGACCTAAAGAAAATAGAAGCTATAGTAAGTTGGTAAAAACTAGAGAACGTAATATAATTAAGGTTATTTTTAAGGTTTTATAACTACTATAAAAGGTTTATAGTATAATAGTTAAAAAAACATTAAACCGTTTACTAGGCTTATAAAAAAAGAGGAACTATAAGTATAGAAAGATAAGTAAAAAAAAGTTGTTTAAAGAATTTAAAGAGTTATTTACCTAGGAGCTAATCCTTAAAATCTACTAATTAGGGTAAGAGATAGTTATTATAATAGATATATTAGACTTTATACTAAGAGCATATTTACTATAAAAGTATAGAAAAGTATAGCATTTAGTAGTATACTATAGTTAAAAAAATAACACTATTAGAGTTAAACTATAACATCTATAACAAGGAGTTATTAGGTATAATTATAGTACTTAGGGAGTAGGAAGTATTCTTATAAGGTATAGAGAAACCATTTATAGTTAAATAGATTATAAGAACCTAATAGGGTTTCTAATAATAAAAGAACTTAACTAAAGATAAGTTAAATAGGCAAAAATGATTATAGAATACTATTTTAAAATTTAGTATATTAAGGGTATAGAAAATATAAGAGCCGATATGCTAAGTAGAAAAGCTAAACTATAAAATAATAAAAAACTATTAGGGGCGATATTATGCAGAAATAAAGATTAATTAATTAGGTATAACTATTTAAAGATCGCTGTAATATAAGAATATAATTTACTAAAAAGTAATTAGGTAAAAAAGACCTAAGTATAAAATAAGGATTTAGGCTTAAAGTAATATAAGAATTAAAAAGTAATATATATATTAAGAAGTATCGCAAAAGAATTTATTAAGGAATTCTATAAGGGAATAATATAGGGATATAATAGGGCCTAAGGACTAGTATTAAAACTCTAAGAGAAGTTTTATTATTTAAGAAATCTAGGGCTTAATAAGAGAAGTTATAAAGGAGTATTTAGATTGCTAGAGGAATAAGCTAATAAGGTATAAGCCGTATAAAAAGCTATAGCCTATTAAGATATTAGAAAGACTATAGGAGGTTATATTATAAGACTTTATTATAAAGTTACTAAAATAAAAAAAATCCTATTACTAGATAGGAGTATAACGTAATCCTTATAATAGTGGATAATTTAACTAAATAGGGCTACTTTATAGTGTTACGGACGCTTTAAGTACGATATTACGACTATTTAGAGAGGAGTCGGAAGAAGCTAGTTAGTTAATATAGGCATAGTCTAAGATAGAGCCGGTAAAACCATGTGACGAGAAATAGTAGTACGAGTTACGTAAGGTAATCTATATAATCTGTGTAATCTAGGTAATCTATAACAAAGTAGACAGAGCACACGTATATTACGTATAAGAAGGATTTTATAGGAGTACGGTTGTGTATTTAAGGACCCTTAATCCCTACCTAGATAGTTCCTTCCTTATAGTAATTCTTAGAATATAATTAGAGTTAATCTATTAGGCAACTACTCCACTAGTTATTATTACGTTGTTAACTTTAATTTACATTACCTATACACCTAGCCTATTAACGAGCCTATTATAGTACTTACTACAAGGTTTCGTTATATAATTACTACCTAGTTACGGTATTAAATACAGAAAGTTAAATAACATGCTACTAAAAGCAGCCACCATAACGCTATTAACGGCGGCAACTACTTTAAGATTAGGAAACGACACTAGTATAGCGGATACTAATTTATAGCAACTAGTGACGGTTAGACAGTTATAAAATATAGTAATTAGTTAACAGAAAATAATGCGATACTTAAAAATAGGATTAACGGGATAGGCGCAGCAAAGATTAAGCTACTATTAATTAAAAGATTCTTAGGAGAAAGATTAAAGTTTAAAGGATTTCTTACGTAGATGTATTTTAAGGTCTTGTAAAAAGGAGTAAAGCTACTAATACCTATAGATTAAGTAGCGTATATAGGATTGTTCTTATTAGAAAGGGCACTTAAATGGTTTAAGTTTTACCTTATAGAGATATAAGTAAATAGAATAACAACTATAAACTAAGAAGTATAGTTTATATTCTTAAGCTAGAGCGGATTTACAGAATAACTTATATAAATATTTAGAGACCCAAAGGCAGTAACTATAGTAAAAAAAAAACTCTAAGACATTACGCAATAAACCTTAGTAATTAAATACACTATATAGTTCCAAACGCTAGCAATATAAGTTAAGTGGAATAATAAGGCGCTTATAGCATAGTATAAATAGGAACTTAAGGCTAAAGTCTAGGATATAATTATTCTAATAAAAGATACGGATACCCTAAGGGAGTTAATAGATTAAGCGATAAAAATTAATAATAGGATCTACTAAAGGGAACAGACTAAAAAAGGTTAGGATAGAGTTCTATAGTCGTATAAGACGCAGAGCATATAATAACTAAAGCTAAGTTAGAAATTATGGTATAGCGCAGAGCTAATAGACCTAAGTGGTACTAAAGAAACCTATAAGAGATGGAGTAAGAAACTATAGAAACTTAGAGGTTAAGGATTTAGTAATTATAGGACTAAAGAGCATAGGCTAAACTAGGGATCTTAGTAGTAGAAGACGTTTAGGCGGACTCTATAGCAAAGTTAATAGTTTAAAGATAGAGCTTATATAAATTACAGGAAATAAGGTTATTTTATAAGGGATTATAAAGATGGTTAAAGTTACTATATAATAAAGGAAACTAGATTAGTAGAAGATATATATATATAAAGGGATAATAGTATACTATAAGGAACAAAAGAATGTTTAATTAGAAGTTTCGCGTTTTATTATAATAACACATACTAAATTTATAAAGACGCTAAGTATGGCATAAGCTATTAGCTATAGGAGCTAAAACCTATAGAGTGTAGAAAAACTAATAAACTATTATATAGACCGGATATTAAAAATGACGAGTTTAACGAAGGTAAGATATTTACAGATAATGAGGCAATAAGGGTAGCTTACTAGAAGCGTATAAACCTTAAAGAAGTTACATTAGAAGTAGAGACTGAGACCGCTATAAAGCAAGGATTAGTAATAGGTATTATAACACCATTAAATACGGCATCCATTGCTTCGTAAGACGGAAGGAGTAATATTAAAAAAAGATTAAGTAAGCAGACAACTGCTAGTACTAGCTTACTACTTAATAAAGGTAAAAGGCTAAAGGCTTAAAATTCTTAAGAAGAGATAAGAGAGATCTAAGATTCTAAAGACAGGATAAGGACAGCTTAAGGACCTATAATAGACGAAAACCGATAGAGTAGAGTAGTAGCTTAGTTTAAAGATATATAAATAAGCTCAGGAGAAGAATTCCCAACGGCATAAGATTCTTAAGACGAGATAAGTGAGATTTAAGACTCTTAAGATAAGATAAGAACACTATAAACGCCTAGTTAGACTAAGGCGGGAGCTAAACTTAAGTTAAAAAGCTTAGGATTAAAGAATCCAAGGGACTAAGAATTTAGGGTATAAATAAGGACATCTATAGATAAGAGGTAAGGAGCTTCTTTATAAATTAGAGAATCTGTAATATAAACAGTAGTTAGACTAAAAGACAGGTATATAGACCTAGAAGACTTACTAAGGGAACGCAGTATTTAGCCTAAAGATTAAAAAGTTAATACTATAATTAAAAAGTATAAAGACTTTAAGGATCTATTTGTAAAACACAAAAGAAAAGAAACCATAGCAGAATTTGGAGCGAGAATTACTATATAGCAAGAACAGAAACTAAATAGGAGATCTAGCACATTAGGACGTATAAGGGATAGAGCGCTAGTATAAAAAATTACTAATAGACCTAAGATAGGCACACTATAAGCTAAGTAGCTTACTAAATTGGAAGAAGAAGAGGATCTAGGGATCTTAACTAGATTTGAAAAACGATATATAAAGGGCTATTACAACACAGTAATAAAGAGATACTTTCTTACGGATACGCCGTATATACTTAAAGGGTTATACTAAAAGTGGTATAGATAACAACATAATAATAAGTAGGAAGATTTCTATATATAATTAGACGAAAAAGTTATCTAAGACTACCTAATTATAGAAAAGGCTATAACTTATATTAAAGGAGCCTTAATTATAACATTAAAAGACCTAAAAGAGTAATTAGAGGACTAGAGAAGTAAAAGGCGAATCTTAGTACCTATAAATAAAGTTATAACGCTTAGATTAATAAGAGAAAGGTTTAAACTTAAGGATAAAGATAAGCTAAGAGTTAACCTAAGACACTAAGCATATTATATACTATTGTGGATAGCATATATAGATAATGCGTATAATATATATAGAGCACCTAAAAACAAAAACCGGAAGTATTTAATAAGGATATATTAGATAACGGATGAGGTAAAATATTAAAACGCTAAGTATATATATAGTTAGTACCTAGTAGAAGTTTAAGAATAAGGGGACTTAATACTTTAACCAGGAAGATTCCTTATAGAAGAATGCCTAGACGGATAATAGTGGTGGGAATATTCTAAAAACACGTGTCTATAGTATATTAAAGATAAAAAGCGAACTAAGTATTAGCCTAAGTTAGACCAAGTATAACTAGGATTAAGTAGCTAATAGTTAGGAAAAGTAGAGGCCTATAGGACTAGAGGAAACTAGTAGTAGAGCCTTAGACCCTTAAAGGAATTTAAGGATAATACCTAAATTTATAAGTATAGTGGCAAGATTAACAGTTTAAGGTATTAATAGATAGTGGAGTAATAAGGAACTATATTTCGCTAGCAGCAATTAAAAGAATAGGGTTACTATATAGGAAAAAGGAATATTCTTACCTATTAGTGACAATTTTAGGAGATCCGATAGCCTATAGAGAAGGCATTATTAATCTTAAAACAGGACCTATTTAGTTAACTATTAAAGGAAGATAAATTAAGATGTCTTTTAATATATTACTATTAGGGAATAATAAGGCAGTATTAGGAATGCCTTAGTTATAAGAATATAATCTAAAAATCAATTAGGTTATAGGTTAGGTCAATATTAGAGATACTTAACGCTATAAAATGTAATAATAAACTAAGTTAGTATAGTACTAAGTAGGGGCGACCTATAAAGAAACGGAAAAAGGACTAGGCCATGTACTAAAGAAATACCATAAGTATAGTAAAAAGTTATGGTTACTAGAAAGTAAAAAGCTATTAAAGCATATAGTATAGAACTATAAGATAGAATTAGAACTAGAAATAAGTCTAAGGTTTTTTCTAATCTACAAGCTTACTAAAAAAGAAGGTAGAGTATTAAAAGAGTTTATCTAGGAAAACTTACGTAAGGGATATATTAGACCATCACAGTTATTAGCGGGTTATCCAGTACTGTTTGTACTAAAGAAAAATGGCAAGCTAAGGCTGTATATTAACTATAGATAGTTAAATAGCATTATAAGAAAGGATAGGTATCCTTTACCCTTAATTAGTAAAATCTAAGATAGGATAGGTAATATACAAATCTTTATAAAGATAGATCTAAGATAGGCGTACCACTAGATTAGAATTAAGGAAGGCGATAAATAAAAAGCAGCCTTTAGGTTAAAAAAAGGACTGTATAAACTATTAGTTATATAATTCGGGCTTATAAACGCACTAGCGACGTTCTAGAAGCGAATTAACAATATATTAGGAGAGCACTTAGATGAATTTATTATGGTATATCTTAACAATATTATTATCTACTTAATAACTAAGGAAGAACACAGAGAATACGTTAAATGGGTTTTAAAGAGACTATAAAAGGAATAGATGCTAGTAGTAATTAAGAAATACAAGTTCTTTACCAGGAAGACTAATTTTATAGGATTTATTATTAAACTAGGCCAACTTAGTATAGATTTAAAGAAGATTAAGGCTATAGTAAATTAGTAAGAACTAGAGAACGTTATGTAGTTAAGATTGTTTCTAGGGTTTTGTAATTACTATAGAAGGTTTATAGCGTAATAGTTAAAGGATATTAAACTATTTACGCGGTTAATAAAGAAAGAAGAACTATAGGTATAGGGAAAAAAATAATAAGAACTGTTTAAGGAAGTTAAGAGGTTGTTTACCTAGGAGCTAGTTCTTAAAATCTATTAACTAGGACTAGAGACGGTTGTAGAAATAGATATATTAGACTTTATATTAGAGGCATACTTTATATAAAAGCATCTAGATAGATAGCACCTAGTAGTATACTATAGTTGGAGAATAACACTATTAGAGTTAAACTATAATATCTATAATAAGGAGTTATTAGGTATAGTTATAGTACTAAAGAAATAGAGAGCATTCTTATAAGGTATGGAA
>Ga0307515_10023943_pt1 | contig 10668 bp, 11 predicted proteins | sample 17_EM_MG_FD_194513 | JGI IMG/M metagenome (GOLD analysis project Ga0307515, IMG submission 194513) | Populus trichocarpa ectomycorrhiza microbial communities from riparian zone in the Pacific Northwest, United States - 17_EM | ecosystem: Host-associated > Plants > Roots > Unclassified | place...
TGTTTTTATATTGTTTATGAATATAACAATGTCATTTCTTATTGTTGCCTTTATCTATAAATATATTTGATAATTGTTTTTTATAACATATTCTCTTTTATTGTGAAAAGATCTGGCTTGGGTCAATATGACCCCAAACAAGCCCAACAAACATAAGCGGCATCTTTTATGACATTATAAACAAAGTGGATCAAAGTTCAATTCCCACCATCAAATACGGGTTCAACGCTCATTTTTTTTCTTAACATTTTCAACAAAATCTCTTTTTAGGGTTTAACATTATTTTTTCGACATGTCTTCTTTTTTAAATGAGACCGATGTTAAAATTTTAAAATTAAATACGGATTTAACACTCATTTTAACAATTTTGATGGAGTATCATTTTAGGGATCAACATCATTTTTCTTAAATGTCTCCGTTTTTAAAAGGGATTGATGTCAAAATTCTAAAATCATATATGGGTTGAATGCCCACTTTTAACAATTTTGATGAAGTCTCTTTTAGATATTAATGTTATTTTTTTGACAAGTTTTCTTTTTTAAAAGGGATCAATATCGTTTTTCAACAAGTTTCTTATTTTTTAGGGACCAATGTCATTGATAAATCTCCTATTTTTAGGGACTAATATTATTTTTTGACGAGTCTTTTATTTTTAGGGATCGACGTTAATGTTCAAAATAAATTGTGAATATGCTCAGAATATTATAGCATAGAATAAAATTTAGAAAAATACAAGCAACAATAACCTTTCATCTAAAAGTATGTAGTAAGAGTGATGTCTACTTTCCCTTAAACATAATTAACCCAATTCTCAAATATCTCAAACCAATGCCATTTTAGGACTCCTAGTTTTCTTTAATTACTAGGTGACAACTTCAATTATTCTATTTCCCCCCAACATCGTTCTTCTTAAAAAAAAAAACAACCCCATCACCTCAATGTCCGCCACAGTGTGACACGTCTAATGCATGGAATGGAGCTGTATGTTGAATTATCTGTTATTGGAATAGAAGAGTGTAAAGTTGTTTATGTATGTCTACAACAACGTTATACTTAATGAATGAGTTAATGGAGATCTAGAAGATCTGGAGTTCATGTAGTGGGGAGATCAATTATTCTCCTTGTCTTGGACTTTCATTCAATGTGGAAAATATCTTTAATGAGAAGTAAAATGGAAATGAACTAGCTTTTTATTCAATTCTCTACAAATGGCGCCATTGATAAAGTTATGAAAAAAATTTACACAAAAATAAGGACCTTCCATGGATGGCGTCTTGGGCAGGGCTGGCTTGATTATTGAGCTTGACTAGTGGTTATACGATTTCCAAGAAAAAAATAATTTTTATGAGGAATAGAGAATTCTCTAATACTTAAGACAATACATGTATGGAGAGGAAGAAAATATATAGAACGAGAAACATAAAACGAAGGTTAGAGAATGCGTATTTCCATTTGTTTGCCTAAAGATTATATTGCCAAGCCTAGCTTGACCTGACTTTCAATGTGTTAGCTTTAGTTGGCTTTCAATGTGTTAAAGGTGGTGTTTATGGTCGTGAATGAAATTGAAGAGAAAATTGAATATTTAGACTCAATTTGACTGAAATTGCATCAATTAAAGAGCTAAGGATGAAAGTGTAAAAGGTGTTGATATTGAGGGACTGACTTAAGTTCAATCAGGGTGAAATTAAAAGAAGTAATTTTCAAGGTCAAATTGATAGAAATTGTATACAATGAAAATCCAAGGATTGAATAGAAAATGACGCTAATGTGCAAGGACTGATTTGGTTTCAATCAGGAGTTAAATCAAAAAGAAAATCATGATTAAGGATGAATTTGACTTAAATTTAAATAATTAGAAGTACAAGGACTAAATTGAAAGTTGAGAAAAAAATCTTAAATGAAATAGAGTGTTGTTGCCTAAATGGCATAGTTGTTATAGGCGTCCCTGGTTTCCTCTTCCCCTTCCCCCACCGTTGGTTTGCATGGTAACAATGACATTATTGGTTTTAAATTTTCATCTGTAGGGTGGTACAACCTTCAACCATTTGTCCTTTGTTTTACATGGAAATTATTGAGAAAAGAACCTACCCAGCTGCTCTACTACATTCATACTTCATTTTTATATTAATACTTGCTCCATTCTTCACGTGCAAAGGAATAAAACTGGTGCCAAATGGGCTAACTCAAGCATTATTGAGCAAATCATTCACCAATGGTGGATGTTCAAGATTGCTCTACGTGGATCAAAAAATAGATATGTTCCGCTTAGAAAGGTTTTGGAACCTTCCCTATAACAAATTAAATGAGTTTGTTTTTTCTTTTCATGATTTCACTTAATTTCCAAAATGTATTAAGACTATATTCTCATCCCATTTCTTGTAAAGTTTTTTAATATAAAATTGAAAATACTGTGGATTCATCCAGCAATATCATACCGGTACTTTTCTTGTAAAGAATGTCTTTCAATATTTTTTACTTTCTAGAGGATAGGAGTTTTTCCCCAAATAGGGTAGAAAAAAATTGAGAAAAAGAGGAAGAATTTGCTGTTAGAAGCACCTACCACAATACAAAACTTTGACCTATGATCATGGAGTCATGTCTTGATTCTTTGTTGGAACCCAAATAAGAGTATCAGTAGCCAGAAAGTGACAAACAGCCGGTCCTGGTTTAATTTTGAGAACTTCAAAGGCCATATGCTCTGGACTCCAAGCAGATATGTGTTCAGGTGGCATCCGCTTCCACTTTGTCACTAAAAAATATCATAGCAACGTTTGCATATTACTTTAGCAATTAACTATAACTAAAAGAGATCAGTGTTTTATTGTAGCGGGAGTTACTCTGCATTGTGAGTGCTTTCACTATAGATTGCACTATTCTGCACTATAGTTCGGGTACTATAAGTTGTGAGTGCTTTCACTGTGAATTGCATTGTTTGATGGGCGAATGGTGAGGTTCCAACCTGCAAGCCCCAAGCGCCTGTTTGGAGGCACGCCCCCTGGGGCTGCGAACACCTGGCGCTTGGGCTGCCAGGCTTGGGTATTGGGCAGGTCACAAGCACCTGCCCGCGCCCCACGTTGCAGCCACCTGACGCTGGGGAGGCCCTAGCATTCAGACACCTGGTGCGGGGTCTGCCCAGCCTTGGGCCCTGGGGGAAGACCTGCGCGCTTGGCTGTAGCCCCAGGGCGAGCGGGTCTGCAGCCCCGCGAGGCAAAGTCTGCAGCCCCAAGCGCCTAGCCGGTAGACCTGCGCGTTGTGTGTAGATCCAGCCGCCGAGGTCTGTTCTCACAGCCCTTGAGTTTAGAGACTCGCGCGGCTGAATCGACAGACCCTGCAAAGAAGAAACTTTGGCCAGGCAAGTTTGATATTATTATTAATATGATAAATATTATTATTTGTATTCTAAATATTATTATCATTATTGTAATTAAAAGTATTAATATTAAGAATAGAAGAAAATTGAAAAAATAATAATAACAATTATCATTATTATTAATGTTAAAAAAAATATTATTGTATAAACTTTGGCCAAACAAGTTTAATATTATTATTAATATGATAAAATATTATTATTTGTATTCTAAATATTGTAGTCTTTATTGTAATTAAAAGTATTAATTAATTAGCTCAGGCTGGTGACACCTGGAGCTATGGTTGCCAAGCCAGGGCGTTGGGGCTGGCCACGCGGACTTGGTCACAACCCCAGGAAGTAGACACCTGGCGCGGGGTTTGCCCAGCCTTGGATGGTGGGGGCAGACCTGAGCACTTGGCTGCAACCCCAGGGTGAGCGGGTCTACAGCCCCGCAAGCCTGGGGTTTGCAGACCCTCAAGGCAGGGTCTGCAACCCCGAGCACCTAGCTAGCAGACCCGCGCGCTGGGTGGAGACCCGACCGCCAAGGTCTGTTCTCACAGCCCTTGGGTTTAAAGACCCGTGCAACTGGATCGGCAGACCATATAGAGAAGAAGAAAAAAAGTAATAACAATTATCTTTATTATTATAGTTAATAATTTTTTCAAAAAAATATTATTACTATAGATACTTTGGCTAGGCAAGTTTGATATTATTATTAATATGATAAATGTTATTATTTGTGTTCTAAATATTATTATCATTATTGTAATTAAAAGTATTAATATTAAGAAAAGAAGAAAATTGAAAAAAAAATAATAACAATTTTAAGAATTTTGTCGAAGGTGAGAGAAGGAGGTATCCATATTTTATAGTATATTGAATAATAATTAGAACACAACATGTCTCAAAAATATCCTCAGCCACCAATAAAAAAACAAAATCTTACAATCCACATCTCCACAAAAATATTTTATATTAAGATCTCATGAAACCTTTTGTATTCATTCTTGCTTTATTTTCTTTAGTAGTCAACCAGGATGCAGGGCACAAAATTAATATAAACTACTGTGGTAATGGAATAACAAAATACTAGGATCATTATGGCCCACCAAGCTACTTGCTTGGTGGGACAAATTAACGAACAAGGACTTGTGAATTTTGATGTTTTTGTTTATTGTAACTAGTGATTATCTTGTTATAATTGTACCTTTTGAGCATGTGAGTATTTACGGGAAGAATATGCCTACGGAGACCACTTTTTCTTGGTTGTTTAGCCATATTCGGAAAAAAGACAAATTCCAAAAGAACATATTTACATATGAAAGTATACTTGGATAAATCATCTACTACATATATATAATATCTGAATTTTTCAATTGATAAAATAAGAGCAGATTCCTATATATCACAATTATTTTTATAAAAAAAAATATCAAAACTTGAGTGTTCAGAACAGGAAGAAGGTAATCTACTAAGTTTCCTAAATTGACAACTATCACAAAAATGTTTATGTTTTACGGTTCCTATAACATCATTTAAACCTTTATTTTGCAATACTTTTAGAGTGGAAAATTGAGGATGTCCTATGCGATGATGCCAAATGTCTGTTGATCCTTATCTGAATTAATGAGAGAAGTAGAGCTCAGGCATGTTGAGAAGAATATAAAATCCTTGCACCTCCCTATGATCACGTGTTGTCTTGTTTGTCATTTCTAACATATGGTTGGAGGCTCCTGTGGCTGATGTCTATTATGTTTCAATGATAGTATTGTCCAAAGTGAGAGCTGTAAGAGCTTATGGTATGTCTTCATATTAAGTTGATTATTTTGGTACTTAGCAAAATATCTTTTCAATATATCCTACTTAACCACAATACCGACAAGTTTCTTCTCAATATAATTCTTGGTATGTAGGTGTCATGTTGTTCATCAGGTGGGGGAAGGAATTTTTGTTAGGGGCCTAGAGTAAGTTTGGAAGAGTATGTATGATTTCTATCTTTAGGTTGTTGTACACAGAAGACTCTCCTAGTAGATATGAACTTATGTTTGTTCCTATAATTTCTTAAAGGGAACTATTGTGTACGTTGTAGTTTTTGTCCGTAAACGCTTGTTATAGGGTGAATGAGTTTGAGTTATTCTTATGATTGGTAAACCAATTATGTCTTTGATCAAGACTTTGTAGTTGTGACACTGACTCGGAATATGAAGGCCTTGGTGGTTTCAGCATGGTGGTAGTGAAAGTTTTATATCAAGAGCCAAGACTAGTGAGGAGGTAAAAAAAAAAATTTATTTAAGACAAGATTCTTAATAGCTGCAAAATTATCACATAAACCTTTGAAGGTACAAATATGTTCTCTAATGGTTCTGCCATCTTTTTTGCGAAGATATGTAACTCGTTGTTTAAGAGTGAATTCATGTTCTTGTGAATCCTGTGCATATTCATTCTTTGGACTATTCTAGATAGCATAGGATGTATCTAAACCCATAGCAAGGCTGGGTGTTTCTTTTAAAAGCAACCCAATTATCCATCCAAGAAGAAGACAATCTGCCTTTTGCTAGACAACATATTCTTCAGTTAGTTTTGATGCAAAGATGTCTAAATTTGTGCTGTTATTTGAGTCTGGTGTGATGTTCTTAATAGGGGTTGGGTCTTCATTAGTGAGGTGCCCAACTAGCTCTTGATTTTTTGTAAGAGCCAAGGCTTGTTCTCTCTCCATAATAGATAATTTGTAGGGTTGAGTTTGAGGGTAATAAAATTACCAATATTGAGAGACGTTGTTGTCATGTTGCAAGGTTTTGCTGAGATTGTTGTATGTTCACACAAGCTACGATATGATATAGAAATTATATTTAAGAAGGAATGTGCCAAACCGAGCATGATGTGCTTGTTTGAGACCATAAAGAGCCATTTGGAGCTTACAAACATGTTATGGATATTGAAGATCTGTCACTCTCGAAGGTTCTATGTCTTCTAAAATTAAAATATGTAAGAAGGCTTTTTTTTTTAAATCAAGATGATGTATGGACCATTTCTGAACTAAATTTATGGTTATAACCATATAGATAGTTCCAATCCATCAACTTGGTGATATACCCCTTTGGTACCACTCGAGCTTTAAGACAATCTAGTGAGCCATCGAGTTTGATTTTTGGTTTGAGAACCCATTTAAAGCTAATGACATGCATGGAAGTTGTGTGAGGAACAATTTTTGAAGTTTGATTTTTTTGGAGAGCCTCAAGTTCCTCTTCCATGGCAGCCTTTCAGCTAGGCTGAGCTAAGACAAGCCGAATATTGTGAGGTTCATGTGGAATGGTTACTGAAGATTTAAGGGAACTTAAAGCATATTTTGGATTAGGCTTGACAATACCTCTTTGTGATCTAGTAACCATGCTATATGGTGGAAGAGGTGAATGTGGAGAATGGAAACATTGTGCCTATTCTAGTGAAACGAAATCAGACTGTGAAAAAGATGGGTATTGCTCTTGCATTTTAAGCTCAATTTAAGGTGGTGCTAGATGGATTCAATCATGGATTTAGTTCTATCAAACTGTCAAATGTCAATTTTGTCATGTTGTTGATTTATTTCAGACTTATTTCCAGGTTCTACTAGTTATAGTTCAGTTACGATTTCAGACCTAACATGTCAACATTCAATTTTATTTAGAGTATTAACAGTAGCACAACCTACAACATCATGTGAATCAAGATAAAGTGTTGGAATGGCTGGTGAGGAGCTTAAGCATGGTGGACTAGGTGTTGTGGGTTGTATGTCTGCAACAAAATTAGAATTAGTATGAAACAACCATGAATCAAATATGTTAACGACATGTGATGTAGAAGACATAGTGTTACAATTCTGATATTTTTTTAAAGGGAAAGAATGACTCATCAAAGACTACATGACGATAAATAAATATTATTTTACTGGAAGGATGAAAATATTTGTATACTTTATGTTTATGATTGTATCCTACAAAGATGTAAATGACTGCTTTTGGATCAAATTTGTGTTGTTTTGTATACCAGGTGTAAGGGAAGCATTTAAACTCGAAGACTCCAAGAGAAAAATAATCAGGATGAGTAACATGCGGTGTAAAATATGGAGATTCCAAATTAAGAGTAGACGAAGGCAATCTATTTATAAGGTAAACAACAATAGTTAATGCTTTAACCCATAAAAATAAAGAAGCACCATTGTGAAATAACATAGTGATACCTAGTTAACATATGATTCTATGTCTCTTTTCAACTATAAATGTTTGCTCTAAAGTGTAAAAGCATAATACCTGGTGTACCAGTTAAGAGAAAATATGATGGTAGTTTGGAGTTTATGAATTCTCCTTCTCCAACAAAGTGAAAAACCTTGATTTGTTTGTTAAATTGTCTAGAGACATAATATTCAAAGACTAAATAAGCATTTGCAAAGTTAGACTTATGTTGTAATATATATAATATCAGAATTTTTCTATTGATAAAATAGGAACAGGTCCCTATACATCACAATTATTTTTATAAAAAAATATCAGAACTTGAGTGTTCAGAACAGGAAGAAGGTAATCTACTAAGTTTCCTAAATTGACAACTATCACAAAAATGTTCATGTTTTACGGTTCCTATAACATCATTTAAACCTTTATTTTGCAATACTTTTAGAGTGGAAAATTGAGGATGTCCTATGCGATGATGCCAAATGTCTGCTGATCCTTATCTGAATTAATGAGAGAAGTAGAGCTCAGGCATGTTGAGAAGAATATAAAATCCTTGCACCTCCCTATGATCACGTGTTGTCTTGTCTGTCATTTCTAACATATGGTTGGAGGCTCCTGTGGCTGATGTCTATTATGTTTCAATGATAGTATTGTCCAAAGTGAGAGCTGTAAGAGCTTATGGTATGTCTTCATATTAAGTTGATTATTTTGGTACTTAGCAAAATATCTTTTCAATATATCCTACTTAACCACAATACTGACAAGTTTCTTCTCAATATAATTCTTGGTATGTAGGTGTCATGTTGTTCATCAGGTGGGGGAAGGAATTTTTGTTAGGGGCCTAGAGTAAGTTTGGAAGAGTATGTATGATTTCTATCTTTAGGTTGTTGTACACAGAAGACTCTCCTAGTAGATATGAACTTATGTTTGTTCCTATAATTTCTTAAAGGGAACTATTGTGTACGTTGTAGTTTTTGTCCGTAAACGCTTGTTATAGGGTGAATGAGTTTGAGTTATTCTTATGATTGGTAAACCAATTATGTCTTTGATCAAGACTTTGTAGTTGTGACACTGACTCGGAATATGAAGGCCTTGGTGGTTTCAGCATGGTGGTAGTGAAAGTTTTATATCAAGAGCCAAGACTAGTGAGGAGGTAAAAAAAAAAATTTATTTAAGACAAGATTCTTAATAGCTGCAAAATTATCACATAAACCTTTGAAGGTACAAATATGTTCTCTAATGGTTCTGCCATCTTTTTTGCGAAGATATGTAACTCGTTGTTTAAGAGTGAATTCATGTTCTTGTGAATCCTGTGCATATTCATTCTTTGGACTATTCTAGATAGCATAGGATGTATCTAAACCCATAGCAAGGCTGGGTGTTTCTTTTAAAAGCAACCCAATTATCCATCCAAGAAGAAGACAATCTGCCTTTTGCTAGACAACATATTCTTCAGTTAGTTTTGATGCAAAGATGTCTAAATTTGTGCTGTTATTTGAGTCTGGTGTGATGTTCTTAATAGGGGTTGGGTCTTCATTAGTGAGGTGCCCAACTAGCTCTTGATTTTTTGTAAGAGCCAAGGCTTGTTCTCTCTCCATAATAGATAATTTGTAGGGTTGAGTTTGAGGGTAATAAAATTACCAATATTGAGAGACGTTGTTGTCATGTTGCAAGGTTTTGCTGAGATTGTTGTATGTTCACACAAGCTACGATATGATATAGAAATTATATTTAAGAAGGAATGTGCCAAACCGAGCATGATGTGCTTGTTTGAGACCATAAAGAGCCATTTGGAGCTTACAAACATGTTATGGATATTGAAGATCTGTCACTCTCGAAGGTTCTATGTCTTCTAAAATTAAAATATGTAAGAAGGCTTTTTTTTTTAAATCAAGATGATGTATGGACCATTTCTGAACTAAATTTATGGTTATAACCATATAGATAGTTCCAATCCATCAACTTGGTGATATACCCCTTTGGTACCACTCGAGCTTTAAGACAATCTAGTGAGCCATCGAGTTTGATTTTTGGTTTGAGAACCCATTTAAAGCTAATGACATGCATGGAAGTTGTGTGAGGAACAATTTTTGAAGTTTGATTTTTTTGGAGAGCCTCAAGTTCCTCTTCCATGGCAGCCTTTCAGCTAGGCTGAGCTAAGACAAGCCGAATATTGTGAGGTTCATGTGGAATGGTTACTGAAGATTTAAGGGAACTTAAAGCATATTTTGGATTAGGCTTGACAATACCTCTTTGTGATCTAGTAACCATGCTATATGGTGGAAGAGGTGAATGTGGAGAATGGAAACATTGTGCCTATTCTAGTGAAACGAAATCAGACTGTGAAAAAGATGGGTATTGCTCTTGCATTTTAAGCTCAATTTAAGGTGGTGCTAGATGGATTCAATCATGGATTTAGTTCTATCAAACTGTCAAATGTCAATTTTGTCATGTTGTTGATTTATATCAGACTTATTTCCAGGTTCTACTAGTTATAGTTCAGTTACGATTTCAGACCTAACATGTTAACATTCAATTTTATTTAGAGTATTAACAGTAGCACAACCTACAACATCATGTGAATCAAGATAAAGTGTTGGAATGGCTGGTGAGGAGCTTAAGCATGGTGGACTGGGTGTTGTGGGTTGTATATATGTCTGCAACAAAATTAGAATTAGTATGAAACAACCATGAATCAAATATGTTAACGACATGTGATGTAGAAGACATAGTGTTACAATTCTGATATTTTTTAAAAGGGAAAGAATGACTCATCAAAGACTACATGACGATAAATAAATATTATTTTACTAGAAGGATGAAAATATTTGTATCCTTTATGTTTATCATTGTATCCTAAAAAGATGTAAATGACTGTTTTTGGATAAAATTTGTGTTGTTTTGTATACAGTGTAAGGGAACCATTTAGACTTAAAGAGAAGAATAATCAAGATGAGTAACATACGGTGCTAAATATTGAGATTCCAAATTAAGAGTAGACAAAGGCAATCTATTAATAAGGTAGACAACAATAGTGTTAACCCATAAATATAAAGGAGCACCATTATGAAATAACATAGTGATATCTAGTTAACATATGATCCTATGTCT
>Ga0307515_10023945_pt1 | contig 10668 bp, 11 predicted proteins | sample 17_EM_MG_FD_194513 | JGI IMG/M metagenome (GOLD analysis project Ga0307515, IMG submission 194513) | Populus trichocarpa ectomycorrhiza microbial communities from riparian zone in the Pacific Northwest, United States - 17_EM | ecosystem: Host-associated > Plants > Roots > Unclassified | place...
TAGATGGGTAGCTATATAGATACATAGATACGTAGATGAGAATACAAACTGAATACATGACTGAGATTCGAGGTGCTCCCAGACATGTCGCCGGCGCTCCCAGGTGCTCCCAGGCTTGTTGTCGGCGCTCCCAGGCTTGTCGCCAGCGCTCCCAGTAACTCTGAAGGCCGGCAGGAATGCCCTCCTATGGTCTGATACTCCCCTGAAAAACGGCTTCAGCAGAACTGCAGCCCCTGCGAAGAGTGTAACAGACGTGTCGTTCTCATGATGCGTATACGTCACAACAAAGTAAAGGAGGTACGTATGCAGCGTGACCTGTCGCCTGGGTGACGCGCAGCGTGTAATTCTCCGTCAGAGCGTACGAGGTTCCGTCAGAGCCGTCAGAGCCGTCCGGAACACCCGGGTGTTTCAGACGGAAATTTGAGTCGTTGCTGATGACACCTCTATGAATTGACTAAGATGATGATAGGCTGCGCATCGCGCAGGGGTCCACGTGAAGCTTGCTCTCAGCTGCGCATGTGAGCATCTGGGCGTAGCACAGTCTGTAGTCAACTTGCACTCTTGCCGATGCAGCCAGCCTGGTTGATCACAGCTCATTACCTGGCCAAGCAGTTTGAGAAAGCACACAAATAACTTATTCAAATTTCCAAAGATCTTCCTGAGCTTTTCACTTAGGACCCAATACAAATGATTGTTCCTGTTCACAAAGTAACAAACCATTTGCCCATCTCCTTCTCCAAGCTGGATGACATCACTATTCATATCTTCAGTCGCTTTGTCACCAACTCAATTCTGGGACAGCCTGTAGCCAACACGGATTCCTATCCCCACCAGCAGCTTCCTGGGCCAGAGAAGGTGCGGCAGCATTCCTGGCAGCTAGTTACTGCTCAGAAGCTTTATGTCTAGTAGGCAATTCAAATCCATTTGGGTCTTATTGTAGTACCTCGTGCAAGGTATTGGATGAAGGATGGAGATTACCTTCCCTAAGATGAATTGCCACTAGCATCCTGCCTTGACAAGACTCACATTCAGGTGATCTGCCACTTCTTCCATGTTGTTTCACAAATTTTCCCAACAGAAACTCCGAAAGACTTGCCTTGTTGACATTCAATGGTTCTGATTTGGCAGCGGCGGTGGTGGTATGTCTCGCAGCGGTTCCAAGTACCTTGCCAGCAATGTCACTACGGATGCAGGCATGATTCTTTTCACAGCCAGGTCTATTCAGATTGCAAAGATGCCAAACAAGCCAATTTATCAAGAACATAAGTTTTTCAGCATGCCAGAGAAGGGCTATGTCTGGGAGTTCCACCCATCATCAAATGCAGTCAAATAGGATCCTGTTGATGTAGAATCCCATCTGGTACAGCTTACAGATACTGGACACATGATTCACCACATGATGAGGCATTTACACCAAAGGCATCGAAAGCTCTCCTGTAATGTATACATGGACAACTTCTTCATAACAGGACCTTGGCTGGAAGAGCTCCATGGAATTGGAATAAGAGCATGTGGGATTTGCAGACAGCAGTTCCAAGGATTTTCCAACAAGCTAAAAGTTGGGAAATATGCCAAATTGCCCTATTATTTTTGATGTGGAGCTGTTAATGATGGGGTTGCAACCTTGATATGGATGGACAGTTCTCCTTTTACTATAATTCACCCTCTTAGTGATAAGGATCCACTGTTGCTGAGAATGAGAAAGCATCAAGGCAACAAGAGTACCAATGCAAGAGGAACAAATTCCACATTTCGCCCTGGAGAATGCCAGAAATAGCTTGATATACCAGTCATGGTTGATGCCTACAATCAGCACAAGGGGGGTGTGGATGTGGGTGACCAGTATTGAACCTATTTTGATATACAGCTCATATCCAGATGTCATTGATATGGAGTTTTCTATTGCATTCTGAAGATGGCTCTAATCAATTGCCTTATGATCTATCAAGATCTCCCAGCAAACACAGAATGCACTTTGGAGCACTTTGACTTTTTTACCTCCATTGTGCATGACCTTGTGCAAGCTGGAAGTCCATTAACAATGAAACGTTCCTCCTACATCCCGGCTTCACACAAAATCACTTGGTCAGCTCCCACCATACAATCTGCCATCCCCCCACTGCCTACCAGGCTAGTTACCATGAACACCTCCCATCCCCACTGCCAAATGATACCAGGAATCTATTTCTCAATTTGGATGAAGAGTAGAGTAGATTGCTTCCTCTGCAGGTGGAGAAGGACTCAAGGTGGTATTGGAGAAGGTGACAAACCCAGCAAATAGTGTAATAACTACAATGAGGCTTTTTGTTTCACACCCAAATAACATGGTTTTTATAAATTCCATCATATGTACAGTATTGTAATATATTCTGGGGGCATTTGGCTGGATTGTAGTTGTGTGATGTGTATTGCAAATGTGGGCCCATCCATGGGCTCGAATGTAGTTACTGGCACACAGATAGGAATATGAATAAATATCTGGATTAGATTATTTTACCAGATTGTCCAGTAATAAATCAGATTAAGATTGATACTGTTCAAAAACATCGGCAGAGGACCAATAATAGTCAATAGATTTTCGAAGGTTCTTTTGGCAGTGTAACAATTGTTTGGATTGTGCAATTATTCTTAACACTGTATTCCAAGGTGCTTGGAAAAAGCTGCATCTTTAACCCAACTTATGGAGAATGATGAACCCTTTATCCAGAATCAGGAACAACATTGAGCTTGAGAGAGAGTATTTACCCCATTTACAACAGTTGCAAATCTTGGGCATTATAATTATAATTTGGAAGTTATTGTTAAGCCAGATGCTGCAGATTGTGATTGTGCAAGGGTTGTGTCACTGTAAGATAATGAGGAGGTGTTATACCCAGTAGCATAATCCTCAAAGTTTTACTCCACTGGTGAATATAATTATGATGTTTCCAACAAATGGAACATGCATATGATTATGGCAGTCAAGCAACGGCGAGCAGAGTTCACTGGAACACGATGCTCCCGCCAGCTACTCAGTGATCATCAGAATCTGGGATATCTATTGTCACCAAAGCTTGTGGATTGATATCAAGCTGGCTAGTTGGATTTCATATGAAAATTTGAGTTTAATATAGTATATTGTGAGGCAAAGTCAAGTGGAATTCCATATATATTAACCAGAAGCTTAGAAAACTATACCAAGAGAGGGGATGAGAGATTAATGGATATGGAAGAGGAGGTTTCAAAGCTGTAGAACTTGCCTGAATATTAGAATGTATCAGCACTGTATGCACCTATACAGGGTCATCAAGCTATGTCCCATCAGTGTATTCAAGTATTCATAACTAATGGATTTCCGGATAGAGATTTTCAGATTGTATACCGTAGCGCAAACCTGGCAGAAATATCATTATCTGAGTTGACCATGGTGGAAATGAGATTCTGAAATCGAGGAAATGTATATATTTTTGATCACAATGAGTTATAGTTATAACTAAGTCAAACAATATACAATTTATCTTTTGCTGAATTTCCAAGATAGACAAAATCGATTCTTGTGGTAGCTAGGTTAAGATATTGAAAGATACGGGTTGAGGGAGTAAATCAGTCTAATCGAAACAGTATTAGCTATCATTATTCAAGGCAACCTTGACATACACGCAGTTGGCGCACTCTGCCCATTACAAGTACATAAACAACTTTTGGATGAAGTAACAATTGATTTTGTTACTGGTTTACCAGAACCTGACAAATTCAGTCAAAATTGGATTGGAGTTGACTGACAAGCAAAAGAGTAACACTTTGTTTTATTCTATTCGATGATTGATGCAAATGATGATGTAGAGCTGTGTATTCGAAATATGGTATGACTTCATGCACACCTCCATTCCATAGTCTTGGTTTGCAAAATATAATTAGCTTGCTATTGTTGGTTCATCAATTTAAAAGACTTGGGGTTAAATGGAAGTTGTGAGCAGATTTTCATCCGGACAGACTGCCAGATAAAAAGTAGGATAGCTAGTTTTGAACTGTATAATGCAGTTTGAGTAAATCATCACCAGGACTATTAGGTGAAGAGGATGGTACTGGAGGATGTTACACATAATAAGAGAACTTCGGAAATAACCACATCCACTCCATTCTTTGCAATACCTGATATCAACCCCCAGATGATGTTCGCTGCAAATGATGATCCAAGTTGAAATCAATGTATAATTGATGCCAATCTGGGGTAATATATCATACAACAGATACATTATCACCATTGTACTGAAATGTGTCATAGTTATGCTATACTGAAGGAATATGTTAACTGCTGCCTGGAACCTGCAACTAATAACCAGGGGGATAATGAAGTTTAATTGGATGACAAGTATATACAAATAATCTAAAAATCTCAGAAGCTTAATTTGATGTAACTTGGCTCTGGTAATTTTTCCTGGCAGATTGCCCAGTATGTGAGGGGTGGTGAGAAGGTTAAGTGAATTCGGTAGCTGGTGGCACGGAGGTCGATCATGCCAGCTCCAGGAAACCTTGTCAGATCACTGAGGAAGAGCCGCACAGAGTCGCACCTTATGAACAAGTCCAAACTTCCCACAACTACCTCCGCTCCAAGAAAACCAGTGGCAGCCCCCAAAACATAGCCAACAAAATGATAATACAGTTCAAACACTGACAATCCCGCCTCCTGTGTGTCAACAGCCATATGAAGCACCAAACACCCGTTGGTCAGCCTTCCAACATCCATCTAAAGACCAAGAGACCCATTGTCTAATGGTAATCTCGCAGCAAATCTCAGCAGCCGCCTGTCAAATTGGCCAACGGTTCCCAATCTGGTTCAGGATATCCTTTCAACTTTACCTTATAGGGTAGGGTTTTGGCCGAAGTGCCCTGATACTCATGAATGGCTTCAACCTCACACACCGGATCCTCATCATTCATCGTACGCGACACTGGTGGTGGAGTATGATTTCGGCCGTATTGAAGCGAACTCGTTTCAGACGGGCGCTGTTGAAAACATTGGGCATTTTTCTGTGAGCTGGGGTGACCAACCTGAAAGTGTTGGCACCGATGGCTTTGGTGATGCAAAACTGCCCCCGAAAAGGCTGTGGAACTGGTCTGAAATCGAGATGTGCGAAGTCCGATTAGGTATGATTTGCACAGCCGATCAGGAGGAGCCTGGTTTAGAGAATAACAGAATTTCTCACCTCGAAATCGTGCTTGCAGCATGACATATTAGCTTCCCGAATCATCTCTGTTTGCACGTCCTCCAACCACACTCTGTACATGCAGCAAGCTGACAGCATCTGTTCGGCAAACTCATCTGCTTCCAGGATGATCTTCATCATACAGTCGGCACATGGGATTGGTACCAGCAGACCAAGCAGCATCCGCATCTCGAATCCCACCTCACCCCGAAATGTGGATGTCTTGAACGACTTATGGTAAGCTGCATTGTAGGTGGACTCAGCCAACGGTAGCAGGCAGTCCAATTCTTTCGGCCGCTGAGCCATGTACGCCTTCAACTAGCGTGTCATGACTCCAATCAGATTCTCCGCTCGGCCATCTGTTTGCCCATGGTACACGGTGCTGTGACAGCATTTGATGCCCAGTTGGGCCTTCAGCGCTCACCAGATATCTGACATAAAGTGCGTATCCCTATCGGAGATAATATCATCCAGAATTCCCCTATTTTGAACCCCGATGTCAATAAACTCTCTGGGGAACGCCTCTGCAGTTAGATCCATTTCCCTGGCTGCTTTCCATCGCACTCTCTTGGTTAGTGGAATGACAATCGTAATTATGCAGTCGTAGCCGTCGTTGGCAGTAGTGGGTCATATCGTAATGAAGTCGATATTTACCCTTGAAGCCTCTGTCTCCTGAATTGGCAGCAGTTGAAGCAAGCCATACGGGAGTTGGTTCGAATGCTTGACACAGTGGCAGACGTCACAACCTCGACCCCATGCCCGTACCATCCGAGTTCAGTGTGGCCAATCAAATTGTGATGCAATGGCAGCCGCCATTTTTGCAGTTCCTTGCTGTCCTCCACCAGGCGGAGAGTCATGAGGTTCGGATATAATGTCGCTCCGCATGTCCAATGAGATGCAGAGTGCCACAGTACCCTTTCAAACCAGAAGGCCGCAATGCAGTCAGAGCGGTCTTGTTCGCACCCTGGCTTTCGGATGGTGCTTCAATTTCGAACACTGAGACGCTGGATTTGCGGCCAGCTCGGGTACCTTGGCTAGCCTGCAAAGGACATTGAAAATTGCACTGAAATACGCGTCTTCCACCACTAACTCACCCACCTCCTGCTTCCATTCCTCTGCGCCTATGATCTGGAGTTCCATGGTATTTATGCTGATATTGGCTGCTGGGGTAGCTGACACCAGATGGTGAATTCCGCTCAACGCATCTGCTACCAGATCATCCACCCCTGTAAATTACTTCATTCAACAGTCCATCGGATGTAGTTCATCGAGGTGCCGCCCTTGGCGGTTAGAAATCATCTGCTAGCTTAGGATATGCTGCAGTGTGGCCTGGTCCATATACAGTGATGTATGTTGATCGCTAAGGTATGGCTCCCAGTGGATCAAATTGTCATAGATCGCCGACAACTGCCAATTGTACGGTGCGTAGCGCATTGAGTTGTCATGTAATTTTCGAGAACAGATGCCCAGCGGCCGTTCCACCAGGCAGCCCTCTGGTCACCAGTGTTGGTTTTTAGCCAGAACGCCTCCAATCGCCACATCTGAAGCATCAGTGCGCAGGATGTAGTCTCCCTCAGGATCACATAATGCCAGCACTGGAGCAGACGCCAAATCCCAACGAATAGCGTCGAACCCCGCCTGATGCTGGCGAAGCCACCGAACAGCTCATCAATTGACTGTCACTGTGTATAGCTGTGTGGTCCGCTGCGCGAACTTGTGCACAAATCTACTATAGTTGCCTGCCAATGCCAAGAATGCCGGAATCCGGGCTGTGTATGCCGGTACCGGCTTGTGATTTATGGCTGCTATCATCCTCTCCGCAATGTGAATTCCACTCGAATGAACCTTGCAACCAATACATGATGTTTCAGTGGCTCCGAAAAAGGATTTTCGCTCATTCAACCAGATACCCGCCTCCCGAATTGCCAGCAGGATGGTGTCTACATGCATCTTGTGTTCGGCCAAACTGTGACAGAGTATCAGCACGTCATCCAGGTATACGATCACAAACATGTCGTACAGGCCCAAAATGCGATGCATCGCGCGCACAAATGCTGACAGCGCATTGGCAAGACCAATTGGATGTACCATCCACTAATATGAGCCATCCGGAGCGACAAACGCCATCTTAGGCCTGTCACCCGAGATTCTGTGTAACTGGAGGTAAGCACTGGCTCAGTCGAGCTTAGTAAACACCCTGGACCCGTGTAGCTGATCAACGAGATCTTCTATGTATGGAAGTGTGTACCGGTCTCTGTAGGTGATTCCATTTAAGCCTCTTTCATCGACGCACATGCGCAGCCCAGAGCTATCCCGTTTTTTAACAATCATCACTGGTGCCGCCAATCTGGTGTGGCTGTCAGTTACCCAGCCATTGGCCAGTAACTTGGTAATCTGGGTTACGAACTCCAAGCACTTGGAATCTGACATCGAGTAAGTCTGGAGATGAAGCGGCATTGCTGTTGGAGCGGTATTGATGCGAAACATGTGGTTTGAAGCTGGAGGGACTCACGTTGGCGGTTTGAAAAGATCCGCAAACTCTTGCATTACACGTACCTGCTATGTTTTGAGGTCTGAAGGGTAGTGTGGAGTACCCTCCTCCTCCTCCTTCATTATCTTGTCGATACGTTCCCGAATATTGACAATAACGATTTCTGAAGACTTGCACTTGGCAACAAGGGACTCGGGGACCATATTGATCACTGATCTACGCGCCACTCTATTGCAATGAGCGCGAACTTCCCTTAATGGTCCATGCGGAGGTCTCCAATCTACAAGCGATGTCGTGACAATTGTTGACAGATGGCAGGAGTCTTGCTGCAGATCAGTCCAATCGCGCTCCAGCATATGTAGAGTATTAATTTTTTGATCAATGCTAGGCAGATTGGCTGCCATCCAATTGTTACCCACAATTAGGTCATAGATGCCTCCGAAGTTGAAATATGTGTAACACCCTGAGATGTCAACGCGATTGCTCGTGACGCCTCACACCGACGCCTTCATCCAATCCTGCCATTTATCCTCTTCTGCCTCTGCTTCTCGGTGACAGAGATCCTTATGCTCCCTCTAAGTCGACGTTTCAAGCCCAAAGAATTAGTGCAGGCAGTAACCACTTAACGATGGGAGGCGCCGCAATCAAAGGAGGAATGCGCTGCCCAAATGGTATGATTGGAGGTTGAAGCAGAAGCGTTAAAACCCAGTAAGGCACAATTTGGTGGATTAGGAAGAGCAATAGTCACATTATCTGACAGGCTGCTCATGTACAATTTCGCATGCCGTATGCGAGCGTTGCTTGCCCACAATTCCTTACGCTGCACTGTTTCCACTTTTCCAATCATATTCTGTGTAGTAGGACATTCCACCACCACTCCCAAATGCGATTTCCCTGGCAGTCCTCCTCTTCCCCAACCTCCTGCTCTATTGCCGAATCCTCCCCAGCAGTATTCACTTTTGTGTCATCCTCCGTGGCTGCCGGGATGTTTTCAATGCCCAAGGCTCCCATGACGAGTATCGGTGCGATCATGAACATCATCCCGCCTGCTGCAGCTCACACCCGTTCATCCACGGAATGCTTGGCCGCGCCCCCAAGTGTCCGGAGTCGCAGAATTGCCTGCGTCATGTCGACATGCGTTACAGCAATAGCACCTGGAATTGGCTTTAGCTACAGTAAAAGCCATCGGGCACGGACCAACAGACGCTGGACCAGTGGCTCCATAAGGCGGGACAGAATTGACGGCATGCTTTACAGGTGTAGCCATGACAGACGGATGTGAATTCGTACGTTCAGAGAACTGTCTGGCAATCTCCATAGCGTCAGCCAACATCAAACGGGTAGCTGGCTGCGGCTTGTTCAGCAGGCAGGCTGAGGCGATCAAGTGGTCAGCAAATCCCGCGGGTGGTTTCAAACAGTACTCGTCGTACTGGGGACATCAGCAAAAATCATTTCCGTCTGGGCGGAATGGCTCCGTCAGAGTGGACGCGCTCCGTCAGAGCCGTCAGAGACACCCCGGTTGAGGATTACACCGCGCCCGGCGTCAATACCACGCGTCACGTTGCGTATCGCCCTCCGATCGCCATTTCGCCGTGTCTTCTCGCTCTGTCAGTCTCCTATTTTAAACAAACACTCTGGCGTTGTGGCCAACTGTGACCATACGTCGGAATGGGTTCAATGGGTACACGTTTGCATCGGGATTGCAATGGGTGACGCTGCGAAAATCTCTCCTTGCGTTCCTTCTAGACTAAGCTCGAGGAGCGTAGGAAGGTGAGAAGATATGATACTACCCGGCCGTGAGGATCCACGCAGTTGCGTGGATCCACGAAATCTCGGACAGAGCGAGTGAGACCAAATGTTCGGAAAGATAGAGTGTGAATTGTCATTGTATGATAAGTGGAGATGGAAATGAGATGATGTCTATCTACTCCAGGGTCTGCCGAATATATACTCCCCGTCACTCTGTCCACCTCGGTTACCCCTGTATCTCCGGACAACCGCTGTCGCTCCTTGATGATGTACTTGATCGAGCGTGTTTGAGATGCACTTGGAGACGTAGATCGAGTGAACTCAGAGATGCACTTGGAGGCCGTGATTGAGCGAGTTTGGATATGCATTTGGAGAGTGAGATCGAGTGAACGCAGAGATGCACTTGGAGGCCGTGATTGAGCGAGTTTGGATATGCACTTGGAGACTGAGATCAAGTGAACTCAGAGATGCACTTGGAGGCCAGGATCGAGCGAGTTTGCAGATGCACTTGGAGGCCATGATTGTGTGAACTTGCAGGCCGTAATCGAGCGAGCCTGGAGATACACTTGGAGGCCATGATGGAGGGAGTTTGGACATGCATTTGGAGGCTATGATCGAGCGAGATTGGAGGAGGACTTGGAGGCGGTCGATTTGGAGGGAGGCGCGACGGCAGCTGAGACTCTATTCATTGCTGAACTTGTAATTGTGGGAATGTAGAGAGTTGAGTACAACATCCGCCGAGAGATGAGAAACTGGCTGGGAGCGGGAGACTGTCGATCTTGGGATGATGCTGTACTTGGTGTATGCTGTACTCTGTGTTAACTCATGAGTATGGCATGGAGAGATAGAGAGGGATGACATAACTTCGTGTTCTTAGGTGATGGTAGAGATGAGCACAAGAAAGAGAGAGATCAGAGGAGATGGGGGAAATCATCATGAGAAACTGGGACTTAGGGAATTTCGTGTGCGAGTCAATTGACCATCCCCGATACGGCAGGTACGACTCCCGATCAGGCATGTAATAACACCAATACGAGGTCTTCCCAACCCAATCGGGCAAGACCTACCCCTGATTTCTCATATCCGCTCGTATCCTCCATATCATTCTCATCTTCATCCCCCTTCTCTCTCTTTCCTGTCCACAACTCAACCATCATCGCAGAACACAAAGTTAAGTCATCCCTCTCTATCTCTCCATGACATGATCATGAGTTGACACCGAGTACAGCATACACCGAGTAC
>Ga0307515_10023946_pt1 | contig 10667 bp, 8 predicted proteins | sample 17_EM_MG_FD_194513 | JGI IMG/M metagenome (GOLD analysis project Ga0307515, IMG submission 194513) | Populus trichocarpa ectomycorrhiza microbial communities from riparian zone in the Pacific Northwest, United States - 17_EM | ecosystem: Host-associated > Plants > Roots > Unclassified | place...
ACCGAGTCGTCGAGCACAGGAGCGTCGAGCACGTCGATGCCGGTAGCGCCGTTGTCAGTCGGGCCGTCGACGCCGGCGGCGCCGAAACCGGCCTCGCCGTCGAACCCCGCCCTGTCGAAACCAGCCTCGCCGTCGAAATCGGCCCCGGCAAAACCAGTCCCGGCAAAACCAGCCTTGTCGAAACCAGCCCTGTCGAAATCAGCCCCGACGAAACCAGTCGCGACGACCCCGGTCTCGTCGAAGTCGGCAACCTCGGCAAGGGCCAGGGCGCCGAGATCCGAATAGCCAGCGGCCTCCGCATCGGCGACCGGCTCGACGCCAGCCCCGGCGCCGAGGGCACCTTCCGGCCCGAAGTGGCGGTCCATCTCCAACCCGGGATCGCGGATGGTCGATGACTCCCCCGCGCCCGCGACATCACTGTCAACCCCGGCGACACCGCCAGCCTCCGGCGCCTCGGCCGCGGGCGGCACCTCGACCGCAGCCGCCGGGGGCCGCAGCCGGCCCGGCGCCGTCGACCGACGCCGGATGTCCGAGCTCCCCGACGACAACAGATCCGCCCGCGCCGCCACCAGATCCGGCCGGGCTTCGACGTGCCGCACCGGCGTCAACCCGGCCACCAGCGCCGACGTGATCTCCTCCGCGTACGCCCCGTCGGGGTCGTAGTCCGGGTCGAAGACCGTGATCTCGACACCCAGGCAGTGCGGCGTGTCCACCAGCCCGGCCAGCAGCAACTCCAGCTCCGGGAACGCTATCCCGCCCGGCTCCGGCGCGTCCACGGCCGGCATCACGGCCGGGTCGAGCACGTCCATGTCGACGTGCACCCAGAAGCCCGCGCAGTCGACGAGCTGGTCGCGGGCCCACTGCGCGCTTCGCGCCGCCCCCTCGACCCGCAGCATCGGCACGGGCCGGGTGACGATCCCGGCCGCCTGCAGGTCGAGCCGGTATTCGTCCTGGGCCCGGATGCCCAGCACCACCACGTCGATGTCGCGGAAGTAGGGGCGCCGGCCCTCGATCGCCGCCAGATCCGCCTGCCCGCGGCCGGTCACCAGGGCCAGGTCTTCGCCCGCGGCCGCCCCGACATAGGAGGCGTTGCCGGGGTGCCGGAAATCGGAGTGACCGTCCACGAAGACCAGCCCGATCCGGCCGCCGACCGCGTCGCCGAGCCGGTGCATCGCCAGCCCGGAGCCGAGCACGATCGAGCAGTCCCCGCCCAGGATGACCGGGAACTCGCCGACGTCGATGATCGCGCCGATCCGGTCGGCCAGCCGGCGCGAGTATGCCGCGATCTCGGCCGCGTGGCAGACCCCGTCGCCGGGCCGCCAGTCGCCCGGGTCGTACCGGGGCGGGGTCAGGCAGCCGGCGTCGCGGGCCCCGAGCCGGGTGAGCAGGCCGTGGTCGCGCAGGGCTCCGGGCGCCTTGGCACACCCCGGCACCGAGGTCTCGGTCGGCGGGCGCAGACCGAGATTGGACGGTGCGTCCAGGATGGCGATGCGGCGCATGGAGCTCCCCCCGTAAGCGGCCGGTTCCTAGAAGAGGGCTTTCGCGAGGGCGCGCCGCGCGCTCGCCACCGCGGGATCGTCCGGGCCGGCCACGCTGAACAACGACAGCAGATGCTTGCGGACGGCGTCGCGGTCGTCGCCGCTCGCGCGCCGGACCGCGGCCACCAGTCGCTCGTACGCCTGCGGGGCTTGTCCGCTGAGGACCTCGATGTCGGCGGCCAACTGCTGCGCCGCGAAGTCGTCCGGGTCGGCCGCGGCCTTGGCCAGCGCCGCACCCGCGTCCGCGCCGGCGACCCGGCGGTAGAGCTCGACCTGGGCGAGGCCGGACTCCGCCGCGGCGTCGGCGGGCGATTCGGCCAGGATCTTCTTGTACGCCGCCTCGGCCGCGTCCAGATCGCCGGTCATCAGCGCGTCGTCGGCGGCGTCCAGCCGCGGGTCCTCGGGCGGGGCGACGGCCACGCCGCCGGCCTTGAGCACGGCGTCGATGTACTGCCTTACCTGCGCCTCGGGGAGCACCCCGGTGAAGCCCTCGACGAGTTGGCCGCCGACGACCGCGATCACCATCGGGATGCCTTGCACCCGCAGGGCCTGCGCCAGCCGCGGGTTGGCGTCGACGTCCACCTTGCCGAGCACCCAGCTGCCGCCGCCCTCGACCGCGAGCTTTTCCAGCACCGGCGAGAGCTGCTTGCAGGGCTCACACCACTCGGCCCAGAAATCGAGGATGACCGGCGTCGCCATCGACCGTTCCAGGACGGTCGTCTGGAAGTTGGCCTCGGTCACATCGATCACGACCGGCGGCGCGGCACCGGGCGAAACGGGCGCGGCCGGGTTGCCGGCGGGCTCGGCGGGACGGGACGGGGCGGGGCTCGGGGCACGCAGCGCGCTGAGGTCGACCGCGCCGCGGGTGAAGATCGACGGAGTGGTCCGTGGGTCGCTCATGGTTACCTAGTCTTGCACGGTCGCAAGCGGCTTCGCGCCGCCGCCGGGCAGGCGATATTGGACGTCACAGCGGACCCGCCGGACCGCCCGCGAGCGGGAGGCGGGGTCGCCGGTCTCAGAAGCGGGCCGGCTCACGATAGACGCCCCACTCGTCGCGCAGGGCGTTGCAGATCTCGCCCAAGGTCGCCTCGGCGCGGGCCGCCTCCAGCATCGCCGGGATCATGTTCTCGTCGGTGCGGGCCGCCGCGACCATCCGGTCGAGGGCCGCCTTTACCCGTACGCCATCGCGGTTGCTCTTGCGCGCGGCTAGCTCGCGCCGCTGCACCACCTCGACCTCGTGCGACACGCGCAGGATCTCGAGCTCCTTGGCCACCGTGCCGGTGTGCGCGTTGACCCCGATGATCTTCTTTTCGCCCTTCTCCAGGGCCTGCTGATAGACGAACGCCGCCTCGGCTATGTGCGCCGTGAACCAGCCGTCCTCGATGCCGCGCAGGATGCCCGAGGTCATCGTGCCGTCGTGGCCCAGCTCCCGGATCCGGGTGAAGATCTCCTCCGCCTCGGCCTCGAGCCGGTCGGTCAGCGCCTCCAGATACCAGGAGCCGCCGAGCGGGTCGGCCACGTTTACCACGCCGGTCTCCGCCATCAGCACCTGCTGGGTCCGCAACGCGATCTCGGCCGACTCGTCGGTGGGCAGCGCGAGCGTCTCGTCGAGGGCGTTGGTGTGCAGCGAGTTGGTGCCGCCGAGCACCGCGGCGAGCGCCTCGACCGCGGTCCGGACGACGTTGTTGACCGGCTGCTGGGCGGTGAGCGAGACGCCGGCGGTCTGGGTGTGGAACTTCAGCCAGAGCGCCTTCTCACTTGTCGCGCCGTAGTCGTCACGCAGGTGCCGGGCCCAGATCCGCCGGGCGGCGCGGAACTTGGCTATCTCCTCGAAGAAGTCGATGTGCGCGTCGAAGAAGAAGCTCAGCCCAGGCGCGAATGTGTTGACGTCCAGGCCGCGCGACAGCCCCAGCTCGACGTAGCCGAAGCCGTCGGCCAGCGTGTACGCCAGCTCCTGCGCGGCGGTCGAGCCGGCCTCGCGGATGTGGTATCCCGAGACGCTGAGCGGCTTGTACTTGGGGATCCCGGCCGCGCAGTACGCCATCAGGTCACCGATCAGCCGCAGGTGCGGCTCGGGCGCGAAGAGCCACTCCTTCTGCGCGATGTACTCCTTGAAGATGTCCGTCTGCAGCGTGCCGTCGAGCTTGCTGAGGTCGGCGCCCTGCCGCTCGGCGGCCACCAGATACATCACGAAGACCGGCACCGCCGGGCCCGAGATGGTCATGCTGGTCGTCACGGCCGCGAGGTCGATGCCGCCGAAGAGCACGTCCATGTCCGCGGCCGAGTCGATCGCGACGCCACAGTGGCCCACCTCGCCGAGCGACTGCGGATCGTCGGAGTCGCGGCCCATCAGCGTCGGCATGTCGAACGCGACGCTCAACCCGCCACCGCCGGCGGCGAGGATCATCTTGTAGCGCTCGTTGGTCTGCTGGGCGTTGCCGAAGCCGGAGAACTGCCGGATGGTCCAGGTCCGTCCGCGATAGCCGGTCGGATACAACCCGCGAGTGTACGGAAACTCGCCCGGCCAGCCGATCCGCTCGAACCCCTCGAACGCGCCGGCCGGCCCGTAGACCGGATCGACACTCAGCCCGGAGACCGTGCTGAAGTCGGCCTCCCGCTTGCGGCTCTCGTCGTAGCGCCGCTGCCAGCGGTCCCGGCCGGCAGCGATCTCGGCTGCGTCCATGGGCCACATCCTAGGCGCATCACTGAACGGCCGCTCAGGAGTCGGCAGCGGGCCAGAGCGGAGCTAAATGCCGGCGTCCACGCAGTACTTCGCGTAGTCGCCCGAGCAGACGGACTTGCGGGTGACGAACTTGTCCTCGATGACCTCGTTGACGTTGGTCTTGGTGATCACCTTCGGGGTCAGCAGCCGGGCCGGGATGTACGCGCCCGACTCCGGATCCTTGACCTTGGTGAGCTCGAGACCGTCCGTCTTCTGCCCCTTGAACAGCTTGATCGCCAGTTCGGCGGCCGCCTTCGCCTCGTTCTCGATCGGCTTGTAGACCGTCATGCACTGGTCGCCGGCCAGGATGTTCTGCAGGCCCTGCACAGTCGCGTCCTGTCCGGTGACCGGGACCGTGCCGTTCATCCGGTTCTTCTTGAGGATCGCGATCGCGGCGTTGGCCAGCCCGTCGTTCGCGGCCAGCACGCCGTTGATCTTGTTGCCGGTCTGGGTCATCATCTGCTCGAAGATGACCCCGGCCTCGGCGGAGCTCCAGTCGTCCACGCTCTGGTCGGGACCCTTGAGATAGGACGCGTTGTCGTACATGGGCTGCAGAACCGACTCGTAGCCCTCTTTGAACTGGGTCGCGTTGTTGTCGGTCGGCGAGCCGTTGAGGTCGGCGATCACCGGAAGCCTCGCGTTCATGGCGGTGAGGCAGTTCTTCAGTCCCTGGCCCTGCATCCGGCCGACCTCGACGTTGTCGAAGCTGACGTAATACTGCGCGCCGCCGTTGAGGGTCAACCGGTCGTAGTCGATCGTCGCGACGCCCGCGGCCTTGGCCCGGTCGATCACGGCCTTGCCGGTGCCGGAGTCCAGGTTGGCGATCATCAGGACCTTGGCGCCGCTCGCGATCATCCCGTCCGCGATGTTCTGGAACTGGGCCTTGTCGCCTTGTGCGTTCTGGATGTCGACCGGGACATCCGCCGCGTCGAAGGCCTCCTTGAGGTATTTCGCGTCCGCGGTGGCCCAGCGAACCGACGACTTCGTGTCGGGCAGGATGACACCGACCTTGCCCGTGCCACCGCCTCCGCCACTCTTGTTGCCGGCGGCGTTCGAGCCGGCAGAGTCGCTGCCCCCGTCGTCGGAGCAGGCGACCATCGAGCCCGTGGCCAGCAGACCGACCACAGCAAGGGCGAACATCTTCGTACGCATCGTGCGTTCCTCCCGGCCAGAGGGCGCAAAGGTTACCAGCGCATCCGGCGGTGGAAACCCCGGTCTCGAACCGCGAAGTAACTTTCCTGACCGCTCGCATCCGGCCGATTACGAACAGTGCCAAACCCTGCGTCATTCCACCCGTCTGCGGGGTTTCCGGCCCCTTGCTCCAAAAGATCGGGATTCGCGGCTGCTTCTCCTGATCATCGGGCCCCTCCGGCCCAGCGGCACCGCCGGTCCGATCCGAGAGGATCACGGAACTCGCCCGATCATGCACATTCCGTATCGGCCGATCGGTGGGTGTCACGCGCGGATCGGCCCGACCGCGTCGACCCGGTGGTCGAGGATCCACGCCTGCGGGTTGCCCTTGCGATAGAGCATCCGCATGACCAGCGGTAGTGCGGCGTCCCGGAGCGCCGCGCCGACCCGCCCGACGGTCTTCGTGCTGCCGCTGCGCCGCCCGTACTCGACGACCTTCTCGACCCGGTCCCGGCGCAGCCGCTCGTACGCCTCGAGCGCCGCCGGGATGCCGGGACTCGCCGCGAGGCACCGGCCCAGGGTGACCGCGTCCTCGATCGCCATCGACGCGCCCTGCCCGGACGACGGCGAGACGGCATGTGCGGCGTCCCCGACGAGCACCGCCCGGTCGTTGCGCCAGACCGGGACGCGCGGGAAGTCCCAGGTGCTCCACGGCCCCACGATCTCGGCGCTGGCCTCGATCAGCGACACCGCGGGGATGCCGTCGGCGGCGAACAGCTCGAGCAGATGGGCCCGCCAGCTCTCGGGCGTCCACTCGCCGGGCTGCACCGGGCGCGGCGCCGGCGGGTTCGCGAACCACCACACCGAGCCGTCCGGCGCCGTCACCCAGCCGAAGAAGGCGTGCCGGCCGAACGCCATCTGCATGACGCCCGGCTCGCCCGCCCCGGCGACCGGGCCGGCGGTGAAGCCGCCCGCGTTGAGCAGGCCGAGATAGCGCGGTGCGGGCGCGGCGGGGTCCAGCACCGTGCGGGTCCGCGAGTGCAGCCCGTCCGCGCCGACCAGCAGGTCGCCCAGCGCCGACGTGCCGTCGTCGAACTCGGCCGTCACGCCGTCGGCACTGGTCGTCGCGGTGCTCAGCCGCTTGCCGTACGCGATCGCGATCCCGCGGCGCTCGGCCGCGGCCCGCAGCGCGGCATAGAGGTCCGCGCGCCGGATGGTCGTGGTGCTGGCCCCGGCGCCCGGCGAGCCGTCCAGCGGCAGCTCCGCGAGCCGCTTGCCGGCGGAGTTGCGCAACACCACGGCCGGCGTCGGGAAGCCGGCGCCGACCAGCTCGGCCGGGTCGAGGTCGAGCGCGCGCAGGGCTTCGAGCCCGTTGACGGCGACGGTCAGGAACGCGCCGCGCTCGTCGGCGTTGCGCGGATGGGCCTCCTGGATCAGCGGGGTGAAGCCCGCGCGGTGCAGGGCGAGGGCGGCGACGGTGCCGGCGATTCCGCCGCCGGCGACGATGGCAGTCTTAGTCATAACCTGACTATTGCTTCTATGACCATGCGCCGTCAACCCCGAAAGAACCCCTAGGCTGGCGGCCATGACCTCCTCGCCGCGCCGCTCGACGCTGGCGATGGTGCTGCTGGCGCTGCTGGTGGAAGCCCCGATGCACCCGTATCGGATGCAGCAGATGATCAAGGAACGCGGGCAGGACCAACTCGTCAACGTGGCCCAGCGCAACAGCGTCTACCAGGCCCTGGACCGGCTGGTCCGGGACGGCCTGGCCCGGCCGGGCGGCACGGCGCGGGATCCGGGGCGGCCGGAGCGCACGACGTACGAGATCACCGCCGAGGGCGCGGCCACGCTGCGCCGCTGGCTGGTCGAGATGCTGCCGGCGCCGGCCCGCGAGTTCCCGGAGTTCCCGGCGGCGCTCGCGTTCCTGGCGGTGCTGGCCCCGGACGAGGTGCGCTCGCTGCTGGAGCAGCGGCTGACCGCGCTCGAGGAGAAGCTGGCGGCCGTTGTCGGACAGGCGCCGCCGGGGCTGCCCCGGCTGTTCCTGATCGAGGACGAGTATCGGGCCGCGCTGCTGCGCTCCGAGATCGAGTGGGTGCGCGCGCTGGTCAGCGACCTGGCCGAGGGCCGGCTGACCTGGGATGCCGCGCTGATCGAGACGACCCTTCAGCAGTTCGGCTAGCGATCGGTTTCGAGACCCGCGATCAGTTCGTCAGCCGCCGCGTACGGATCCAGGGTGCCGTCGGCCACCTGCGCGGCGAGCGTGCTCAATGCCGTACCCGCGCGCAGGTTGCCCAGCCGGGCCCGGAGCGTGCCGAGCGCGATCGCCTCGACCTCGACGGCGGCCCGCCTTTCCCGGCTTTCCCGCAACTGGCCGGTCTTCTCCAGCCAGCCGCGATGCTTCTCGATCGCGGCCACGATCTCCTCGATGCCCTCGCCCTTGACCGCGGTCGCGCGCACCACGGGCGGCCGCCAGTCGCCCGGAGCACGCTCGCCGAGCGAGAGCATGCCCTGGATGTCGCGGTACGTCGCGTCGGCGCCGGGCCGGTCCGCCTTGTTGATCACGAAGACGTCGGCGATCTCCAGCACGCCCGCCTTGACCGCCTGGATCGCGTCGCCCATCCCGGGCGCGAGCAGCACCAAGGTGGTGTCGGCCAGGGAGGCGACCTGCACCTCGGCCTGGCCGACGCCGACGGTCTCGACCAGCACGACGTCGCAACCGGCGCCCTCGAGCACCCGGACGGCCTGCGGCGTCGCGGCGGCGAGCCCGCCGAGCTGGCCCCGGCTGGACATCGAGCGGATGTAGACGCCCGGGTCGGTGGTGTGCTCCTGCATCCGGATCCGGTCGCCGAGGATCGCCCCGCCGGTGAACGGGCTGGACGGGTCGACCGCCAGCACACCGACCCGGCGCCCGGCCGCCCGCAGGGCACGGACCAACTCGTTCGTGGTTGTCGACTTGCCCACGCCCGGTGCCCCGGTCAGCCCGACGACCTGGGCGTTGCCCGCATACGGCGCGAGCGCCGCGGCCAGGGCCGGCAGCGCGGGGTCGCCGTCCTCGACGAGGCTGATCAGGCGCGCGACCGCACGGGGGTCGCCCGTGCGGGCCTTCGTGACCAGCGCGGGCACGTCACGGGAGCGCCGAGGAGGGGAAGCCACCCCGGCATCCTGCCTCACGCGTCGGCGCTGGGCGCCCTGAGGATCAGGGCGTCGCCCTGGCCGCCACCGCCGCACAGGCCGGCCGCACCCACGCCACCGCCGCGCCGGCGCAGCTCCAGCGCCAGGGTCAGGACCAGCCGCGCCCCGGACATGCCGATCGGATGGCCGAGCGCGATCGCCCCACCGTTGACGTTGACGATGTCCTCGTCGACCTTCAGCTCGCGCATCGAGTGGATGACGACCTGGGCGAACGCCTCGTTCATCTCGATCAGGTCGAGGTCGTCGACGCGCAAGCCGGCCTTGCCGAGCGCGTGCTTGATCGCGTTTGCCGGCTGGGACTGCAGCGAGCTGTCCGGGCCTGCCACGTTGCCGTGCGCGACGATCTCGGCCAGCCAGGTCAGCCCCAGTTCCTCGGCCTTCGCCTTGCTCATCACCACGACCGCGGCGGCGCCGTCGGAGATCGGCGAGGCGGTGCCGGCGGTGATGGTGCCGTCCTTGGCGAACGCGGGGCGCAGCTTGCCGAGCGTCTCGGTCGTCGCGTCGGGGCGGACCCCCTCGTCGGTGTCGATCAGCTCGTCGGTCTCGCGCAGGCCGCCCGGGAGGGGCACGATCTCGTCGGCGAACCGGCCGGTGCGCTGCGCCGCGGCGGCGCGCTCGTGGCTGAGCACGGCGAACGCATCCTGCTCCGCGCGGGTGATGCCGAGGTTGCGGCCGCTGCGCTCGGTGGACTCGCCCATCGAGATCTGATCCCACGGGTCCATCAGCCCGTCATAGGCGGTGTGGTCGCGGACCAGGATGTCGCCGAACTTGTTGCCCTGGCGCTGACCCATCAGCAGGTGTGGCGCGTTGGACATCGACTCCATGCCGCCGGCCACCACGATCTCGAACTCGCCGGCCCGGATCAGCTGGTCGGCCAGGGCGATCGCGTCCATCCCGGAGAGGCAGACCTTGTTGACGGTCAGCGCCGGCGTGGTCATCGGGATGCCGGCCGCGACGGCGGCCTGCCGGGCCGAGATCTGGCCGACGCCGGCCTGCAGCACCTGGCCCATGATCACGTACTGGACCTGCTCGGGGCGGACCCCGCCGCGCTCGAGGGCGGCCGCGATGGCGTGGCCGCCGAGCGCCGTGGCGGGCACATTCTTAAGATTGCCGAGCAGGCGGCCCATCGGCGTGCGGGCGCCGCTGATGATCACCGAGGTCATGACAGTCGCTTTCGGCTATCGCGGCACACCGGGCCTTCACGGCCCGCGGAGTTTTTCGTGGGCCCCCGACATACCGACTTAACGATGGTTAGGTAAGACTATCCGGATGACCGAGACGCCACCTAGCTATCCAGCCCACGACGATGTCACACTTTCGCCGGTCGGTTTGCTGCGTATCGACCACGTTGGTGTGGCTGTGCCCGATCTGGACGAGGCCCTGGCCTTCTACGCCCAGACCTTCGGCCTCCGCTGCGTGCATGAGGAGACAAACCACGACCAAGGCGTACGCGAGGCCATGCTCGCCGTCGGCGACGGCTCCGGCGCCCGGATCCAGTTGCTCGCCCCGCTGACCCCAGAGTCGCCGATCGCGAAGTTCCTCGGCCGCAGTGGGCCCGGCCTCCAGCAACTGGCCTACACGGTGGCCGATGTGGAAGCGGCGAGCGCGGCGTTGCGGGCCCGCGGGCTCCGGCTGCTCTACGACACTCCACGCCGCGGCACCGCGGGCTCCCGGATCAACTTCGTGCACCCCAAGGACGCGGGCGGCGCGCTCGTCGAACTGGTTGAGCCGGCCATCCCATAGGACCAGTTTCGTACGCCTTCCGGGTGAAAGCTCCTGACGTGCCCCGCAGCGCCTGGCAGGATCAACGCCATCGAGACGCACCGGAACGCCGGCTCGTGAGACGATCTTCGACCCCGTCACAGCACAGCAGGTAGTGGCACGATAACGCTGCGCAGAGCGACGGTGATCAAAGCCGCCCGAACGGCTCGGATGCACCCCAGCCGGACAACGCCAAGCTGATCTCCGGCCGGAATACCGGGGCCGTACGGTCTTGCGTGGCCCCCCAGGGGGTCTGCCAGTATGTCCCAATGCCCCAGCAGCAGGATGCAAATCTCGCGTTCTTTGAGACCGCAAATTCCCAG
>Ga0307515_10023947_pt1 | contig 10667 bp, 2 predicted proteins | sample 17_EM_MG_FD_194513 | JGI IMG/M metagenome (GOLD analysis project Ga0307515, IMG submission 194513) | Populus trichocarpa ectomycorrhiza microbial communities from riparian zone in the Pacific Northwest, United States - 17_EM | ecosystem: Host-associated > Plants > Roots > Unclassified | place...
CTGCTAGCATTAACTATTTATAAATCTTTTTAGAAAGGGGCGGAGTAGTAGTTAAAGAGGTAGGAGCTACTTCCATATTTAAAGTAAAGGCCTAGCCTAGTATGGTGGTGGACGCGGTCCCTCTCAGATAGGAAGTCACAGTGCTGTTTGTCTGTCTGTCGGTCGGTCTGTCGGTTAGTTGGTCGGTTGTTAGTCGTAATCAATTAGTAGGAAAGCAGTTAGTAAGAAGAAAGGAAAGAATGTATTCTAGCAGGTCGTGATATCTAAGAAGGAGAGAAGCCGAAGGCTCTATAAATACAGGAAAATGCCAAGCCACTAAGCAGTGGTCCATTTTACCCCACTATATACCTCCCCCACTAAGAACGTTGTCCCCTAACATTCTATACTATAGAAGAATAGCCAAACAAAAGAATAGCAAAAGCAGAATAGAAAAAGGAAAGCGTATCCCTAAGAGAATGCAGATAACCTTATCCTTAGCCCTCCTATAGAACTGTTCTATGGCGTCCTTCCGTTACCTATAGCTAAGATCTAATCTAGCAACTAGGATAGTAGTAAACTAGAAATAATAACGGTAGCAGTAACGGCAGTAACGGTAGCGGTAACAGTAGTAGCAATAGTAAAAAGCAGACAGTTAGCGCAGTAAAACAAAGCAAAACGGTTAGTGGTAGAGCGGTCAGTAATAAAACAGTTAGTAGAAGAACTCGGTCTATATAGTAAGCAGTAGGACATCTAGCAGTAGAACTTTTGCTAGCAGAAATCTCGATAGCGGCAGACGGTTAATGGCAGTTAGTTAGAATAGTAGCAGTAAAACAGTCGAATTAGTAGAACAGAACGGTGGAATAGCAGCAGTAGAATAGCTGGTTAGAACAGTAGTAGTAGTAGCAGAAGCAGTAGCAGAAGTAGTAGAACAGTTAGTAGAAACAGTAAAACGGAACAAGTTAGTCAGAACAGTTAGGCGGTATTAGTTGGTTAAGATAGCAGCGGTAGAATATTCGGAACAGCGGAATAGAACGGTCGGGACGGCAGTTAGAATAGGACAGCTAAAAGAGTAGCAAGCCTAGAGCAGATCTAGCAGTAAAGTAGATTTAGCAGCGGTACAGATCTAGAACAGTAGAGACAGAGCAGTCGGTTAAGACAGTAGGGATAGAATAGTTGGACGGAATAGTAGCAGCAGCGGCGGCGGTAGTAGGGCAGTCGATAAGATGGCAGAGGCTATGACCCGGCTCAATCGTTTAGCTAGTCGTTTGATATCAAAACTCTATATCTAGCTCGGTATTAGTCTGCATCGTACGCAGCTTCTTTATTAAGACTCTACCCGTGGCTTTACACTAGGCCCTATATCTAGCTATGCGTCTAGCTGTGCATCAGTAGCTCTATATTGCATATTCCGCGTCTATATCTACGTCCGTGTCTACGTCCGTATCTGCGTGTATGCGTATATAGCTGCCTTAACTGCTGGCCGAAGACTGTCTAATTAGTTAGCGACGACGTGCAACTAATCGTTCGGTTGTTCGATTAAGGTAGAAAGTTGGCCCGGTTAAAGGCTCTAACTATCCTAACTTAAATGCGGAGACAGCGTCCAACTAATTAGGATTTAACTGAGGCTCTGGCTTAACTTAAGGTGTCTTCTGCTACACGTATAACCTAGGTTCTATATCTGTAGGCTCTATATCTGCGGACAATCGGTTAAAACTCTAGTTATGTAGTCGTTTAGTTAAAGCTCTACATCTATATAATTAATTAAGGGTCCGCATTGTATAATTAAGGCTCTTAGCATCCTTTAGACATCCAATCCAGAGACCTATCTTAAGACTTCCTCCTTTATAAGCACTAACGGTAGCTTCCTCTAAACTACTATAATAGGCCTAGCGCCTTTATAGGACGTCCTTAATAGCTGCTTTCTTCTCTTTCTAGGCCATCTTTACACTTGGCTTCTTCGGCGCATTTTAGGCCTTTACGGCTACTCCTTTGCCCTTACTGCTAGCAGTAAGCTCACGTGTCCTTAATCTTCTTTTAGCTTAAGAGCCTTCTTAGGATTATCTTCTACTTTTAGTCTCTTAATTGCTATCCTGCTGACTCTATACTTCGTCTAAGTCGTCCTTTGAAACCATCCGGTGGCAGCTTCTCGGCTATTATAACTACCTCCATCGCATATCCCTTGTCCTTCTGTCTATAATACAGCCCTTTCATTAAGACAATCTTTAAGGAAAAGCGCTGGCTCCTATACGTCCAATTCCTGTTCCCCTTATAATCCCTAATAAGGCCCTTTACTAGCTTAGCCAGATACGGCTTTGTCCTATCTTTAGTCGCATAAGGATGGCTTGGGCTTAACGTGGTCAGCTGTGCCTTATATACGATCTCTTGCAGTGCCTTTTTATATACTACTCTACCGTTTCCGCGGTGCTTTGTCACTAATATCGTGCTGTTACCTTTATGTAGGTCCCTTCCTTGCTACGGCATCTATTCTCGTCGTGCAGCTAGCGCAGTACTGAATTCGGATAGCAGTGATAGTTGTGCTGCGATCGTCCGTTATTCGAATAAGGAATAAGGTCGGCCCGGTTAAAGGCTCTAATTTGACGACATTCGACTAATTTAGTTTAGTGACTGCGACGTGCTAATATCGAGGCTCTGGCTTAATTCGACCCTTCGACTAACCGTAGCTTCTATACAGTCATTCGAGACCAAGGCTTCCATACAGTCGTTCGATCAAGGCTTTACGTACAGCTCTGCATCGTACAATCGGCTCTATATCTATGCAATTAATTAAGGCTCTTAGTGCCGTTCTCGTTATATAGCTAGCGCATTATTGAATTCCAGGGGCGGTATAGAGTTCTGCCGGTTCTACTGCTAAATAGACCAATTAGGATTTTCTATACCGGGCATAGAAAATTGCTATTGGCTCGGTAACAGGCGGTAAGCTAAACTAACATCTCTATAGTAGGTCGTCGCGACTAATATGTCGCGATTAAGAAAGTAAACAAGAAAGAAGCTTTAGGAAATATAGTAAATAAACAGACAAATAGAAATCTTTTACACGGCCATTACCTACGTCCCCTCCCCTACCTTAGAACTTAACTATCCCTTAGTTAAACATCCTATACCTCCTATAGAGCCTGCTGCGGAGCCTACTATAGAGCCTATTACTTAAGCGTCCGTCTCTAAGACTATCTCTAAGGATTAGACGATTTATTTTTCTTCCTAGCTTCAGCCGTCTCATCCGTAGGCTATAACCTAATCTGGATATAATCTCCCGGTCATATATTCCTCTCCTACGGCTATACCTACTGCTACTTAACGGTTATCCTAGTTGCACGGCTATCTCTAAGGGTTAAGTAAGTCTGCAAATATTACTAGCTGGGCGTTACTAAGTCCGTAGGCCGTACTTAATAGCAATCCTCCCAGTTCGTCTATATTTTATTACTGTTCTATAGTACTACTTTATTATAGAAAGCAGTAAAATCCGTTCGTACTATTAGGGCCCGTTACTATATCTATCCTTATCCTTCCCTTTTCTAATCTATAGCTAGGTCTATTCCTTAGTATATACAGAGCCAGTTCTTAATACCTTTTAGCCGTCCTTTATTGCCGAGCCACGGGAGTTCAGGTCTAGGCCGCTCGCGTATCCTAGCTATTAGTCTTCCTTAATTAGACAAATATACAAGTCCTTACTAAATAAGATCCTTAAGCCCTTAGCATTCGTACTTGGTAAAATAGTAACTCCCTCCGCATCTAAAACATATCCGCTGGCCTTATCCTCGCGTACCTTGCTAACCTTATACGTCCCACTGCGGCCGTCTAAAGGCAGTAGAATTCTACGGATATTAAAAGTCTTGCGGAGGTTAACAGTCTTGCGGATATTAAGAGTCCTATAGAGGTCAAGAGTCCTGTGGAGGTTGGGTGCTATTCTACCAGTCTTTATATCCTAGTGCTAGGCTATATCCTTATACTAGGCTTTAAACTATAGCCTAATCCATAGTAGGCGACTGCTACTGTATTAGTGCTCCTCTATATACACCTAAGTCCAGAAGCCTTCCTTCTCTCCTGCGGTCAAGCCCATCCCTTTACTGCCGTAGCTCCTATATAAGCTGGAGATTTAGGGCGTCTTCTTCTAAAAGGACATCTATTCGCTTAGTGCCCTCTACAGCTACTATCCTTGACTCTACGGCCTCCTTTAGTCTTTTAAACACAAGGGTGCTAGGCATATTTACTACAGCTCCCGTCCTTTTTATTACATACCTGCGGTATTTAATTAGGAGTCCTTGTATAAACTATCGCCCCCTCTCCTACTTAGTAAGGTTTCCTACGGCTACCGCTTTGGCTAAGATAGTAGTGAAGTCCTACACGTAGTAACGTAAGTCGCCTAGCTGTTCCGTAGATTTTCGAACGAAAGCTTCTATAAAGTCTCTTATCTCTATACATCAGTAGTAGTCCTTAGCTTAATATTTGGCTTAGAGTTTAGTCACCAGTTGGCTTTAGTCGTCCTATTTAAATTCCGGCATTATCTAAATAGCTTCCGCGTACGCGTCCTTGTAATAGTTAGGGAAACACGCAAGCCTACGGCCTTCGCCTATATAGTACCTTTAATATATACCCTTATAGTCCCTAATAAACCTAGAGATATTCTTTTTATTAAACCGTGGAACCCCTTGCCTAAATAGATCTGGCATTACTACCGTTAGAACAAATACGTGGTGTACTTCCCTTACTGCTTGGTCTGCTTACATAGCTACCTAAGGTAAGGGTATCCCAGATAGCTGTCTATTAGAGGGCACCTGCTTCTTAATACCTAAGGGGGGGTCTCCCTAAGAAAGTACAGAGTTTTCATCATCTACAGCCACTAGGTCTCGATACGTCCGTCTATTTTAGCCTACTATCGTTCCGCGCGGTAGGGCACTACTACGCCTTAGGCTTCCGCTTACATCTGCTTCTTCATAAAACGCCTCTAGAGCCGCCGCTAATATAATCCGGATAACTTAAAAGAGGATAAAGCTAAGCCAAAATAGGAAGCTTTTAAGGGCAGATCCGATCTTATATACTTACGGCCTTACTTGGTATTGTCTCTGTTCTTATAGGGCAGTACTAACTTCCTCTACCGCCGGATGCCTTAGATCTCGTTTCTACCTGGTTAATTAGCCCTTAGCTACCTATTATCTCTGCATTCTTAATAAAGCTCTGGCTATGCTTGTGCGCGGGTAGTAGAAATATCGGGTAACGGTTAAAGTCGTCTAATTGGCTCACTGGTTCGCTTAACGTCCTTACTTATAACTCTCTAAGACACTCTATTACCACTCTTTAGCCTATGCGTTAAGTCTAACTGTTCTGTCTTTTTTAGTCTTTCTGTTTAGGGACTACCTGGTTCCCCTTACTGTCTAATACTATCTACTTCTCTTCTGCCGTCTTATCTGTCTGGCTGGCCGTTCTTTTATAGCTGGTCATTCTTCTATAGCTAGGTGTTCTTCTATAGCTATAATATATTCCTGCGCATCTCCTATATATATAGTTGTATATAGAGTGCCAGACTTCTAATCCAAAGAGCTTGCCGTCGTCCCCACGTGGAATGCCATATGTGGTGGTAGACGCGGTCCCTCTTAGATAGGAAGTCACAGTGCTATCTGTCTGTCTGTCGGTCGGTCTATCAGTCGGTCGGTCAGTCGTCAGTTATAATCAATCAGTAGGAAAGCAGTCAGTAAGAAGAAAGGAAAGAATGTATTCCGGTAGGTCGTGATATCCAAGAAGGAGAGAAGCCGAAGGCTCTATAAATACAGGAAAATGCCAAGCCACTAAGCAGTGGTCCATTTTACCCCACTACACTAGTACGTTGTTCTTATTTAGAGGACCCTAGTAGGGCGTATCCTAGGGTCCTAGTATTAATATTTATAGCGCTAGGGTGCTTAGGCTAAGATAATAACTTAGTAGATATTTATAAGGTTGTTATATTATAGTAAGGAGTAGGGTTTAGTATTAGGTGTAGTATATTATTATACAATTTATTAGTAACGTTTACGTAGGTATTAGGGGCTCTAGGTAGGTTTATAACTATTAGGGAAGTTTTTAGTTTAGGGCTTAGGGATTTAATAAGGCTATTAATTAGTGCGGAGTTATTCCAGCCTATTTCCCTTATATAACGGTTAAATCTAGAGAAGTATACTAGAAAACGTTTTATTCCTTAAGCTATATAGTTTATTTTCCTCTAAGCCGTAGCTTAGCTGTTTAGGTTACTATATATAGCTTTAAGAAGTGCAACTAGGCTTTATACTAAGTTTGGTTAAAAGGGTTTAATAAGATTAGCTACCTCTTATCCTAATTAACTTAGGGCGTAATAGAGTTAGTTAGCTTTAGTTAGGTAATAGTTAGCGTTACTAGTTAGCTTATTTTTAAGCTAACCTTAAAATAATTAGAGCTCGTATTATTTACTAGTAAATACTAAGGCGTCTAGTAGTTATTTAGATTATTGCAATATAGTAGTTGGCTTAGGGTAAGTGACTATTATAGGTTTAGGGCTTACGTTTAGTGCATTTATCTATATAAATAGTGTTTCGTCTTAAGGTTCTAGCGTGGACATCTTAAAGGTATAGACTTCTTCTTAAAGGTCCTTAATTAATTATTAGTGTTATGGTTCTTATTTAGCTTCTTATTAATTTAAAATAGCTTAGTTCTATATAAGGGCGTCTATAAAAGACTTCTATATCTCTACTAATTGTTTTTAGAGTACTGTTATAATACTAGCGGCTATTATAGGGGCTTTAGGGTTGTTTTATGTTTTAGAGAGTAGTATATAAAGTTAACGTAACATAGTATTATAGAGCGAGTATAAGTAATAATAATATATAGCAGAGTAGATATTATATAAGGAAAGGAAGTAGGAAATGAGAGAAAGGTATATATTATAAACTTAGTTATTAGGTTAATAAGCACTATCCTTATACGCGAGGTAGATTTAGGCGGCGGTATAGAGTTCTACTAGTTCTAACCGTTAAATAGACCAATTAAGATTTTCTATACTTAGTATAGAAAATCGCTATTAGCTTAACTAGGGCGGTAAGCAGAACTAATATCTTTACGGTAGAAACTAGTAGACGCGTATAGGATATTCTAGGGTAGTTTTGTAACAAGAAGTATATATAAGTAGATTAGCGGATTTAGCTAAAATGGCCCTAGGCTGGCCAAAAGCTAGCCTTAGGCTAGCCCTACTACTCTTCCGTTTTCCTAATATACTAATAAAAGGCTAATTTAGAGACTACCTACTAGCTAAGTACTAATCTCTATAAAATATGGCCCTAAAACTAGTTTTAAAGCGTTTAGACAATTTCCTAGCCAAGCTATAGAAATTTAAGCTTCTATCCCTCCTCTTAAAATTAGATTTAAAATGTAACGGAACCTTATAGCAGGGACTACGATAAGCTCGTTAATAGACTAGGTGTATACGTAATGCAAATTAAAGTTAACAACGTAATAATAACTAGTGGAGTAGTTGCCTAATAGATTAACTCTAATTATATTCTAAAAATCACTATAAGGAAGGAACTATTTAGGTAGGGACTAAGGGTCCTTAAATACACAACCGTACTCCTATAAAATTCTTCTTATACGTAATATACGTATACTCTATTTACTTTATTACAGATTATATAGATTTTATAGATTCTATAGATTATATTACGTAACCTTAGTTACTATTCCTTATTATATAGCTCTATCGGCTCTATTTTAGACTGTGCTTATATTAACTAACTAGCTTCTTTTAACTCTTCCCTAAGTAGTTATAATATTGTACTTAAAGCGTCCATAATACTATCTCCCTCCTTTTTATCTTTATCTTTAAAGATTCCTAATATCTTTAAGTTGTTTACTAAAGGTATAATATTTATCTAATTAATTTGGTTAATATTGTTGCTTATTATACCTAAAGCAATTTCTTTTTCTTTAACTGCTCGCCGCATTCGTACTGTTGCTATGATATTATCTCTTAATGAGGTTATACTGTCTCTATATTCTTACTATTTAAAAAAGGGTTTAGTTTATATTGCGCTAGCGAACCTATCTTCGCGATAACCGTCTTTTTATTTAGAGTGCACTAAAGCGAATATTTATTCGTCCTATGACGTTCGCTCTATCTCTAATACTAAGTATATGCAACCTATTACTCTTAATAGTCGTCTAGTTCCCTAATTAATTTGTCTTAGGGTTTTATATTTAATCTGCTGCTACATAGCTAGATAATAAACTATTTGTTGCTTTAGTGGAATTATATTACTTCCGTAATGCTAAATAGGAGGCTGCTAAAGCTTAGTAACGGGCCCTTAAGTCTTATCTTACGGCGTCCGCTCGGTTAATCCGTCTTAAAAAGGTTTATAAAAAGGTTTATTTTAAGGAGTAGAAACTTATAAAATAAGGTTTATAGGAACTTAGTAATAAAAGAACGGATTCTCTTTTAATAGAGAAGGAAATAGATCTAAGTAGTTCAGCAACTACTCTTCTTAGGTCCCCCTTAGGTAACTTATTCTTTAGTAATTCTTCTTTATTAATACTGCCTAACCTAATTTTTTCTAATACTCCTATACCTTTTCTATAGTATTCTTTAGATTCTCTAGTAGCTCCTAGGTAGTTTTAATATAGCTTATCTACTTAACCTTATACTATATTTCGTTATTAATGTCCTTATAACTAACGATCTTTAAAACTTGCTATTTATTCTCTTCCTACCCTCTATATATGTCTACCTTATAGACTAGTAGCTTAACATTTCCGTATGCTAGCTCTAGCATTAAAATATACTATATAGAATAGATTTTTATTTTAGCTGGTAGGTTTAACTTAAATATAATTAGTAAAATTCTTTATATAATTTTAAAAGGTCCTAGTCTAACATGGTTTAACTTCTTACTTAGTTATTAACTTTTAAAATTTTTGTATAGTAGCTATATTTTATCTCCTTCCTTAAGATTTAGTTCCTTAGATCTCTTAGTATTATAGTACCCTTTTATTTTTATTTTATACTTTCTTTACTAATTCCATAAGGTCTATATAAAGATTTATTAACGTCTTTATTCTTTTTTTAGCTATACTACTTATCTTCTTTACTTATTATAGTAATAATAATATTCTTAGCTTATATCTATAATTCGCCTTAAATAGTAATATGCCTATTCCTTCCTATGGCGTTATATTATATATAAACTATATAACTAGTAATAATAATACCCAATTATTCTATACGTAATTAATATAATATCTTAGATACTATTTTAGTATCTAATTTAATTTTTCCGTTTAACCGTCTGTCTATAAATAATATATAGTAAAAGTTACTACTCTAACTCCTTGTTCCGCTAAGAATACCTTTTAAAATACTATTATAAATTTTAGATCTCTATCTAATATAATTTTGCTTAGTGCTCTATATCTTATAAATACTTCTTTAATATAGATTCTAGTAATATCTTCTGCTAATATTTCTTCCGTATATGCTATAAAGTATCCCCACTTTATAAGCTTATCTACTATTACTAAGATTACGTTATAATCTTATCCGGTAATAGGATCTCTTAACTTTAGTAACTTAATAATAAAGTCCTATAATATAACCTCCTATAGTCTATAGAGCTTAGACCTTATTAGTTTATTTCTTTAGTAATCTAGATATTTTCTTATAACTTTTCGCGCTAAGCCCTAGATTCTATTAATAATATACTCCTCTTAGAGTCTTAACACTAAGCCTATAGCTCTATTATGTCCTTAAGTTAATCCCCTATAGAATTCTCCTATAAATTACTCTACTATACTTTTTAGGATATACTTTATTTTTTATTTTTTATATATATCCATCTATAGATCTTCTAGTTATGCTTTTAGAATTCTTTATACCTAAAAGCTTTTTAGTAACTTATAAACTCTATCTAGTTCTTCTTAAATTACTATAATTTTTAGGTAATTATACCTAATTAATCCGTCTATATCCTTTTACAGTAAAGCCCTTAACGGCTTTTTATTATTTTATAGTTTAGCCTTTAAATTTAAAGCATCTACTTATATATTATCTATGCCCTTAATATACTAAATTTTAAAATAGTATTCTATAAGCATCTCTACCTATTTAACCTATCTTTAATTAAGTTTCTTTATTATTAGGAATCCCGTTAAGTTTTTATAATCTATCTTAACTATAAATAGTTTCTCTATACCTTATAAGAATGCTCTCTATTCCTTTAATACTATAACTATACCTAATAACTCTTTATTATAGATGTTATAGTTTAACTTTAGTAGTATTATCTTCTAACTATAGTATACTACTAGGTGCTATCTATTTTAATATTTTTATATAAAGTATACTCCTAGTATAAAGTTTAATGCGTTTATTTCTATAACTGTCTCTAATCCTAGTTAATAGATTTTAAGAACTGGCTCCTAGGTAAATAACTCTTTGATTTTTTTTAAATAATTCTTATTATTCCTTTCCCTATACCTATAGTTCTTCTTTTTTTATTAGTTGCGTAAATAGTTTAATATCCTTTAACTACTACGCTATAAACCGTCTATAGTAATTACAAAAAGCCCGCGAAGCCCTACTGCACGCGTCCACGTCGCCGCGGGTGGAAACATCATCGGGAATTCGTTCCTCATGATGGCTAAGTGCAGAGGCGATGGTAGGGAGCCGTCGCAGCGCG
>Ga0307515_10023948_pt1 | contig 10667 bp, 18 predicted proteins | sample 17_EM_MG_FD_194513 | JGI IMG/M metagenome (GOLD analysis project Ga0307515, IMG submission 194513) | Populus trichocarpa ectomycorrhiza microbial communities from riparian zone in the Pacific Northwest, United States - 17_EM | ecosystem: Host-associated > Plants > Roots > Unclassified | place...
CCGAGGAGAGCGACTTGGAGTATGAGAGATAGATAACCTAGGATGAGATCGAAGTGTCGGGTGACCCATCTTGCGCTGTCGGTGTCGACTGTTATTCCCAGGCCGGGATGCACGGATCTGCCATCGACTGCGATCAAGCCATTCTACAGGGAAAGTAGCATCAACTTCCAGTTCAGGCGTTCCCAAGATTGACACCCGCGACAATCTTGAAATCCGACTAAAACGGCTTAGGGCCATATCAAGGCACATACGAAAAAAACCCTCACAAAGGTCTACGCGGCGCTCGCATCTCCATCGTATTTCCTCATCAAGCCACGGGTCTGATAAATGCATCGAGGATAACATTCTCCAAACTAGAAACGAAAAAATAAACCGGTTACAAAAGGTTTGAAGACGAATGAACTAGTCAATTGGACGCACGATTTTAGGTTGACTATTCCTTCCCCCATGATGTGCTAAGAGGAGCTGGGGAGAAATTAGAAGATATGTTTGTGCTCGATGAAGACGCATGTGACCGCAGAAGACTGGCTTGCGGGTTCTGCTCCGAGTGTATTCCTGGCGGGCTGAGCACTATCCTGAAGGGGAACCTCGTGGTCGGAAAAAGGAGGAACAGAGGCGAGGTTTTCTATGGGTAAATAATAACTCTGTTGCCGTCCATGAGTTCGGGTTGGACGCAAATGGGACACGGAGCGATGGAGGGTGCTACCGATCTAAACCCACTCAGTCCCTTCCTCACCGCCACCGTTCGTAAGGGCCGTTGAGGCAGGTCGCTCCTCAACTCTTGATGATCACCTGGCGGCGGAGACAGCCACGGGCAAGGCGATGACGATCGACGCAAGAATGATCTTTCATCGTGGTGGATTTGAACGTTGTTGGCGTTCAGGTTGGGCCCAAGTTTACTGGAAGCAATACCCGGGGATCGCAACTTGACAAAGCACTGAGTGGGAGACGAGGCGGAGAGTTTGCTGGCAAGTGATTTGGGCGGGTGATTGCGCAAGGCCGGATGATTTGGGGGTGTGGACAAAGGATGCAAGACGGCCTGTGAGAGTTGACTTTCATCAGTTTCCTGAACACCCAAAAAGGTGACTGTGGATAGAAGGTGGTTCAGAGAGAAGATACGGTCTCGTAAGAGACCTTCTCATAAGGGAGCATTGGATCGTTGTCAACCTCCCCTCAAACAAAGGCTTGGATACGAAATTTCTACATCACGACGGGATGGGGAGAAAACAGAGCGCAGCCTCGTACTCACCAGATCGAATGAACTACATCCCCCAATCGCGCAGCGGAAAGGAGCGCGACCGAGAGCAACAAAAAGGGTCGATCCTCTGCTCCCCGTGCACACCCCCCATCCTCTTCCACGCACAAAGTGGCTGACGACGTGTCTGCGGACATGAAGGGTTTGACCAGCATCAGCCACTGGGAGAACAACATCCAGATCCGTCGACCACAGACACGGTCCTCAAAAAAGGCACCATCCCTTTCGTGCCAGAGTTGAACCAAACACAGGTATAAATGGCCCAACTCCAACCCTCCCAACTCTTCTGACTCTCGCAATGACAGCCCCACACACCGCGAACGAAAGCGAGGAGAGTCTGTTGTCGTCCGTGCAGTTGTGGATGTCGAGGTTGCAGCTCGTGACGGCCGTGGTAAGTCGACAGAGTTGAATTGATCGGGGTTTTGACTCTTGGGAGTAAACGACCATCCTCCTGATCCCTTCCACCCTCTTGCATCTAGACCGCTTTCTTCGCGTCCACGGATGGTTTGCTCCTCAGCCGCGTCGGGGCTTACGTCCCAGAGGACACGTCCGTTGGAAACATCTTGACCCACGCGGCTTTATCTGGGGCTTTGGCTTTGCACACCTCCGCTGGTACGCTGGTCTTACACGCTCTTCAGCTCCTACGAACTGATAAGGTTACGCTCTTAGCCATAATCTCGTATCTCGCCTCTTTCGTGCTTGTCAAGTACAATAGGATCTCCGTCCCAATCTCGGAGGAAGGCTTGATCGGCTCCCCAACTCACAACTCACAGCCAGGACGGGAGGAAACCACAACGACCCACGGTGGGACCGTCAAAATCTCACAGCTAGACCCTCCGATAGGTCCCCAATCCCTCCATCAACGGGCGATTACCAGCACTTCCGATCCCTTGATCACAATCAGGCGCGTTTACTTGTGGAATTTCCTCAGGACGAGACCCTCAGCCTCACCGTTCTGTGCGTCCTCTGCCGGGACGGACACGGTTTCCACGTCGGAGTTACAAGACGCTTATGCCATGCTGCTGAGGTGTAACAGTGTCTGCGCGATTCTGACATTTATTGGGCTCTTGCTCGCTATTATTGGGATCATGGCGTACGTGTGGACCACCTTCACCCTTACACCTGGTATCATCGTCAGCGTATGTTTCATCGTTAGTTTGATCGCGGCCTGTTATGCCTTGCGTTAAATGAAGAGAAAGGACGTCGCTTGGACTTGGACCCGCCCGACTGTACTGTAGAAGTGTATCGAGTTATGTACGGGGAATCAAACCGCCTAAAGCTTCGCGGTTGGGGGTCCCCCTCTCAATCTTGCGTGTTGCATGTCAACATCTGACGGGGGAAGTGCATTGAATCCCGGACCAAACATTGAGACGAAAGAGAACCCGGGCTTACAGTTGGAGTTGTACAACTCATCCCCTGGAACGGACACAATGTGACAGCTGATGTTTGAAGCATCGACCATCTCTGGGACGACCTCCTTGAGATTCCGCGCCCCGATCAACCGCATGTTCATCGTGAACTCGTCGTTGAGGATGTTCAACGCGTGGTCAACACCTTCATACCCGTACGACGAGAAAGCGTAGAGGAACGGTCTACCAATACCGACTGGTCACCCTCGTCAGTTCCTTGTCGGAAACGTGGACAAAGAGTGACTCTATACCTGCTGTGGCACCCAAAGCGATAGCCTTGATCACGTCTGTAGCCCTCCTCACACCGCCATCGACGAATAACTGGAACTCCTCGTTCGGGAAACTCAACCCCCGTCTCGCCTTCAACTCTCTCGCCACCTCGACAAGGACCTCGATACCAGACCGAGCGAAGTCAAGTTGGCGACCTCCGTGGTTCGAAAGCACAACCCCGGCCAACCCCAGATCATAGGCTTCCAATGCGTCCTAGTAGGGGAGGATGAGCCAAATCTCAATGAACAGATCGCCTTTCGTTTACCTCCCAACATTGCACACCCTTCAGGATCAATGGCACTGGTTGAGCACGACAGATACTCTCAGTCCAAGACCTCGTGAGATGAAAGAAATCACCCACTCTTGGTGATACTCTTAAACCAATCCAGATCCTTCCATGACAGTCCTGGGTCGATGAAAGACTAACAAGCGGTCAACCCAGCGATTAAATCACTCAACGAATGGGGCGACATACACTGATAGCGCGAGCGGCCCCTTGGGATCTGTCAACTCCGGCATCACCCCTCTGAGCGTCCGGCTCATCGTCTGTGAATTTCATTCGCATGTCCTATTAGCCTTCCCAATTAGCACCTGTATGTTGGGTACGAATGCGACGGTAACCTTTTCCCTTCGCCCGAGCTGGGGAGCGTCGACGGTGATAAATAGACCCTTGACCCCACGTGCTTCAGCGTGTTGCACGAGTTTCTTGGTAATGTTCCTGTCTTTATTGACATATCTGGAAGATTGCATCAATAAGTTACAAACAAGGACGCAGTCTCGACCCACAGTTGATAGAATTGCACTTGTCCAGGATGTGAGGCGTCCATGATTTCGTCAAAAGCGCATGAAGCCAGTGTTGGGATCTGACCATCCAAATAGAGTCAGTAAAGGTAGACTGCTCCTGGAAGAGGTCGACCATTTGTATGACACCGTGTTTTGCCGCCGCCTTTGTAAGGTTCAGCTCCCCGTCTGGGTGGCCGAGTTTACCCAATGCTGTCGCCGTCTGGGGGGGTCAGGCTTCAGCATATAGTGCAATGCCAAGCGGTCAAAAATTCGCATACGATATAAATCGGCATCTTAGTTGAATACCCCAAGATGTGCGTAGAGAAGTCTACAGTGGTGACATCGCGCAGTACCCGTGGACGAAACCATATTCTGGACCAAGGCTCGTTCAGCAACGGACAGATGCTTGACCGATGGCAGCCTACCGGTGGTACGCAGCGTGATTCTCCCTGTTCGTGATTTCGTCGTCCGCGGCGGAAGAGTAATAAGCCCATGCTTTCTCCGGCATTACTTGCCGAGCGATAGCCTATTTCGTGAGGTGTAAGACGAGCAAGTGGGTCGACCGGCCGAATGTTTGGGTGGAATATACCTCAAAATCGTGCAGGTTTAGGATCTCAGAGAGCGGGGGTCGAGTCTCTACCCTCTTCAGCCTTGCTTTCTCTTCATCCGTGAACTCGACCTTGACTTTTGCCACGGTGGATTGGTCCACTGGTCCCAAACTGTGGTTGGGTGTATGAAGCCAAGTGATGGTTCAATGACGGATGGGCATACACACTGTTTCTCCTTAGGCAAGTTCGCGGTTATCGCATCTGGGGGGTGGATGGGTTCGTACTCCGCACTACCTCGCAGACCTCCAGGTGAGAGCGACATGGAAGGGAGGTCGGAATAACGCTTACGTTGCATCCTTTCCCGCATACTTCAGAATGATTTTGCTTCCGCCTGGCCCGGTTTCAGTTCGGTATCGATGAAAGCCGCATCATTGAATCTTCCACCCACCAGGATGATCTGGAGACGAGCCCGCACGAGTAGGTGGGAGAGAAGATGGGAGATTGAGTCAGAGGTGGTTGAAAATAATTCGAACCACAGACCGTCGAGGAACTCGGTGACATCGTAAACATTTCCTAGCAGCCAACGTGAGCGCTTCGACACCTCAGCCTTAGGCGTCGTTGTTTACCGTGAACAATGATCCAGCAGCTCTCTCTGGTATTGTGTTTCGCGATTTCTTGTCCAGTCAACAGAGGAGCCATGTTGAGCGTGGGGGGTCCGGAGGCACACGAGAGTTACACCGGCTTGTGACCCCTCCAATCGGGATGACTGGAAATGCAGCGAACGGAGAAACGGCAAACCCCGAGACAACGGATGACGCGACGGCGTGTTCACAGCGTTCGAAGTAGAAACTCGAGGAGCTGATCAAATCTCAAAAACCTCTGTTTCCTCTCAACCCCTTCGTTTCGAAAGTGAACATAACTTTCTCTCCAGTGCCCGAATCTGATGCACGCACAAAAGTCATTGATCACGGAGTTCTTGGCGAATGGCGTCGCCGCGGCAGAACCCGAAGAGTTCGGTCTCGAAATTGGGATTTTGCACGTTGGTCTAGAGGTTACGCATTTCTGTAACAAATTTGGAGAATATCAGGCTCTCAAATATCGAAGCTCGAAGTCCGCGCTGTGAAGTAACCTGACAATGACATTGTCTAAGCCGGACCTCCCGATGAGCGCACGTGACCTCTATAATTGCGCTTGACCCTCCCGCTCCGGCGTCTCCGATAGCTTAAACTCCACTGTCCGGTCCTGTGGCTGACCGTTTAGTCCCCCTCCCGAATCCCATATCTATCCTTCGGAAATGCTCGGCAGCATCACTCGCATTAGGTCCAGTAACCTATCCAACTCGTTCAGGTCTTGGACAAGAGCCGCCTCCTCCGGATCTTCTGCAAGTTAGTGATCCATCCGAATGGTGGTACCATTTGGTAGCTGACCCAATAATGGTAGAACGTGTTAAGTACAACTGGGAAGATCCTCTGAACCTTGAGTCACAGTTAACTGAAGAGGAGATTGCGATTCGGTAAGTGTTCTCTTCGTTGTGTTCCGCACGTCTGCTAAATTGCCTGACTGCTCAGCGACACTGCTCGCACGTACTGCCAGGTCTGCGAGGCCGACCCTCATACCTAAGAGCAGTCTCGCTGAATGTATGCGTAGGAAAATCTCTTACCTCGAATTCTCCATGCCCAGCGGACGGAACGTAAGCCGACTAACCCGAATGTCACGCGGACATGCCTAACTGCAAATTTACCAGAATTTGACAAAGAAATCCTCCCTGAGATGGGGAAAATGGGTCTTCTCGGACCTACCATCCGAGGGTTTGGTTGCGCGGGTGTTGGCAGTGTTGCGTACGGGTTAATTGCACGTGAGATTGAACGGTACATGCCCACGAATTACAACGATGGTGGAAATCCTCTTTACTAACTGACGACACAGGGTGGACTCCGGTTACCGATCCACCGCTTCCGTTCAGTCTTCTCTCGTCATGCACCCGATCAACGAGTTCGGAACGAAGGAACAGAAGGAAAAGTACCTCCCTGCTTTGGCTTCGGGAGAATTAATTGGTTGCTTTGTGCGTGATTTGGGTTTTTGTTTGACGACGCTCTTACTCACCAACGGTGGTAGGGCCTCACAGAACCGAACCATGGGTCGGATCCGTCGGGTATGGAGACGACTGCTGAGGAAATCGATGGAGGCTACATCATCAATGGAAGCAAAACATGGATTACCAATGCTCCATTCGCGTGCGTCGACTCGATGCATATCCCCTTGGGCCTGACTGATTATGTTTAGTGATGTCTTCATCGTCTGGGCTAAATGCAAGTGGGACGGGAAGATTCGAGGATTCATCCTCGAGAAGGTAAAGCAAAAACATTTTCCGCGTCCCAATGAATTCACTCTGAGTCTTCTTCACGACAGGGAATGGGTGGTCTAACCGCACCTCAAATCAAGAACAAAGTCGCTCTCCGATCCTCCGTGACGGGATCGATCTTCATGGATTCCGTTAAAGCTCCCCATTCTGCCCTACTCCCTCATGGCAAGGGTCTCGGTGCACCCTTCTCTTGCCTCAACAGTGCAAGGTACGGAATCTCGTGGGGTGTGATGGGCTCTCTCGAAGACTGCCTCCAACGTGCCCGAGAGTACGCTCTAGAGCGTCACCAATTCTCTAGACCTCTCGCTTCGTTCCAGTTGGTTCAGAAGAAGTTGGCCGATGCGCACACAGAGATTGCGTTGAGCCTGCAAGCGAGCTTGCAGGTGGGTAGGTTGAAGGATCAAGGGCTGGCCGCCCCGGAGATGATCAGTCTCGTGAAGAGGAATAATTGTGGAAAGGCGTTACAACACGCGAGGGTTTTGCTGGATATCCTTGGTGGAAATGCTGCTTCGGATGAGTATCATATTGGTAGGCATGTTGCCAACCTCCAGGTTACGAATACCTACGAGGGAACATACGTGAGCTTGTTGAGTACATTCCCCCGGTCCGGCCTGACGAAAATTTCTCTAGGATATCCACACCCTCATCCTTGGGAAAGCCATCACCGACATCCAAGCCTTCGCGTGATACCGAGCACCATCATCTCGCGAACATAGAAAGCATTACAATTGTAGTATACGTACAGGGACACTGCAGAATATGACATCAGACTGTCATTACACAGATGCAACAGACACAATACAGTGGATGTTCGGGGCGGGGCGAACCTCACGAATTTGGTATTACAGAAATGCTTACGCTAGGCGTCCGCGTTGCGCATGGTAGGGTGGATATAGGGCAGGCCGAGGATCTCGAAAACATCTTTCTCGCTGTGCGCAACGATCACGCTTTCGTTGTCCCTTCGAGTTCTAGAATGAGGTTAAGAGGTGCCCCTCAACGACAATCGCCAGTAAAGACTCACATCCCGGAACTATCAAACTTTAGACCTCTGGGAATAGATCAGAGTTGAGACGACCGCTCATGATAAAGATGACATACTTCGATTTGGCGTGCAACCTTAGGTCACGTTGTAACATGGTGGAGCCAGTCCTAACAGAGGCCCCCGTCAACGCCGTTTGAGATGGGGTTTCGAAACGGGTGCCTACCATCCGACAACGGCTGTCCAGTATACCTCCGGCACAGCGAAAATCAGATCCAGCCTACGACTCCTGTTGGAACCAGGAAGGGAGAAGACGGTAAGCGCCTTCGCAAGAACGTCCGAGTGCGATGACTTTGGTGTATTTGGACCCGTGAGCGCTGTATTCCATCATCTCGTGAGTGTTGTACGACGCACTGACGTCAGGTGGTTTCAGACTCACTCATCAGATGAGTTACGAGACCCTTCTTGGACAGTACGTCCGTGAGTTCTTGACATAGCTCTTGATTCCTCTTTCTGTCGGCCTTTGGATGGGTGACGACGATGTCGATATCGTTGCTTTCGGGTTTGCCCCTCCTGTAGCTATGAGAAGCGTTATTCAGAATTACCCATACGAAAGAGAGCCAACGGGTCGTACCCTCCAGCGATTGTATGAGAACAACCAGGTTGGATCACTTCCAACTCTTTCATCACCATCCTTGCGATCTCCTTCACTTCTTTCCTTGGAATCCTACCACACGATGTGTCCATCAAGAAACAGGTCGCTCCTGGCGGCGGCGCACTTACTTGATGCTAAGGGCGTCTTTCAAAGCCAAGGAAACTTCAATCCATTTCTCCGGCACACGCTTGTTTTGATCTTCATATTCATTCTCTTCGTCCTCGGAGTTTTGGTGGATGGCGTTCTCCGGATTATCATAGAATTCCTTGACATCTTCGAGCGTTCGACACTTATGAGCATAGAGTGTCTGGGCAGTCATGGGCCCAATGCCGTAAATGCTCGTAAACTCCCTCAGGACATTGTACTTTTCGTCTTCGAGAAGGGTTTCTGTGCTACTTTCAACGGTCATCCGGCAAAGTCGGGATTCGAACTCACTGGTTTCTTTGATTTGACCGTACTTGAGGTACTCCCCAACCTATGTTGACCATCAGGCGTTACCGCCACGATGAGGAAATCGTGTGCATTACCTTGCGTTCCGTCTTTTTCCCGATCCACCAGAGTTTCCCGGCTTCCTTTGCCGACTCGATCTTTCTGGGGTACGCTGAACGTTCTGTTAGAGACATCAAGTGGAGGCGGTGACTTCCGACCTTTTATCGACTGCTCGGGTTAGTGTACCGCATACGGGAATGTTTCAATGAACCTACAGCAATCGATCGACCGTAACTCAGGGCACTCTGCCAGTTCATATCAAGTTCTCTGGCACGTTTGATAACGTCGATCTGCTCGATAAGCTCCTGGTTCGGGCAAACGAGAGGTGATTCGCGTTGGCAAGCAAATTTTGCACCAGGATTGAGGTCGGCCTGAGCGCTGGTGGCGACTTTTTCTCCATCGACCGAGTCGTCACCACGGTCGCTCGAAATTTCCGCATCGTCTGACATCTCATCTTGCCTGATATGGAGAGCTTGGTATTTGTTGTACGGTTGTCGTTTACCGCCTCTGATTGACTTTTCCAACCACTCCGGTTTGACGATGGGCTTCCGGTCCTAGGGTCACGGTTAACGTCCCATAAGATGTGGGATGGACAGCCACAGCTTACGATGAGCTCGGCGGAGATAGACCTCTCTAACCTCTGCCGCATCCCAATCCCCGTGACGACAACGTCCGCCTCTTCAGCGTTCTTCGCTAAGGCATAATCAGCACTTTCATTCACGAGTTTGGACAATCCAGCCACAGTGCGATTGGGTCCCAATTTCACCGCCACAATGTACACCGCGAGCTTTTGTGGCAAGCTACGGAGTTCGCGATTTGTGGCGGGTGCATTCCCTCGGGCTTTGTTGCGTTTATTCAATCGTTTTCCAATGGTGGGTGATCCACCGGACTCGGAGTCTGTTTCGTCGACCTTGGATCGTGTCCTCTTGAAGACGGGCATAGCGGTGTGGGTGGTTGGGTGAAAGGTACGTCCGCCCCATTTATTCACAAACGCCGCCACACGGTGTGGCTTCACCAAAGACGTCACTAGGAGCCAAAGACAGCGGGGCTAAGCCACACAGTGAAGAACCGAACAGTGCTGACGGTGTTGATCCGTTGACGTGAACCGTTATGCAATGATCGGCAAAATCCGAGAACACCTTTAACCCCTGCTGCCGGTATCGTGGTCCAACATTGCTCGCTGATGGGTTTCAACGGGGGAGCTCTTCCATAGAATTACATCCCCGATGGAAAACAAGGTAACCAGTGCTTTTCCGCGGGTTTCGGCCTCATCCTGCCGAGGCAAGCGTTGGAGAATGGCGGTATCACTGCCGTCACGCTCTGTAAACCGGTCGCCCTGGGTGAGCTTGGGGCAGAGTGGTCTGAAGACCGACGTCACAGAAGTGGAGGGTATCAAAGTGGGGTTGGTCGGTTATCCTGCCGATGGAACCCGTGACACCAACCTGATTGATGAAGAGTTCCTCGACGAGGTGCGGTACAAACGAAATACCTGGACGGGCTTGCAAAGTTCGTCGTCCCCTTCAATGGGGGTTCGGCCGCGCTCTTCGACAAATTCCAGTACACCGAAACCACGTTTGTTTCTTTGCTGGGGGAGACTGACTCGATTGTGAAAGCCGAGATCGAGGAATACCCGAGGAAATCTGGGAGGGGTGCTTAACATTGTAGGCTTTTGTAAACTATCTTGTAACGCCCATTTGGGATCTTTGCAACCCATACATTTTGATTGCTGAGTGTTCGACGTTGAATATTTGAATGTTGGACGTTCTCAACCCGCATTGACCTTTGGCTGCCCGTCACGTGATATGTCTTCGTATCCTAAGGCTCGCTCGCCAGTCAAGTGCATCTAAAGGACCACAGACTGTGCATGTGAGGCCTGGGGGGTTGGCAATGGATGATATGCAAATTTTGGTTCCGGTT
>Ga0307515_10023949_pt1 | contig 10666 bp, 7 predicted proteins | sample 17_EM_MG_FD_194513 | JGI IMG/M metagenome (GOLD analysis project Ga0307515, IMG submission 194513) | Populus trichocarpa ectomycorrhiza microbial communities from riparian zone in the Pacific Northwest, United States - 17_EM | ecosystem: Host-associated > Plants > Roots > Unclassified | place...
ACAAAGATAACATGCTTATTAATGCGGTAAATCTTTAAGAATCAAACATCTTGTTCATAAAAAATAGGAATTATTCAAGCCATTAATGTGTTTGGAAGTGTGGTTGTGGTTGTATTTTAAAGTATTTTTCACTCAGAAATGTATTAAAATAATATTTTTTTAATTTTAAAAAAATTATTTTTTATATTAGAGCATCAAAATGATCCAAAAATATTTAAAAAATATTAATTTTAAGCAAAAACAAATTTTTGAAAACACAAGTTGGACCGCTTTCCCAAACGATCCCTCAAGTCCTAAAGACTATTAATTCTAACAACTAATAGTTTTAATATCCTCCCTCTTGAACTTATGTCTTAACATAAGAACATAACATAAAGTACTTATTCTGATATAAACCTGGTGGATATAAAGATACAGAAACTCATGGTCAAGATTGATCATGAATCCTAAAAAAAAGCTAAATTCAAACTTTTAAATTGAGCTTGACACTACGATGACTTGTATCGAAACACCAAGATTATAATAATTGAGCCCTCCAATGATTATAGAGAACTGCAAATGAGAAGAATACAAGACTCTATGAAGATTGGTTAATACTTTGATAATTCAATAGAATTTCTTTGCATAACCAAAGCAAGAGAAATCTCTCACAACACATAATAATAATTGTTGAAATCAAAATCTAAAAAACAAAAACCTAATTACAAGATAAATAACATGTTTATAATAGGTAAAAATATATTAAATAATGTTGGAGAATAATAAAAGAATTCTAAATTAATTAAATAAATATAAATTAACTAGGAAACTAATACAATTCTTGTATAGTAGATTATGGACCTTATCGTAAGGCCTTATCGATGTCCGATTGATCTAAACTTTTAACCCAATATAAAACAAAGCCTCTGAAATCTTCTGATAAAACTTCAGCTTGATCCAACAGTCGGATCGAAAATTATGCATTTTAGATTAAAACTATATATTATGAATTAATTAGCCCATAAAATAGATGGATCAGGCCCTTCTTGTGCATAAATTAAATTGACTAAGATCTGATCATCACTTGTTGAAGATGTAGCCTCGTTGACCCAAATACTCCAAATAAACCCATTGAATGCATCATTGAGCTTTTTTGCCATTGATATTGTAATATGCTCATCTAAACTTCTAGTGGATCATTTGGTGTAGTTTGGATCGTATAATCCTTTATGTCCTTAATAGGATTTGACCTTGAATCTCCACCAATATCAAATAAAAAAATAAAAAAAATATTGAAAGTAATACTAACACTATACTCATTTGGTAAATTCACTTTACAGACATTATCGTTAATTCTTTCAAGGATTTGGAATGACCCATCTCCTCTCAACATCAATTTAGATCTTCTTTGTTTAATAAATCTCTTCTTTCATATATCCACCCAAACCTAATCACTTGGTCTGAAAATATCTATCTTTCGCCTTTTTATTAGCTTTGAATGTATATTACTCATTTTTTTTTGTATTTGTCGCCTCGTATTCTCATAAAAATCATTTACTACCTGTGATTTTTTATTGTCATTAAGACTAGCCCTTTCATCAATAAATAAAAAAATTCAAATCAAATCCAAAAAAGTTAAAGGATTAGAGTCATAGACAATTTCAAAATAACAATATTCAATAGTAGAATACATACTTATATTATAAGCAAATTCAATAAATGGCAGACAATAATCCTAGTTTTTTAAATTCTTTTGAATGATAGTTCTTAATAATGTAGTTAAAGTCCGATTAACTACTTCAATTTGATCATCTATTTGTGGATAACTAGTAAAAAATAACAATTTTATTCCTAATTTCCCTTACAAAAACCTTCCAAAAGTGGCCTAGAAATTTAACATCATGGTCGGACATAATGCTCTTAAATACTCTATGAAGCTGAACCATCTCACTAAAGAATAAGTCCATTATGTTAATTGCATCATCGGTTATTGCTACCCAATGTTTTCCTTCATTTTTTGAAAATTTTTGAAAAAAAACTAAAAATAGCAAAAAAACAATAAAAACCAAAAAAATATGTTCTTGATGTCTTTGCGTCAGTTGCAACGTCTTTTTCTATGCGATCAGTTATTAACGCGTCTTTTTAAGTCAACATTGATGTTACTTTTTTTTCAAAATAAAATCAAAATAGAAAAATAGAAAAATCAAAATTTACAAAAAGAACAAATGTGAAAAGAAAAAAGTTGAAAAACCAAATTGTTTTTTGAGTTGTTTGATCATCAAGTTTGCTTAGAGACTAAACAATTAAAAATAATAAAATCTTTTACTTATAAATAGATGATTTCCCCCAAAAAGTAGGAATTAGTTAGAGAAGCAAACAAGAAATCAATAGATAAACCTTCTCTCCCTGAAAACATGAAAAAATATGACCCCCTCTCATTCTCTCCCCATCTACCACCGCTGGTTAGGACCGTTTTCCCTTATTCTTTTCCTTTATTAAGAACCCTCTCCAGACCATGCAAGCCAACACCATTCACCATTACCATCTTTAACCCATGATCTCCTTATCCCATCCACCATGATGGCCCATCAGACGCCAACAAATCCAACCACAGCCCATCGTTAGCAGAGTTTCGAAAAGAAAACAGTAGCAATGCTAATATAGTGATAGTAGCAGCGACTGTCATTTCCTTCTATTTTCTAATGTTTTTAGTGCGGTCTAAAAAGACTTTGGGGTCAGCAACAACACCTGTAAGCATAGTAAAGGTGATGAGGAGGGTTCAAGAACATCAACAACAATAACTTGGTTGATTTCCTTAGAAGAGATTTCGTAGCATTCCAACCATACCTGTTTGATATTGCAACAACAACAACAATAGCTTTCAGCATCTGTAGCTCCGATCCCCAAAGTCCCAACAACTGTAATTTCTCCTCTGTTTCCTTCAAGAGCAGCAGTCTCTCCTCAGAAGGTGCGAGCACCTCCACAGTGATTTTCCAGCTCCAGCACTTCAGCACAGCAGCGCTGCATCACATGAACTCCAATGGTATCAGCTTCAACACAAAAGCCCATCTATCAATCCGACCGGCAGCTCAACTAAAGTCTCCATATACATGGCAACCAGCAACAACAACAACATTCATTTCATCATCAATCAACTATAATAATGAAGGATTTTTCTACAGTGAAAGATAAAAGAATAAAGAGAGAAAGATATGCGGAAGAAGTATTACAGAAATATATTTACTTAATTAATTTCTATACTGTTACATCACGGTCTTATACATATTATAAGATATACACTTAATTCTTAGAATATCTGTTGCAAATATGATTACCATTATCTTCAGTATCAGTAATCTCTTTTGCAGATATGATCAGAGATCAAGATTATCTTCAGTATCAGTGATCCCTGATCATGATCTCTTCAGTATCAGGGATCCCTGATTATGATAGCAATCCTTGATCATGATTATCTTCAGTATCAGTATTATCTTCAGTAGATATGATATTATCTTCAGTATCCATAATCACTGATCATGATTATCTTCAGTATCAGTGATAATCTCTTGTGCAGATATGATCAGAGATCATGATTATCTTCAGTATCAGTGATCCCTAATCATGATAGTAATCCCTGATCATGTTTATCTTCAGTATCAGTATTATCTTCAGTAGATTTGATAATATCTTCAACACACCCCCGCAATCTGAACGGGAGGTTACGAACGTTGAGATTGGAGCACAGAATATTGAACCGAGCAGCAGAGAGTGGTTTTGTAAGGAGATCGGCTAGCTGATCACGACTAGACAGAAAATTGACAGTTAATTTATTTTTAGAAACAAGATCTCTGACGAAGTGAAAATCAATCTCGATGTGCTTTGTGCATGTATGAAACACTGGATTGGAGGATAGATATGTGGCACCAATATTATCACACAAAAGAGTGGGACTTTGAGGTAGGTGCAAACCAAGTTCTGCAGCTAAAAATTGTAACCATTGGAGTGCAGCTGCAGTGTCTGCGAGAGCCTTGTATTTAGCCTCGGTATTGCTACGAGCAACTGTAGCCTGTTGTTTGCTACGTCAGGAAATTAAATTTGAGCCAAGAAACACACAGTAGGCACCAACAGAGCGACGATCATCTGTGTCCCCTGCCCAATCTGCATCAGAGAACGCCTAAAATGTGAAGGCGTTGCTGCAAGACAATAGTAAACAGTAGGAGATGGAGTGTTTGAGATAGCGCAGGATTATCTTTACACATATCCAGTGGTACTGTTTTGGTTGATGCATGAATTTGCTAACATGATGAACGGCGAAAGCAATATCAGGCCGAGTGAATGAGAGATAATGAAGGCCGCCAATAATGCTTCTGTACAGGGTAGGATCATCAAATGCTTCAGTATTAATTGTTGTCAATGCCACAGTGGTGGACATTGGAGTGGAACACGGCTTAGCACCATCCATTTTGGATTTTGTAAGAAGATCAGCAATGTATCTGCGTTGAGTGAGATAGAGACCTGTAGCATCACGTATGGCTTCAATGCCTAAGAAAAAGCTGAGAGGACCAAGGTCAGTGATAGCAAATTCCTTATGCAGCCGCTGAATGATATCTGTGACAACGACAGCATTAGAACCAGTGATGATAATGTCATCAACATAAATGAGGATGTAGATGATGCTAGAGGTGTCGATGTGCACAAAGAGTGACAAGTCTGCCTTGCTGCCAACAAAACCGAATTGTATCAACACAGCAGCAAGGTGTGAAAACCACTGGCGAGGCGCTTGTTTAAGGCCATATAGGGAGCGTTTGAGCTTACAGAGATGATCAGGAAACTGAGGATGTTTGAAGCCTGGAAGTTGATCCATGTAAACCACTTCTGACAGATTGCCGTGAAGAAATGCATTTTGGACATCCAGCTGACGAACTGTCCAATTATTGCAGACTGCAATGGATAAAACAAGCCGGATAGTTACATGTTTTATAACTAGACTGTAAGTTTCATGAAAATCCACCCCTAGTTGCTGATGATAACCTTTAGCTACCAGTCGGGCCTTATATCTTTCAATGGAGCCATCAGCTTTCGTTTTAGTCTTGAAAATCCAGCGACAGCCAATGACATTTAAGATGGCGTGATGGAGGGACCAGTTCCCAAGTTTGATTGCAGAGCAAGGCATTAAATTCAGAATTCATTGCAGATCACCAGTGATAAGATTTGAAGGCTTCAGTAAATGAGGTAGGTTCCTTGCAAGAGGGAGAGGCAGAAACCTGTAGTGCTCGAGGTAGGGGATATAAGTTGTGTCCATCAGGGGTTCTTTTTGGTTTGGAAATGTGATTTTTTTATCTTGTAACCATCGGGTGAGTATTTGAAATGGCTGGGATTGTGTCTGTGGGATGTGGAACTGGTATGGAAGGAGAGGCAGGGGTAGTATCTGCTATGGATTGAGGTGTCGGCTCTAGAGTTGGAGACGATGCTGGCAGATGAGAGTCAATGTGTGGCGATGGTGAAGTTACACATGTACCTGCAGGTGTTAGTGACAAGGAAGAAATAGTATTTGAAAATGAAACTACGATGGAGGGTGTGTCTAGACAGATAGAAGGTTGGTGATCAGGACTTTTATATGGAAAATGGTTTTCATCAAAAACGACATGACATGATACATAAACTTTACCTGTTGCAAGATCAAGGCATTTATATCCATGATGGTCCAAGTTATAACCAATAAAAATACAGTTTTTAGATCTAAAATTGAATTTTATGTTTGTTATATGGTCGAAGATAAGGCCAGCATGCACAACCAAAAACTTTAAGGAAATGATAGTCAGGAGTATAACAATAAACAATTTTGTATGGAGATATTTTATTGAGAATAGAAGTAGGGAGACGATTGATAATGTAAGTGGCCGTGAGAAAAGCATCTTCCCAAAATTGTTGTGGAAGTTTAGAATGTGAGAGTAAGGAAAGACCGACCTCAACAATTTGTTTATGACGACGTTCAACTGCACCCATTTACTGATGAGTGTATGGGCATGCTCTACGGTGATGAATGTCAATTTGAGTTAAAAGTGTAGACATGCGGCGATATTCGCCTCCCCAATCAAATTGAATGTTTTTTATGGCACGATTAAATTGTCGTTCAATTGAAGTTTTAAAGAGCAGAAAGACTTTCTCAACATTGAGTTTAAGAGGAAACAACCATATGAATTTAGTGCAATCGTCTAAAAAACATAAATAGCATCGAGCACCACTGGTTGACAAGATGGGTGCTGGTCCCCAAACATCAGTATGCACTATGTCTAAAGGATTAATAGATTTGTGATTGCTGGTTTTGAAAGACAATTGACTGCTTCTAGCTAGTTGATAATCGGAACAAACTGGAAGCCTTTTATTTGCAACAGGTAACGTAAATGTTGAAATAGATTTTTGAAGAACTGGAAAGGATGCATAACCAAGCCTATTGTGCCATATTTGGTAAAAAGCTCGTACAGCAGTGAGTGCATGAGGAGGGAGTGTGTATGACAGGCTGGAGAATGAATACAGACCATCTTTAAAGGTGCCGCGATGAAGGATTTTCCCCGAGTAGTCCTTAATGAGAAAAAAACGATCATGAAATTCAAAAAACACAAGATTATCACTGCAAAACTGTTGAACAGAAATTAGATTTTTTTGAATTTCAGGGACAATAAGTAATTGTTTGAGCACAAACGGTGTTTTTTAAGGAGTTAAAATAGAGGAACCAATTTGAGAAATTTGCAAACCTGCACCATTGCCAACAAGGACTTGATCTGAACCAGTATAGTCTTCACTCTATAGATTTAAATTGGCCATGTTATTGGTGAGATGGTGTGTAGCACCTGTATCAGGATGCCAATCAGTTACAGAAACAGAACTTGTTGTAGCCATCAAACCTTGCACATTGCTGGATTTTGCAGCATTGTCACGATAGGTAACGTTAAACCGATGATAGCATTTTTTGCAGAATGGCCAGGTTTATCACAGACCTGACATATCATAGTATCTCTATGAAATGTGTTCCTACCATTGGAACCATTATAGAAAGAGACTTCTCTGTAATTCTGGCCTCTGCCTCTGTATGAATTTCGCCCTCTATAGGAAGAAGAAGAGGACTGACGAGTAGCAACATGAACAGTGGGCTGGACAATGGGTGAATTGTGGTGCTGCAGACATGACTCAGTGGTGAGTAAGAGAGCATATACTTCCTCTAAGGTGATAGGATCTGTACGAGCTGTGATGGTAGTAACAAAGAAGTCATAATCATGGCCAAGACCCGATAGGAGATAGGAGATGATTTCATCACAGTGAAGAGCATGGCCGGCAACAGCAAGTTCATTTGTCATGCATTTGACCTGCATAAAAAAAATCATGAGCTGATTGTGCACCTTTACGAGTGTTGACGAGTTCAGTGCGGAGTTGAATAACCCGAGCACGTGATTGAGAGGGGAAGGATTTGGCTAGAGCACACCAGATTGCAGCAGAGGTGGTGTGAGAGACCACTTGAATAAGAACGTTTTCTGAAATTGTAGAGAAGAGAATAGCAACTATGATGGCATCTTGTCGTTGCCAATGTTCATAGAGAGGGTTAGAGATGGCAGAGGAGGTTTCAGCCATGGAAACTTCTTTGGGTGGGATGGGAATGGTTCCATCAAGGTATCCAAAGAGACCTTGTCCACGAAAAAAAGGAATTAATTGAGCTTTCCAGACATGATAGTTGTCTTTTGAGAGTTTTGTAACATTTATAGCTGGAGGAGAAACAAGTGGAGGATTGCTATTAGTAGCAGCATTTGAGGTGTTTAGTGAAGAGGAAGCCATTTGTGTGACATGAGTCCATGGCTCTGATACCATGAAAGATAAAAGAATAAATAGAGAAAGATGTGAGGAAGAAGTATTACAGAAATATATTTACTTAATTAATTTTTATACTGTTACATCATGGTCTTATACATATTACAATCCCTGATTCAAAAATCCTATCATTAAGAATGCAATTAATAATAAGATATACACTTAATTCCTAGAATATCTGTTGCAGATATGATTACCATTATCTTCAGTATCAGTAATCTCTTGTGCAGATATGATCAGAGATCACGATTATCTTCAGTATTAGTGATCCCTAATCATGATCTCTTCAGTATCAGGGATCCCTGATTATGATAGCAATCCCTAATCATGATTATCTTCAGTATCAGTATTATCTTCAGTAGATATGATATTATCTTCAGTATCAATAATCACTGATCATGATTATCTTCAATATCAGTGATAATCTCTTGTGCAGATATGATCAGAGATCACGATTATCTTCAGTATCAGTGATCCCTGATCATGATAGTAATCCCTGATCATGTTTATCTTCACTATCTTAAGTAGATTTGATAATATCTTGAACATACAGAAACTTACCTTCTAAGCAACGTCATCTTCAGCAGTAGCAATATATGATCTTCTAGTAGCAGTCATGGAAGTTCCTCTATCACAACAACACCATAAGCATTTTTTCTTATAGTCATGGTTTTCTTTAGCAACAGCACCGTAGGTTCTTTCTAGCCAGACCAGTAACTTCTGGTAACAGCACCGTACGTGAGCCTCTCTAGTGCAACCTTTTTTCATCTCCAACAGCTTCAACCATGGACCACCACCAGTCGCAACCCTTCTTAGCTAAACCACCACCATCAGCAAAGATTTCCCAGAACCAATAAATGCAATCGTGGCATCCTCAACACAGGTAATCTTTCTCTTTCTTATATTCTTTTGCATGTTATTTTGATGAAATGTAATTAATGGTGGGAGAATAGGAATGGAAATGCAGACATGATATGTACGTGTGTATATTTATTTGTTTAGCCGAGGATATCACGGTATTATGATGATGAGTTGTAGATTTTACATGTTAATTTAATATATTGTTATTTTAATTTTTTTTTTATATAAAAAAGATGTATCTTGAAAAAAAAAATGTTTTTTTCCCTAGATGTCCAGGTTTTTTTTTTTACTTGTCAAGTTGATCAGGCCACATCGGATCAATTTCTACATGATTTATTTTTTTTCTTCTTGAAAACACGTTAGCAATACCTAGATATTTTCTTTTATTTTTATAAAAACAATTGACCCAGCCCACAACATAACCCGGGTAAAATGATCTAATGAGTTGCTGATTAAATTGGTATTTAACCCATTCCATTTTTAGAGATGACACTAGTTATTTGACCTACGCTTCACTACGAGTTAAATAATTTTTTTTGGCAACAAAAATAAATATGCAAACTTTTCAAATGTGTTTTTTTTAATCTAATTATAAATCAAAAAGCTTATGCATGCATTAAATTAAATATATTAAGAATCGAATATGCCAATAAATGCAAAAAAACAAAATATTAACGTATCTATTCAACACGCTTCGTTGCGGGTCGAACAATTTTTTTGACAAAAATAAATAAATATGCAAACCTTTCAAATGTGTTTTTTTACATAATCTAATTATAAATAAAAAGGCTTATGCGTGCATTGAATTAAATATATTGAGAATCATATGTTCCAAAAAATGCAAAAAACAAAGTGTTAACGTATCTATTCAACTCGCCTCTCTGCAGGTCGAATTTGTTTTTTTCTAACGCAAAAGAATTAATATGTAGATTTTATTAATGTGTTTTTTGACATCAAGTAACAAACATAACCATGAATCAAAAGGTCAATACTTACATATAATAAAATATAGTAAATATCATATGCATTAATAAAAACATGTAAGATCTCAAGCTAACTTTTAACGTAGCAGAAGAATAAAGCAATGTTATAATTGTTATTGTGAAACACCATTTTCTTAGTCTTTGTATAATACATTTTTAAAATATAAATAAAAAAATCACAAAAAAATAATAAAGATAAGACAAATATATATATATATATATATATATATATAGACAGAATGTAGAGTGATAAATATTCAAAGTATAAAAAATAAAAAATAATATTTTTTTCCCAAAAAAAGTGTAAAGAAAAAAAAAAACTAAGAAAATATTACGAAAAATGAAAATAAAAAATAGTGATAAATAGGCTAAGTGTAAAATGCATAGTTTTGAAATTCAGCCCGGCCTGGCAAGTCGACCCGGGACCCGGCCAACCCGGGGATGGAACCGGGCCGGGTTGAAGAAAAAAATAAGGGAAGGAAAAACCCAGCGTGACCCGGCAAGTTGACGCAGCGACCCGGTTGATCCGGCAAGACCCGGTTGCAACCCGTTGACTTTTGTTTTTTTTTTTTACAAAAATAACGTCGTTTTGATTTAAAAAAATAATTGACCCGGTGACCCGGTCAAAACCCGCCGGGCCTTGGGCCGGGCCGGGTCTGAAAACTATGGTAAAATGATAAAAATATCAAGTATAAAGAGAAATAAAATATAAAAAAAAACTTGTTTTTTTCAAAATAAAAATTATAATCTTGTCACCGCTACAATGCCACTACAATAATAGATAAAATTTATAATTGAACCATCTAGGTGGTGGCCCAGTGGTAAAAGCTTGGGACCAAGAGGTTTGCTCCCTCTGTGGTCTCAGGTTCGAGCCCTGTGGTTGCTCATATGATGGCCACTGGAGGCTTACATGGTCGCTAATTTCAGGGCCCGTGGGATTAGTCGAGGTGAGCGTAAGCTGGCCCGGACACCCACATTAAACT
>Ga0307515_10023950_pt1 | contig 10666 bp, 1 predicted proteins | sample 17_EM_MG_FD_194513 | JGI IMG/M metagenome (GOLD analysis project Ga0307515, IMG submission 194513) | Populus trichocarpa ectomycorrhiza microbial communities from riparian zone in the Pacific Northwest, United States - 17_EM | ecosystem: Host-associated > Plants > Roots > Unclassified | place...
TTACCCTATATCTATAGTCGATTTTTAATTACTAGTAATACTACTCTCTTAATACCTATTAAGCGCTATACGTAGAGCCTACTAAGCGCTTTCTATTTATACTAGAATGGTAAGAATCGGCTATATATATAACGCGTCACCTGCTAAGTTCTGCTATATTCTACCACCTGCCATATTATTGCACACTGTCTTATATTGTCGCATACTATCTAATACTATTTCTTACTATTAGCTCGCCTACTATTGGCTCGTCTAATACTAGCCCTTGCAACCCCCTTTCCTTCTCCTTAGCTTAGTATCTTTATTAAATAGTAATCCATAAGCTTTAGCTTAGAGGTATTTATACAAGCCGTTATATTATACTAAGCTCTCCCTATATTACCTAGGAAGGCCTTAATAATATCCTACCCTAAAAGAAGACCCTTATCTACAATAACGCGTTAACGCGTTATATTTAGATACTAAAGTTACTTTATATTACCTAGGAAGGCCTTAGTAATATCCTACTTTATAAGCTAGATAGGACTAGATCTATACCCCTAGAATTAAAACCAAAGCGTATAATACTAATAAACCCTAAGAAGCTAATAATGGTACCTAAAGCTAGCCTATTTAAAAGAGCTATTTTTATCTAAGAGGAACCTAAGATCTAATTAGGATTAGAAATTAAAGATAATAATAACGTTATAAACACATGTAAGTAGATTTACGCTTTTATAGTTAGCTAGAAAGCTAATTATCTTAAGGTAAGAAATATATAAGAGACCTTATAAGAGATTCTAGAAAGCCTTATAGCCCTATAAAATAGCCTAGCTTCCCCTTCTTAAAGCCCTAGCCGACCTATTTACTCTACTAAATGCGATATACTAGGGAGTACGGATATAATAACAAAGTAATTAAAGTCTGTTAAGCTTTTTAACCCCTAACTATTATCTAATAGGATAGACCTAACTTTTAAAAATTAGAGGATTTAAGTATAAGGAAAGCTCCGCGTTAACTATAACTATTTCCTTTTTAAAGAAGCTAAAATACTCTACCTCTTTAGTTAAACTACTAGGGACGCCTAATGGTACCTTTAAGCCAAGTTAAGGACAATTCCCCTATTTAATTTATATCTATTAATAAGATAATATAGCACCTAGTGGCTATTTATATTAACCTAAATAAAGTATAGGACGCCTAGTATAACTATAATCGCCTAATAATAAAACTAAACTAACCCTTTACTAAATTCTAGACTTAATTCCTATACCTTATAAAAGAAGGCTAGGTTCCCCTTAAAAACTACTAATTAGACCTATATAATAAGCTAATAATCTAGCTATAAGAGAAGATTGCTATAACCTTAAATAACCTTCTAATGTATAATAGACTTTGTTACGGCACTAGCAGAACTTAGCAGATCTTCGCACTAGTAAGTTACCACAGATTGCCGTATATTGCGGTCATATAACGCGAAGATCTTATATAATATTAAGCGGCGCTACTCTTCTTCTCCTTTTCTTTTCCTAGCTTTATATTCTTGTTTATAGACAATCTAATTATATAGGCTTGCGCGTCCCTCTTACTGTATTTATACCTTAATTAACTAAGTCGCTAATATTATCTAAAGCTCTTTTTACTCTCTCTTTCTAAGAAGGAACTTAAATATATCTATAAGACTATAAATAAGATAAGAACATAGAATAAGACCCTAAGGAAAATAATAGAACCCTAAGGAAAGGACCTATAAGATACGCATAGACTAGAACCCTTAAAGAAATTACTCAAAATTACCTAATACCCCTACTACTATGCCACGAAACACAGTAGTAGGCAAAGTAGCTATAGGACCCTTAAATACCTTAGACGAAGAAATAATTAATATTTTAACCCCCTAGGCGGAGCTTGCGGCAGCTAATACTAAAACTAAATAACTGCAAGAGCTGCTTAAAGCTAGAGATACCCCTATATCTAATAATGAGTTATTATTAGATAACTAAAGACTTACTATAGTCCTTTAGGCCCTATTCTAGCGCCTTAGTAAATTTACTAAGGCCTATATAGTATTAAAGCGGTTAGTAAAGGTTATAGATCCCCTACTACTTACGGATAGAATAGACCCGATATTTAATAACTAGAAGCTTTAATTACGGGATAAGCTTAAAGTTAATACTAACTACTTTCTTACCCCCTAAGCTAAGATAGCCTATGTCTTTAGCTATACTAGCGAAGACGCCTAGACGTATTTACGCCCGCGATACATTAAAGACTTAGTAGACCCCTTTATCTCTAAAAAAGAAATAATTAAATACTTATCTTCTATTTATAAAGACCCTTTTAAAGTATAAAACGCCCGCCTTAGCTATAAAAGTCTAAATATAAAAACAGCGGAGACCTTTTTAGCCTTTTAGATTCGCTTTTTATATCTAGCCGGATAGGCCTAGATCCCCTAAAAAGACCTACTATTAAACCTCTTTAATAAGCTTACCCTAGACCTATAGCGGGCCGTATTATTAGCTTATACTATAGTATAGATATTAAAAGAACTTATAGACTATTACCTAGCTATTAACTAAGGCCTTTATTAAATTAAGGCACGCGCTAATTAGCTAAAAACTAAAAACCTTATAAACCAGGCTATAAGTACTGCGAGAGCGGCCTATAGTGCCCCGGTATAATTAGCAACCCCTATAGCACTAGCCGCTTAGCCTATAGTTAACCTAGTAGCTAGTCGTATAGCTACCTCTACTATAGGTCCGGTATATACCTAGCCTATATATAGCGACCCCTATATATAGGCCCTTAGTAATTAAGGAACTTACTTCTTATATAGTTAACCTAGCTACCTGTTATAGAGTAAGTATAAGCGACGATAATATATAGCAAGGTAGATATTATTAAGCTATATATATAAACTATATAAGGAGGTCAAGACGTTACGTAGGGAAAGAAGGTAGGAAAACGGGAAGAAAGGGCATATATTATTAACTTGGTTACTTAGTTAATACGTATATAAGTAGAATAGGGTTTAGGTCGTAGTCCTGGCAGAACTTAGCAGAATTTAGTAAAACTTAGCAGAATATAGCAGAATGCCGTAAATTGCCACTAGATTGCTATTAGATTGCCATTAAATTACTATTTCGCGGTTGGTCTCTAATTGCTAAGTTAGTAAAAATAGGTAGACGTATGTAAGGTGTTACGGGGGTGTCCCGTAATAGTACCCCCCCTTTAAACTTAAGCTTTTATAAGATGGGGCTATAGTAGTTCTAGGTAGAGTTTGTAAAAGTCTTCTATAGCTTATATAAGTCTTATAGAGTTAACGGGTTCCCATAAGGACTTAGTAAAGCCTCTCTATTTCGTAAGATATATATATTAGCGTTTCTGTTTATTATACTTAATATTATTAATTCTTTTAATAAAGTACTCGTTCTCACCGTCTACTTTAACTAGTAGGGGAGGGTCTTATATCTATCTAGGCAGGGCGTCTAATACGGAGGTAGTAGGGTAGAGGACTAACGTATAGAATATGGGGTGGATTTTAACCGTATTAGGGAGTTTCAGTCGGTAGGCATAAGGAGAGATAACCTTTTTAACCTTATAAGGGCCAGCGTTCTTCTAATTAAGTTTCTTAGTAGGTTGTTTCGTGTTTAGATTTCTTATATCTAGCTAAATAAAATTACCAATTTAGTAGGCCGGTGCTAGGGTTTGTTTTTTATTCGCTACGGCTTTATAGACAGATTAAGCCCATATTATCTTATTAGTAAGGAACTGTTATAGTTCCTTTATTTTTTCTACGAATTTATTTGCTTCTGTGACTTATAAGGCGTAATAAGTGGGGTAAGGAACATTACTAAAGGGTTTAAAACCCATTTATGGGTACTAGCCGTAATTAGCTAGGAATAGGGAGACTTTTATAGTTTCCAAAACGGAATTATTTATAGTAAACTTGGCAAATATAAGCTAGTTAATCCAGTTATCCTATAAATATGACGTGTATATCCAAATATACTGTTCCATTATAGCATTTACGCATTCTATTTAGCCATCCGTTTCTAGGTAATACGTAGTAAATAACAGTGCTTTAATGCGGAGTTAAGTAGTTAGTTCTTTCCAGAATGCTAAGATAAACTAGCTGCCTCTATTAGAGATAATCGTTTTAGGGAGTCCGTAGAGTTTCTATATATAATCTAAAAATAGTTAGGCGACAGCAGGCGTTAATATATTGGGGCAGGCGATTAAGTATCTCATTTTAGATAGTTAGTCTATAACTACTATAATATTCGTGCAGCCTTTACTTTTAGGAAGGTTAACAATAAAGTTAATTAAGATATCCTTTTATCTTTGGTCCGGAACAGGTAGCGGCTTTAAAAGACCATTATACGTCTTATGCGAGGCTTTAGCTCATTAGCAGGTATAGTAGCTAGAGACGTACCTTTATATTATATTATATATATTCGGCTAATAATACTCCCGTTAGAGTAGTTTTAGGGTCTTTCTTTAGCCCGGGTAGCCGGCAATAGGTAGATTATATACGTGTTTAAGGAGTTTGAGCTTAAGCTTATCGTAATTAAGGATAACTAGACAGTTCTAGTAATATAAGCGGTTTCCATAGGCTTTACATTTACTTAAAGAAATCTTTTTAGAGCGTCTAATGCTATCTTACATTAGCTTAAGCATCTCTTAAATAAACTCGTTATTTAGGTATTCGTTAACTATAATCTATTTAATTAATTAATTAGTTATTTTAAGGACGTATACCATAAGATCTTTAGTAGGAGGGTTAAATAGTTTAAGGCGAAGTAGGGTCTAATTTTAGTAAGAGCGCGCTTCTTTTAGGGCTAGTGCGTCTTGCGAGCGTTAGGTTAGGGCATTAGGCTTCTAGCCTTAGACGCCTAGGTGGTACGTAATTAAGAATCGGAAACGAGATAGATATTCTAACTAGCGGGCCTAACGATAACTTAGCTATTTTGTGGTTATAAAGTACTATAGGTTCTTATAGTCGCTAAGGACCTTAATTAGAAATCTAGCGCCTTCTAGTTTAGGTTGCCATTGTTTAAAATATCTAATAATAGCTAATAATTCCTTATTATAGATCTCGTAGTTATATTCGGCTAGGCTTAGTTATTTTAAGAAGTATACTACGGGGTATAATACTCCATCCTCGTTATATTAAGACAGGATACCTCTAATAACGTAGTTAGATAAGTCGGCTTTTATAACACTTATTTAGTTTAGGTTAAAGTATTAGAGTATAGGCGCAGTAGTAAATATAACCTTTAGGTAGATAAATGCCTTCTTGCATTCCTTATTAAAGATAAAAACTTTATCCTTTTAGGTTAGAGCTATAAGGGGTAAAACTAGGGCAGAGAAGTTATTAATAAACCATTAGTAGAAATTAGCAAACCCTATAAAGGCTCTTACGTCCTTAACGTTCTTAGGTTCTTATTAGTTTATAATTACTTTAACTTTCTTCGGGTTTATTTATATACCGTTTATAGAAATAAGGAGTCTAAGATATAAAACTTCCGTTTTATAAAACTCGTATTTATCTATATCTAATTATAGACTAGCTCCGTGTAGGGCTTATAGGATAAAGTTAACGTGTTTCCAATATTTGGTTAGGTTATTACTATATATTAGGATATTATTAATATAAGCAGTACAGAAGATGTCTAGGTAGGGGCGCAGGGTGTTATTTATATAATATTAAAATAAGCTTAGAGCGTTTGCGAGGCCGAATAGCGTCACTAAGTATTTAAATAGTCTATACCGAGTACAAAATGCAGTAAGCTATTTATCTCCTTTTATTATACGGAGGCGGTTAAATATAGAGATAATATTAAGCTTTATATAGTAGCGAGCCTTACTTAGTTAGTTTAGTGTCTCCTATATTAACGGGATTAGATATTAGTTCTTAATAGTGACGGCGTTAAGAGCTTAGTAGTCTATATAGAAGCGTAGACCGCTACTAGGTTTCTTAACGAAGATTACTAATATAGCTATAGGTAATAAGCTTGCTCTAATAAATCCTTTGCTTAGGTTCTCATCTAAATACTTTTATAGTACTTAGAGTTCGTTTTAAGATATCCCGTATAAGGGTCTAAATCTAGGCTGCTTTCCTTCTTTAAGTACAATCTTATAGTTATACAATTAGTGTTCCGGTAGCTTATCGGCTTCCTTTTATAAGAATGCCTCTAGGCGGTTATAGTACTCTACTAGTACCTTCATAGCAGGGTCAGTGTACTCCTTCGGTGCTAAGGCCTTCTTAATATCAGCTATAGTGACAGCAAAGATCATATGTTTAGGTTTCTTAGCAAGTTACGCTAACAGAGTAGCTCTAATTATGCGGATATCTAGGGTACTAAGCTTATTTGGCTCGTCCATAGTTTCTTATTTGGGTTTAAGTTTAGTATTAGGTACAAAGTTAGTGTTAAATTTAGGTTCGGGTTCTTTAAGTATTCTTTTCATTATAGGATACTAGTCCTTCTAGTAGTTTCATATACTAAGCTTAAGTTTCTACTTAGTTTGGGGCGGTGTAGTGCTTAGTAATAACTTATAGAGCTTAGTGGAATTTTCGGATCCTTAGTAGGTGTCGGTGGAATTCTTATATCGGTAGAATTTGGTGGAATTCTTATGCTAGTAGAATCTGGTAGATTCCTTAGGCATAGAGTAGACATTAGTAGAAATCTTACGTTAGTAAAATCTAGTGAATTCTTTAGATTTCGGTTCTAGGTCTAAGTAGCGAGTTATAAAGCACTTCTACTTATAACAGGAGGCAGTAAATAGAAGCTTAAGGTTATCCTAATTAATAGTTACCTTATATAGCTTTATCTAGGGTTATCTAAGGATTACTAAGTGGCCTAGGGTGGTAACAAAAAGCTTAATTAGTTCTTTATGGTTTAGGTATTAGAGTCTTAGGGTTACTACATAGGTAATACGGCCTAAGATGGTATATTTGCCATTAAATCTAAATACGTTAATATACCAGTCGAGGGGGGTTAGGGTAAAACCATTATCTTATATAAAGATCTTATTAATAAATCCTATGCCGCTAGCTCCTATATTAATTAGGATTTAAGCGTTAGCCTATTAACTATTCTACCAAAGATAACAGTTAATAGTTATGCTATGGTTCTAAGAGTTGGAGTTTATAACGTTAAATACGTTTAACGAAATCCTGTAGCAGAGCTGTCCTAGAGAGTGACTTAGCTCCAGGACCTTCCTTTTAGAGGCGATTAGGGTGGGGTTCTTATAAAACGTTAGTTAGAGCTTTGTCCTTATAAACAGTGCTTACTAATTATTAAGCTAGAGCTAGATAAAGATCGGGGACGGTAGCTAAAGGATCGGGGCGGTGGGCTACTAGCGTTAGCTATTTATAGGTCTTTTTAAAAAGGGGCGAAGCAGTAGTTAGAGAGGTAGGAGTTACTTCCACATTTAAAGCAGAGGCCTAGCTTAATGCGTCATTCTTATTTAAAGGACCCTAGTAAGGCATATCCTAGGGTCCTAGTATTAATATCTATAGCGTTAAGGTGCTTAAGCTAAGATAACTTAGTAGACGTTTATAGGGTTGCCGTATTGTATTAGGGGGCGGGCTTTAGTATTAGGCGTAGTATATCATTATACCGTTTATTAATAACATTTACGTTGGCATTAAGGGCTCCTAGTAGGTCTACGCCTATTAGGGAGGTTTTTAGTTTAGGGCTTAGGGATTTAATAAGGCTATTAATTAGTGCGGAGTTATTCTAGCCTATTTCCTTTACGTAATGGTTAAATTTAAAGAAGTATATTAGGAAACTTTTCGTTCCTTAAGTTATGTAGTTTATCTTTCTTTAAGCAGTAGCTTAGCGGTTTAGGTTACTATATATAGCTTTAAGAGGTATAACTAGGCTTTACACTAAGTTTAGCTAAAGAGGTTTAATAAGGTTAGCTATATCTTCTCCTAGTTAACTTAGGGCGTAATAGAGTCGGTTAGCTTTAGTTAGGTAACGGTTAATGTTACTAATTAGCTTATTTTTAAGCTAGCTTAGAAATAATTAGAGCTCTTATTATTTACTAGTAAATATTAGGGGATCTAGTAGTTATTCGGATCGTTTTAGTATAGTAGTTAGCTTAGGGTAAGTGGCTATTATAGGTTTGGGGCTTGCGTTCCGCGTATTTATCTCTAGAGATAGCGTTTAGTCTTAAGGTCCTAGCGTGGGCATCTTAAAGGCGCAGACTTCTTCTTAGAGGTCCTTAATTAATTACTAGTATCATACTTCTTGTTTAGCTTATTATTAATTTAAAGTAGCTTAGTTCTGTTTAAGGGCGTCTATAAAAGACTTTTATATCCCTACTAATTATTCTTAGAGTGTGGTTATAATACCAGCGGCCGTTATAGGGGCTTTAGGTTCGTTCTGCATGTTAATAATAGTATAGGTGGTTAATATAACGTAGTATTACGGAGTAAGTATAAGCGACGATAATATATAGCAAGGTAGATATTATTAAGCTATATATATAAACTGTGTAAGGAGGTCAAGACGTTATATAGGGAAAGAAGGTAGGAAAATGGGAAGAAAGGGTATATATTGTTAACTTAGTTGCTTAGTTAATACATATATAGGCAGAATAGGGTTTAGGTTATAGTCCTGGCAGAACTTAGCAGAATTTGGTGGAACTTAGCAGAATATGGCAGAATGCCGTAGATTACCGTTAGATTGCCATTAGATTGCCGTTAAATTGCTATTTTACGGTTGGTCTTTAATTACTAAGTTAGTAGAAACAGGTAGACGTGTGTAAGGTATTACGGGGGTGTCCTATAATACTACCCTATAAGGATCTACCTAATAAAGGTAAAAATAAATAAGGTTTTATTAATTTAGGAGGATAGTATAAAGCTAGGAAAAGAGGAACCTTAGGGAAAGACTCCTCCCTAGGGTTAAAAGGAATTAATATGTTATATATTAATCTAGGTTAGCTAGTTAGTAAAAGAAGCTGCACTATCCCTTATACTTTATTCTATAATAGATATTAAGTTTTAACCTTTACTTTAGCTAACTTAGGAGTAAATGCCTTTACCTTAATTAATATAAAGTGCGCTATAAAACTGGCTAACTTTTTAAATACGCCTTTAGAAGAACTGCCTAAGCTAATTTCTATTTATAGGTATAACGGATAAGTAGGACTACCTATTACAACTATATTACGAATTTACCTTTATATTAACGGATAAAGGTAATATAATATCCCCTTCCTTATTATAGACCTAGGAAGCTATAATATAATCTTAGGGAGAAAATAGCTAGCCTATTTAGGCTTATAGCTAAATATATAAAGTAGACGGCTTATCTAGCCTAAAACTCTACCCCTAACTCCTTCCTTTATAAAAGAAATTAGCATTATAATAGAAAATCTTATACGGCCTTAGATTAATACTATTTACTAGGCTAATGCTATGCGTAGGGACTAGGCATTTAAGGAAGATATATAGCTTAATCCGCAACGGATCTGTATACTCCGCCGCCCCTAAACTACCTATATTATACTACCCGCATTAAAGACCTAGGAAGTTAGTAATAATTTAAAAAAGCCCCTTATGGAGAGCTTAGGCCCTATACAGCTATAAAGAACAGTAAGGAATGTTAAATACTATACTAAACTAATAGACTAGAGGGAGGGATAACTTGCGAAAGATAGAATAGGAGCTAAGAAAGATTATAAACCTTAAACTGTAAAATACGGTCTAGTAAACAGTTATAAGGAAACCTATAGACCTCCTACTAGTTAATATCTGCTATATTGGCGCCGTAGGATTCTATTAGAACTTAGTTTAGCCTAACACTATTACTTTTATAACTAGCTTATATAAAATTAACTAAATACTTAAGGGAAAAAAAAGTAAGCTTAGTAGATAAGAAAGCGAGCTTATAGACGAGGAGCTGGTAGAATAAAAACTACCCTATTAATACTAAAAGTTTAAGGACGTATTCTCTAAGGCGGTATCTAATATACTTCTACCGCATTAACTATATAACTATAAAATTAAGATTAAGTTAGATAAGGAAAACGCCTTTAGCTATACCCCCCTCCGTAAATAATCCATTACTAAGTTATAGTGTGGGAGGGTATGACCACTCTTAAATAGGAAAGTCACAGTGCCGTCTGTCTATCTGTTAGTCGGTCGGTTAGTCAGTTAGTTATAATCAATTAGTAGTAAAGCCGTCAGTAAGAAAAAAGGAAAGAATGCATTCCGGTAAGTCGTGCTAGGGAGAAAGAGAGAAGCCGAAGGCTCGATATATACAGGAAAATGCCAAGGCACTAAGTAGTGGCCCATTTTACCCTACCACAATAGGCTACTAAGTAGTACCTTATTAATAACCTAGTAAAGGGGTTTATTAAGCCTAGCTAAGCCCCTTTTACCTCTCTTATTTTTTTTATAAAAAAGCTAAACAGAGGACTTTATTTCTATATTAACTACTATAAGCTTAATAATATAACCTATAAAGACCGTTATCTACTACCCCTACTTAATAAAACACTAGCCTAAATAAATAGAGCTAAGGTATTTATAAAGCTTAATATCTGTTAGGCTTTCTACTAAATTAAAATAGACCCTAGATCTATAGATTTTATTATATTTCGGATTTAATATAAATTATATAAGTATAAAGTACTTCCTTTTAGACTAACTAACAGATTGGCTACG
>Ga0307515_10023951_pt1 | contig 10665 bp, 5 predicted proteins | sample 17_EM_MG_FD_194513 | JGI IMG/M metagenome (GOLD analysis project Ga0307515, IMG submission 194513) | Populus trichocarpa ectomycorrhiza microbial communities from riparian zone in the Pacific Northwest, United States - 17_EM | ecosystem: Host-associated > Plants > Roots > Unclassified | place...
ATTGTTAAAAATCAATTGTAGTTAAAAAAGACATGCTCTTACCAAGTGGAATGTAACCCGAAAGCAGAATATTATAAAAATAATAAGTCGTAACGTGTTTTTTTTTTTTTAATAATTTGTACTCACAGTGTATTCTAACTTATCAATATGAATTTGGATTTCAACAGTATTTTTTTAAAAAAAAATTAGCTATCACAATAGCACTCCCTTTGTGCAAAATTTAATATCTACTTGCTCTTTTTTGAAAAAGAAACTGTGAAATTGAAAGGCATATCATCAAAGTCTAATAAAACGAGTAAAATAAATGGTAATTTAGAAATTCATCCAAAAAAATTCATTTTAACCCTTTTCCTTTTCAGTTAAGAGATTATCGGTTTCTCTATTTGTTGAAAATTTAATTTTAGTATAAAATTTTATTTTATAAATCCTTGATTTGTTTGAGAGAAAGAGAGTCGTTGAATTCCCGTGTATCAATGAGAATTCTTCATTAATACCTATTCCAACACTAAAATAGTTGAAAATTATGTCAATGAGTTTTATTCATTTAACAGAGTTTTATAATAGTTATTTTAAGTATTAATATTGCCTGAAAAAAATTAATCACATATGCTTTATTGTTATATAATTAAATAAAAAATAATCTTTGAGAATTTTTTTTATTAAATTCAATGATGTGTAGACTTGTATCGCAAATTTGGTTAGTTGAATCGATTTCACTCAAGTGTTTTTTAATTAAGTGTTTTTTTTACTAATTTAGACTTTCAATACTGAATTAATTAGAGAATTAACTTCCCAAGTTTTTTTTAAAATTATCCATATGAGTTTCGCAAATCAACATGAATTAATTTATATAAAACTAATATATTTTAATCTCAATATTAAATTAAAATATCATTTTAATATGCAGTTGTCTTTCAATTTATTATTTTTTTCTTTTTCCAGAAGACACATTAGCAAAGTATAATTTTTTTTTAAAATATTGCTGCAAACCCGCGGCGGCAATGGGCTAGTGCAAAACTAAACGATCTGTTCAGGTAAGTAAAAAAACGATATTAAAGCACAAGCAAACAGCGGGTTGTCGTTTAATCTAGAATTGAACTGGCCATCTGTAAATTTCTAGGGCTCATGGAAATTAAGAGGTTATTATTCGATTGACTGACAAGACCTCATTATTCGAATGGGTTGTTTCACTTGCTTAACCTAGAAATTTTCTTAGATTTATTAAATTCTACTGTCCATAATGAAATTCATCGCATTTCTCTGGTTAGAACAGCGAGCCTAGCACTGCATTTTCAATTTTTCAGGTCACATGCTACACAAGCTCTTTTGAGCTCTAGCAATTCTTACCGAAGCTTAAATTTAAATGCACGAGCTATGATCTTGATAGAACAATTTGCAAAACATCAAACTTGATACTCAACTAAATCTAGTTTCAATCCCAAACTAATTGGGATCAAACGCAGAGACTTCATAAGGGGTTCAATTTGGAAATTGTGAAGTTGAATCGCTGACGATTTAAACAACTGCCGACTCAAACGGATACATTCAGTGGCACCATGTATCGTGTTCATATGCTTAATATCATGAGCATATAAATCAACCAGGATGAATAATTATTTCTCATATATTATTATATTAAAATAATTTAAACCATTGCCACCAGCAAAAACGTATCAAAATTTTTACATGCCTCGATATAATGAGGTTTTATGCACACGCCGAGCCCAAAAACATTATCTACTCCAAATCATCTTTTCTTCTCATCTCACCTTTTCCTTTTCTCCTCATGATGGCAAAATGAATTGTTGGCAAATTCTAAAATCCTGGTAAAACTGAAAGATCTGCTATGCCTCTAGGCAGGTCTGCAATTTTATTTAGCAGAGCAAGCCTGTTCTTCCTGATTCTTTCATCTTCCTGCGTGCAGGCAAAAGTCATGTTACACAATATTGGGATTCCATTAATAGCAATTATAAGCGAGTTGGTATAAAAAGTAATTTGCAAAGCAATTAAAGCATGGATAATCTGCACATTTCATGGGTAGACTAACACTATGGCTTAAGGTCAGGCAGGACGAGAGCATGGAGATTAATGATAAAAATCTCAAATGTAATTTCCAACAACGAATATAGACATTAATGATAAAAATAATTGAGTCCTGTAGAAAACATACCACCATGACAAAAACATTATTGAAGAAATCCTCAAGCGGCTGTAGTAGCTCTGAGGATATCTCAACAAACTCATCAATCTCAATGCCTGTAAGATGGATGTGTTTATCTCAAGGTCAGTTTAATAAATGCCATAGTTCACTAATACAAATCAATGCAAATTGCAAAATATTTCAAACCCAAAGGGAAGCATGTCCCATGGGAAAAAGCGATCTCAATTCCATGAGAGTGATCATTTTATGAAGCAAGATCATGTACCAGGATAAATTTTGCTTTTAGTGGACGTGAAAGTGCTCCATAAAGCTCTCTCTTCATCTGTTTCAAACGCAGCCTCATCCACCTAATAAACAATTTCATACCATTAAAAGGAGATTTTCTAGCATAGACTGGTGCTCAATAAAATATATAGAACATAGAATTACAAAAAACTATGTTTCGAAGTTGCACCATCTTAGAGACAACCACAGAGACATGAGAAGATACTAATGGTTAAATACAGTGGTACGTGGAATGCTATCTGATCTTCAAAGATGGAAGAAGCCCGGAGACATGTGAAGATACTAACACTGATAGAGGAGTCCATGTCAAAGGAGGTAATGCTTTATTGTCAAATATCTTGGGAGATGACTTTAAGGAGGACAGGGGGCACCTCGTAGGGGTTTTGAAGGCTCAAAATGGTAGAGGATCAGAGGATGCAGATGATTGACAAAATTTCGCTCCCCGAGATGCCATTATTGAGGTATAATGTGAACTAGATGTGCATATTTTAGTATTATCACAAAAGGGACCATGGCTTAAAATAAGAGGGCATTGCATAAGTTTTGCTTGAATATGCAAGTGGTGGTTTTGCTAGCTTGGTGATGTGGTAGTTGGTGGTGCCTTATCTTGGGTGGTGTTGGATGGTGATGGGTGCCTGGATTCTCCATCCTCAATCCACGTGTTGGTGCTTCCTTGTGTAGTGCATTCTATCAGTAGAGCCAGAGGTAGGTGAATTGCAGCAAGAGGTAACTCCCTTGCTAATATTTAACAGGATTAGAGTGCACTGTTATTTGATTTTGTTACCCTTTTTACTCTCACTTGCTTATAAAAGGATGTGGTGTTCTCTAACTTCATCTTCTACCTTCAATTAATTTAATTAATAACACATCGTTCTTTCATCTGAGAAATAGTACCTTCATATCAGTGTCCACATCCTTGCCACGGACAATTCTTGTTGGACGAGAATATGCTTCAACTACCTTAGGGAAAAGATTTTCTCTTGACAAAGCCTCCATCTGAAACAAATTTTAAGTCACATTCAAAATTGATAAAGCATTCAAGAAAATTAGAAGGATGATAAATAAGACCATCCTTTTAGTTTCTTTGTTTCATGCTCATTAAGTTAGGAAATGAAATGGAGTCATGTTCACCAAGAAGTGCTTTCTTAGTAACTTCTGCCCTCTAAAAAAAAACACGCATACAGAAGTACATGACAATGAATTCTAGCCCAACAAACTCTTCAGATCCAAGATTTTTGGGATAACAGATGCATGTCGAACAATTTCAAATTTGAGAACGTTGTTGTAAAATATCATCATTTACCTATTCATTGCTCCCTTTGCACTAAATCAAGAGTCCATTTTTTAGTATACACAATTGTTTCAGGCAAAGCTTTAAAACATAATCCACATTTTATGCTTGAAATCCAGTATTACCACAACTTCAATGTCATTTATGTGGCAAGAGCAGACAAATTCTAAGGTGTTAGTTGACTTTCTTACTTGGACAGATATTTAGAGGCAAAATAAAACCTCGAACTGGAGCATTTTTTCAGGGGCCAGGGAGTATTTTATAAGAAAAAACAAATCAACTACTATAGTTTACAAAATCTTACATATATGTTTCACATCATACATAGGATGTGGAGCAGCCTTAGCAGCAAGGAAACAAGAAGTTAATACATAAGAGATCATAGGCGTTTTGCAAGCCACAAAGCATCTTCATATTATCTATTCCTTCTCTTTTGGCAATAGAATTGATCATGGCTCTAGTAGTGTTTGGTGGTATAAGCTTGAGGTCCTAACACTTAAAAAACACAATGCCCTAACTTTGCCTTCAGAATGCATCGAGTTATGCTGATTTTGTAGAGATAGCAATGATCCATAAATAAAAACCTTAAAAGTATTAAGAAAAAACACTCGAAATAATATCAAGCAAAACCACTTACTTTATATGCTGTCTTCGCTGCCAGACAAGGGGAACTTGCACGTTCTGCAAGAACAGAACGAACAATTTCTGGCCTTATTCCCTTGTCAACCTGTAACCATAATGAGCAGGAATAAATTCTCATATCAATCTCTGGAATACTAAACTCTTACAAGATATTGTTATACTGGGAATTTAAAGTCTAGACCAAGATTGGCAAGATGTAATCATTGTGCTCGAGGCAAGTTTGCCCACCAATTTTAGCAACAGGTAGAAGGTTGAGGTTAGAAAGACATTAGTATGCCCTCTTCAATTGTACAATCCTAAGACACTAATGCAAGGCAGTCAATGGTTCCATCTTCACTTTGACTTCTTTTCCTTCTGCAGTTTGACTTTATTTTCCTGCTTATCTTCTCATTGGTTGAATTAACATGCATTCCCGTGTTCTCAGGCAGCCGATAAATAAAAATGAATACAACCCCACCCTCATTTCACTGAACAGCCTCATGTCTTCATATCAGTTAAAAAGAAAAAAGAAAAGCGCCAAAAAAAGCTCTTAAGCTAAACATAAATCATCCAAAAGTTTTGTAACAGGCAGAGAAGAACTTACATGTCCTAACATCTTTCTTATAATTTGTGGAATCAGTTATTTTGATATTTTAGGGTTATCTAGCTGATTAATCATGTTAACTTGGTGGTGTCAAATGCGTACGTACCAGGAATTGCTCCAATCTTCGAGTAACAAATAGATGTACCTACAATAAATATTCAAAACCCCACGTTGTCATGCCTGTACTGACTCTAAACAAATAACAAGCACTGCTGAAGCCACCTAAAAATATAGGGTAACATACCAATCAGATGGTTAATTGGATGAACTCGAGTAATAAGACAAAAGTGAATGGTTTCACGTGAATAACAAGACACACGGATTATGGATTGCTATAACTTCTGCAAGGTGATGGCCCAGAGGGCGGATCATGTTATGTATGTTGGAGACCAGCTATATTAGAAAGTCTAAGGTCAAATCCTTGTATAAGTTTATGAAGTGACTTGAGAGGCACGTTGCAAGGAAAATGGCACAAGCTAAAGTTCCTACCAGAGTTTCTTTATTGTTTGGTCATATTCTGAGATGAGAATTAGTTCAAGGAAGACTTCCTCATAGTTCAGTAGAAAGAGAGATTTGCTTCTCTCTCATTGTTTGGAGTAAACTGATGTCAATGAGAAGGGAAATAAAAGATCTTTCCTGCTAAAGGTGATCTTGAGAGCTGGTGCAGGGAATGGAGGTTGGCTAGTGACCTGATAATCTGGATTTTTTTAGAAGTGCTGTCCTGCACATTGTGATGAATTTTCAGGTTCATTGCAACAATTCAATGATGCATTTGAGTTTTTTCCTTTTAAAAAAACCATGTCCCTTACTATAGATGACATTTTCAGCGAGATGAACAAGGAGGGGGGGCATTCTTGCAAGAATTTCAGAACTTGTTCTTACATCATTAATCATTGAGACATCTGCTTTGATGGGTTGCACGTCAGCAGCAAGTCTTAAAGCACGAACCAAATCCAAATTTTTATCATTATCCACCAATATTTGGACCTAAAACAAACAAATGCAGCACTGAGTTAATTAAACTAACTTACCTTAAAGCCCTTCAAAATAATCATATTAACTTACTAGACCATAAGAGATTCTTCGCAAGCCAAATGGGTCATTAGCGGAACTAGGTTGACAACCAGCAGCAAATAAGCCAACAAGGCTGTCCAATCTGCAAAATAACTTTCACATCAATAGCATGCAAACCAAGTATTGTAATTCATGATAGCGAGTGTGTCAAGACTAACAATGTCTTCGTACAGACAAATCCATGAGTGTTTAAATATGTACATTCATTCATGTTCTTGCCTTGGCACAAGGTGTTGGGCATTAGGGACAATAATACCTCAGTTCTTAGCTATTGGCAATAATCTTACAAGTAGCACTTTCTGAAGAAGCTATTCAAATGTTACCGTGACATGGATAGGAACGAGCTTTTCATCAATTCAGTGTTGTTTCTTCATTGAATCTTAGTAAGGTAGGATTTGCTTGGAAATTATTCAGTGTTGTCCTCAAGTAACCTTTGCTTAGAAATTTACTAGTTACCTAGTGTATATTTTCCTTTGGAAAAGTTAAGTGAGTGCATCATCTCCTCCTGTTTGTTCACTAATCAATTACCATTCTGGGGGAGAAAAAGACATCATGAAACCACTGTTCATTGATGATAATTTTTCTACTTTTCAGAATCTATAAGCACAAACATTATTCCAGCAACACATGGGAGCCTTATATCACAACAAGTTACTTTCAACCAAAAGAGATAAAGGTTGAAGTTGAAGTTGACTTATGACTTTAAATTCACCTGTCAGCAATTGCCAAAACTATCCCTGCATCAGTTTTTGGAACCATATCTCCAGAAAATCGAGGAAGTGTAATTTCTAGCAAGGCCTCAGCAATCTGCAACAATCAAAACACAATATAAAGAAAGAAGCATAGTGAAGCTTCAAAAAAGAAGACAGCAGAAATTAGAATTCAGCACTGCACATTGAGGTAGGAGTTTTTTCAACATGGATCCGGATCAAGAAAAGAAATTACTTCATAAGCAACTTCATGAAGTGGCAAAGAAAAAAGGGATATGTACATCAATTTAAAGTGAATTCAATGACCTGTGCTGAATAGCCTTCCCTAAGAGCATAATGGCGTGCCATTATTCCTGAAAGGGCAGTGAATTCTGTCACAACAGCAGTAGCAAGATCTGACATAGCAAGCGATGCCGCATCCTGGACAACCTGAATCACATCTTCGTTAACTCCCAACTCCACAGTTAGTTTGGTGATCACGTTTTCAACGCGCATCATCTTGTCAAGCATTGTTCCTAACTTTTCCTGCATTTGAACTTACACTGTTAGTATTGGGGTGGTTTGAAATGTTTTATGTTTGGAGTAATTGGCTTTAGTCCCTATGTTATCAATGCAACTGTAACTCAGTGCTCCTTTTTCAAAACCTTTAACTTAGTCCCTTGAACTTTGTTGACTGTTACCCATTAATGGTTCTGTTAGTTTTTATATCCTTATGGTCAAGCTACAAGTCTCAAAACCTTATGCTACACCTAAATCCATTAATGGCTTTAATATAAAGAGATTAAAACTAACAAAAAGTGTTAATCAGATACAGAGACTTATTATAATTTACTCTTCTATTTGCCATTAGGTCTTTGATCCAGTAAGAAACTGTTTTGTTATTTGTTTATAATATTAAAACACACCTTTTCAGATTGATGTTAGCAACCTGAGCTTCAGAATTTTAAGTAGTTCCTGATCCTTAACCACCATCAATAACTTCTTCCCTTTGGATAATTGCAATAGAAAATAACTTACATGAAAAAGAATCCCATCTAGTTGATTTCGGAACTCGGAGAACTTCTTGCGCGTATCCATCTCATAGAAAAATTTTGCATCTTCATAGCGAGCTCTGCGTGTAAGAAATGTGTGGTTCATGTTTCAAGAATAATAAGAGAAAAAAGTAAACAGGATAAGAAATGCTTGCAAATATTTTTGCTGGCGGTAATTACAGACAGGAAAGTAAATATAACTGGTTATTTGAAATCATATATAACTTCACATATTGATTAAATGCTAAAAACATTTAAGCAGCATAAAAAAAAATATTTAGCCAAGGCAATTTAGGGGACTGTTAAAAATCCATTAGGATGCTCCTCTTCCTCTTGTGAGGACAAATGACTAGAACTACTATAGAGCAATCCCTACCTAAGCACAGCTTCATTCCCTTTCTTTACCACGGTTTCATTGATTGCTCCATTTGCCACCTTAAAAAAAACTGTGTCATCTGATGAATCTGAAGCATCAAGTTAAAAAAGGACGTGTAACTGGTAAGCGTGTCTTACAGCAATAAAAAATGGCAGCAGCCTTCCACTATCATCAGTTATGGCGAAATACTTCTGGTGTTTTTGCATGACCTGCATAAATGGTATGCTGTAGTCACTAAACTAGTGAAAAATAAATGAGTTTGGAGCATCTGTGCATCACTTATGCCATACGTCTACTGGGTTAATACTTATTCCATTTTATATTGGTGAACAGAGCAACTGGGTATAGAAGATTAACAGAATCCAGCCTCAGCAACAGTCAATATATTGAATAAAACAACATACATGATACATCTCTTCCAAAATTCAAAACCCCTTTTGCCTATATTTCAAGTGAAAACTTGCATTTGGTGGAACCTTGATGATCCGTCCAAGAAGAAACAACCAAGCTATTGCACTTGGCCAATGTGGCCAAACTTTATCTGACTGATACAGGTAGGAATGCTATTACAAAGCTAGTTTCCATGACAGCAGGCCTGCTTTATTTTTCATCGCTGGTTTGGGATAAAAGCACTATCAAATCATTGACATCAGACCTTAATTTGTATTCAGCATGATGCATCTTAACCCCCAAGTTATGTCTCCAACACCTTAATTCATCATAAATTTAGCTACAACACAACCAGTCAAAAGATTAATTTTTATAGTGACTTGAAATAGTTTACTTGGCAACCATTCAAATGCAAAAGTTAGAATCAATATTGCATGACATGTAGGAGAACCAATTTGAAGCTTCTAAATGATCAATTACTAGTTGGCGGGCATTATGTGATTTCAATGCTCTTCAGTTTTCAGCTTTTCAATACATGTCATGAATGCAGCAAACAAACATCAAATTTCATTTATCAAATGCAATTAAATAAAAAGACATTGTCAGGTGCCAATTTTAAACAAGCCTTAAAAAGTAAAAAAAAACTTACCATTGTTAAAAGATCTTCTGGAAGCTCCAAGAAGGACTCTTTAAACTTCCCAAGCACAGGAACTGGTGCCTCAACAAGATTGACAACCTAAAACATCATACAGAGGGATAGTTTATACTCACGATCATCCTTGAACTTTTTCTTAATAGAATATCCTTAAGCATATTTGGAGAGAGAGAGAGAGAGAGAGAGAGAGAGTACCTCATTAAGTAAGCTTTCCTGAATAAGGATGCGTCCTTTGACACTTTTTGCTAATTCATTAGATTGCTCCAAGATGCTTCGTTTTCGACCCTGTAGATGAACGCATCTGTTTAGTGTAGTTCGAAGCATATATAGTTTAAACCCACTTCTCACACAAAAGAAGAAAAGTTGTTTAGTAAAAAGACTTTCAAAATAAAGCGAAGTAGATTTTATGGCAAAATTATTCTGTGATACCTCAATTTCAATATTAATTCCAGCATTTTGCATTACACCTTCATAAGATTCTGCACTTTCAACCTGTGAAGTTTAGCAGGATTAATAAAAGTACACACCAGTATACAAAAGATAATGAATGAACGTATGATGTACATGCAAGACAGCTGACAAAAGCAACACTAAAAATCTTCCAAAAATAAACAAGTTCCAAAACTGAAAGCCAATTAGCCCAGAACAGGGATTTCCGCACTGCTGCCTTTTGTTTGTTCGTGCAATGACTGGCTAGTTCATTAGTGCCTATAGATGAGCTTTTAATCGACACCAATGACATAAAGCAAAAGAAAGTTGAAAAACCTCCCCAATGTGCCTCCGAATGCCAGGAAAAACTGCTTTGGTGATGAACTATTGTTATATTACATATCATAGCACCCCTTAATACCATTACTGTACTTCTACAACATAGTCACAGTGCTTAATGAGCTATGCCGATTAAAAAAAAATCACAACTTAGTATCTGTTCACAAGGCAGAGGAAGTTCATTGAAATTAAAACATGTCAGTTTTACACATACCTGAACAGTAGCTGAGGGGGTATTACGAAGGCCATAAGATAGGTTCCCACTGCACCAACAAACATAAAAACTTTAAGAAACAGTACACTGCATATAAAATAGCAGGATAGAATTCTAAACAAAACAAAGGGCAGAGAATTGGCAAATGTGAGACTTCAACAAACAACAAAGCTACCACGGTATTGTACATTTGTACCCACAAAGTTCCCATGTAAAATTTAATTAAAAAAAAAGCTGGCCCTTGGAAGGAGTGATCATCGAATACTCCCAATGTAGTGCTCAAATCATGTGAGGGGTCAAAGGTAGTTACCATAATGGAGCCCACATGAATGTCAAGGAGGGAGAATGCACCAGGAGTACCCAATAATTTCTCTTCTGAATAGAGGCAATAGCCAACAACTCTGCTTTTTGCATATATTATTCCAACCAAGGGCAAAGCCAATACAATTTGACAAGCCAGAGAGGGGGGGGGGAGGGGGGGGGGG
>Ga0307515_10023952_pt1 | contig 10665 bp, 7 predicted proteins | sample 17_EM_MG_FD_194513 | JGI IMG/M metagenome (GOLD analysis project Ga0307515, IMG submission 194513) | Populus trichocarpa ectomycorrhiza microbial communities from riparian zone in the Pacific Northwest, United States - 17_EM | ecosystem: Host-associated > Plants > Roots > Unclassified | place...
GGATAAAATTGAGAAAAGAAAATCAATTAGAAAAGAAATAAAAAAACTCGAGTCAACCAAATTAACCCAACAAACTCGTGATTCGAGTTATGAGTTCGGGATAATCTTATAAAAAATAAATTGAAAAAAATAATGAAGTCCTCTAATAAACCTAATATTAAAGCTCTAATAAATTTAATATTAAAAAATAAAATTAAAATTAAAAAAAAAATAAAGAAACTCGAGTCAACCAAATTAACCCAACAAACTCGTGATTCGAGTTATGAGTTCGAGATAATCTTATAAAAAATAAATTGAAAAAAATAATGAAGTCCTCTAATAAACCTAATATTAAAGCTCTAATAAATTTAATATTAAAAATAAAATTAAAAATAAAAAAAAAGAGAAAAAAAACATTATTCTAATAAATAATATTATATTAAAAAAAATACAGTAAAAACCCCTTCTCTTTTAGTTTTTTTTTTTGTTAATGTAATAAAAAAATACAAAAATCCTTGTCCAAAAACAGAAATAACACCACAAATATATACATATTAAAAAAAAATGGATTTTAGTTTTTGTTTATCAACAGCTAAGAAAAACCTACCTCATCCTAATCCAAGTGTAGTTCATTAACTCCTTTTTGCAAAACCAACTTATGAAACACACGTCTTGGGCAGAGTACTCCGCCATGATCTATACAAGATTGCATAAATCTAACTAGTTTCGCGTTTGTCCTCGCCGAAAAATACATCCACCAAGAAACAAATCAACTCTGCACAATCTTAAAACTGGTTCTTGAAGGTTATTTATAAACCATTTCTTTTCCCTGCTTTCCGAAGAAACACTGTTGAATGGCTATTCAGAATAATGAGCATTTGATTCAGCTCCCACCGAACCAAACATGCAGGGAGCAGATATGATCTCAGAGAACGCATTGAGATTTACTAATAGAGCCTGATTCTAGCCTGTATTGGGCCTCGACATATGGGGCACACTTGGAGGTCTTCTCCACAATCACAACAAGTCTGCAGAATAGGAAGAGGTGGCAATAAAGTACTTGTGGTTATGATCACATTGTCATGACAAAATATCATATATAGAATATGGTTCCTTCTTTAAATAAATAGACAGAAAAAGGATCATGGTTCACCTGATGCCCACAACCGAAGGCCATGTTCTTTGGATTAGTGAGACAAATGGGGCAAACCTGTCAAAGTTCATAAAAAAAGTGTTAATTGCAATGGGAGACTAAATGTGATGGTATGGATATGAACATTGAAAGCAAGAGTTATTTATTTACTTGTTAATGCCCAGATCAAGGACGAAAGGCTGATTTAGTAATGTAACAGAAGAAAAAATACTGATCAATAAAATGAACTGTATCTGGAACAATTTTTACACCTGATTATCATACACAGAGCTAGAAGATGAAGCCCTCTCTGCTGTTGTTTCATATCCACTAACTGGTGTATCATATAAAGATGAAGCCTTCTCTGCTGTTGTTTCATATCCGCTTACTGGTGTATCATATGCAGAGTAAGAAGGTACACGCTGCTGGAAGCTGCTTGAACGGGAAGCTTTTGATTTGCTTGAAGAAGTTTGACCGTAAAGTGGTGGGGGCAAAGGAACCCTCTCTGGTGCATTCCCTCTGTGGTGATTGCTTTATCCATGGAAGCATACAAATGAGATTTATAAAAATTTACATGACTTGGGAATTTAAGTGTATCAATGAAAAGCACTGCACTGAGACTTCGTTTTTACCCCAATAAGCCAAGCTCAATAGTTGCTTTGTATTGAGAAGGTATTTCCATCAATGCTGCAAGAGCAAATTCTGCCTCTTTTCTGGACTGACTCACATTTTTGGACATTATTTCTGTAAAATTCACAAACTAACAAGACAGAGAAAAGAAATAGTTCTCGTTAGTATATATGTAGATGCAGAGCTGCAATGTCTGAACAACTACATGACAGAACTACTGGTTACCTGGAAATTGTCAAAGGCTCGAGCAGGGATGTTGTCATCAAACTCCCTCATCATCTCCCAAGGTCCATCACCAACTCCAACTAAAATGATCGATAGAGGGTATTCACTGATATTGTCAAGCATGCAAGCAATTGATCAGGAAAATCTAAAACTAGCTATTGAAAATGTAATATCATATATATCTACCTCCCCCCCTCCCACAGACCCACGTAGCTAAACTGCTTTACCTTGCCTTTACAATTGCATCGATTGTCCTTCTCTCTTGTGGACTGAGCTGGCCATGATGTGTGTCAACACTTCTAGTCACCTTTCATTGATTAAAAGTTTTCTTGTAAGCGGAAGTGGTACAGTGAAAGCATTGACAAGCCAAGTATATAGAAAAACTGTGGATTTTGTGCAGCAGGAATATCATAACTGTTTTGCCTAATTATCAAAAAATAAATAAATACATATCCTTCTGTTTTGCATTTTCCATGCACCAATCAAATGTCATGACCATCACAAGCAACTGCAGCTTCATGGAATGATTGGAAACAGGCAATTCACTTCTGCTTCTGACTGATTAAAATATTTCACCAAGAAGAGACCTGCTTAGAAGGCAGTCTTTCTGCAAAATAGGGCATATACGATCTGCAAATGTTTCTTTTCCTTGAGTTTTGAAAAGGTGAAAATTCTTCTGACCAGTTTTACTTCTTCAGGAATGGATCCACACCGTGTTTATATAATAAATATTAGTTGCAATTTTGATGCTTTAATGTCAACGTTTTCAAAGGATTGGTATTGCCTAGCACTCAAAACCTTTAAAATGAATTGCTAAAGGCGGAGCAACAAAAAATAACTGCCTTTCAACAATAATAAACTGTGAATTCAAAAGAAAAAAAAAATGTGAATACCTGTCCATCAGCAATTATCAGTAAAACATGGTATTGCCCACCACCTTGCTCAACAATAGTAATGGCCATTTCAATAACAGGTGCAAAAGATGTCGGTCCTACGATAACAAAACATAAATGAAGTGTGCCTTAGGACCACCTGATAGAATATTTTGAATAAGATGCCATTTTTAGACAATGTACAGAACCTGACCAGCGAGCCGAAGGTTGGGAACAATTTCTTTGTATCGTGTCAGCACTTCCTCAAATCCATTACAGAATCTCTCTTCAGGAAAGAAACTAAAGACATCTTGATCATGTGTAGATGCTGCAAAAAGTAACGTGAAAATCATCTTCCTCGTGCAAAAAATAATTCTACAGAGAATAATTCAAGAGAATTCTTCATAAACTAAAAAAAGAAGAAGAAGAAGCTTAACATGAAATTACCATCTCCAAATCCAAAACATGGAATTAAGTTATCCTCATCGAATGCAGACATAGTCCTGCCAATAATTGATATTGCTTGTTCATACGGATTTTGACCATTTCTAATATCATGTAAGCTTCGTCGATTGAATGATCTTGCACCTGATATGATTTTGAGAAAAGGTTAAGCATACCTTTTATGATTGAATCATAATTGTTACCACACGTTAAACAAACCAGGAAACAACTAGACCTGTCCACTCATTGCTTTTTGTGAAGTCAATTCCAACAATGAGATTAGAAGACTCTAAGCCAGCTTGAGCAAGAGCAGCAGTCACCTGTGGACAGTAACTTTGTTTAGTACTTAGAAGCATGTTGAATACTTAAAATTATCTTACAAATTTACATTTGACCATCTACAAATTTTACAGCAAATCATCAAATATAGATAGAAACAAGCAAGCAAATGATTTAGAAAGAGGTTTGAAGATGTAGGACCAACTTATAGTATCCATCCACTAATCCTTTCCCAGTCCCTGACCATAAAGATGGAAGTGTCAATGCCAGCTGCCCTCATAGGAATGTCCCCACGGAAATCCTCATTAGATAACAAGGGACTATTTTGAGGCTGGTTGGCATTGCGTTTCAACCTGCGTTTTAAAAATGCATTTAACATGAAATAACATCAAATTGATGATTTTTTTTAGTGCTTTCTGATTATTTTGATATGCTGATATCAAAATTAAAAAACAAAAAAAAAAACATTTTGATGTATTTTTAGGTAAAATAACACTTTAGAAAAGCACCCTACACTACAATACTAAACACACACTTTATCACCAATAGTTCAAACACAAGAATTCACCACATGTTTATGCTTACAGATAATGAAACTCCAGTAAAGCGTAAGCATTCGGTGATTTTGGCCGAGTCTTATATACACTTAAACTGTATCTTGTGTTATATTTCAAGCTGTCATGTCGAAGCCCACATGCTTGTTCACATCATTGTCAACAACATTCTTCAGACTTATCCTATATAGAAGCCATAACAAATGATCATAAACCTGGATCCATTCTATGGTAGCCATCGGCTCAACTTCTTTCTTCATCTGTCACCAATTTCAACAGAATTTCCCACTAGGCGTTGATCAAATTTATCTCATGGGTCCTCAAAATATCTTAAAAACAGGCCTTGGCAGCTGAAGTTGTGTCAGAAGGTTTTTTTTGTCTGTAAACATTCAACGTTCGTCTAGCTTTTCACTTTGTCACTACCACCCTTAAAAGTCTTATCCCATAGACGCCAAAAAATAAATAAATAAAATTAGGAGTAATTAAATAAATTGATGGTCCAACCAACCTGATCCAAAGTCTGGATCAAATTTCCCACTAGGCGTTGATCAAATTTATCTCACGGGTCCTCAAAATATCTTAAAAACAGGCCTTAGCAGCTGAAGTTGTGTCAGAAGGTTTTTTTTGTCTGTAACATTCAACGTTCGTCTAGTTTTTCACTCTGTCACTACCACCCTTAAAAGTCTTATCCCATAGACGCCAAAAAAAAATAAACAAATAAAATTAGGAGTAATTAAATAAATTGATGGTCCAACCAACCTGATCCAAAGTCTGGTAATTATCAGCTATTCTCGAGTATTTCCTGTCCAACCTCTTGTGTGGTTGTTGGGGGGGCATTTGTGATTCATAAGGATAAGATGGATTAGGAGCAGGTGCATGGTGATGTTGTTGTGTCCAATAGGGATCATGTTGAGGAGATGGATATGATGATGCTGGAGGATATCCATATTGATTCCATGAAGATGAAGAATTGGCTGAACCATAAGAAGAATAATCTCTCCCTCTTGACCCTTTTGAGCTTTTACCTCCCATCAGCAAGCTAATTGATTCCAAACAGAAAAAAATCCCTCCTTTCCAGCTGCAAATAAAATAATGTCAACTCAAGAAAACAATATCACAGTATATATAGTATTTCTTAACATGTTGATCATACCTTAAAACTTGAAACTAAACTCTAACACAGAAACTACAGATTGGGAATGCAAAAATAAAAATAAAAATTGCAGAATGTTTTTTTAATTATGGGGTATCTGAGTTGGAGATGGTGAAGAAGAAGTGAGTTAAAATGAAGTTTCCGAGTTGAAAAACAAAAGGAGGAGAAGTAGTGCGAAACAGAGACAAAGGAAATTTAAAAGGAGACCAATTCAAAGACAGAACAGGGCACCACCGACCTGATCAGCTCAGACTACACAAATGTTTTGCTTGCAAAGAGAAAGCTTGTTCACTCATCTCATCTGTAAGTTTCCATGATTAAGCACCCAAAGAAAGAGAGAAGAAGCAAAGCACCGATGCCAAGTGGGTTTTGAATTTTGATTAATGAAAACGCAATTGATTGAAATAAATAAATATATATATAGAGCAGGCAGAGTACACGCAATCTTTTAGCTGGTGGGGAGAACCTTCGTTAGTTTGTGTTTGGTATTGTGTTAAGTGTTTTTTTTTTAGTATTTTTATTTTAAAATAAATTTTTAATTTTTGATATTAATATATTAAAAAACATTTGAAAAATATTAATTTAATATTTTTTAAAAATAAAATTTACCTTTAAAAAACACTAAAAATATAATTATCACACTTAAACACTTATTTTTTTGAACCAAGAACATCAAACACTCGGGTTTTAGTTAATATGTTAAAATAAAAAAAATAAAAAATAAAAATATATTTAGTTAAAAGAACACACATATATATATATATATATATATAATAATTTTTTTAATATAATTTTAGAGTAAATTTTTATATTTTTAATATATAATTAGAAAAAGATATATTCCTTCTATATTTATTGTATCAATATTTTCAACTTGGAAACGTAACGCAACACTACTATAAAATTTCTTTGCCAACTACTTTTATCTTGTGCCTCAAGAGTTATATTTCTAAATACTTCTTGGTGCTTCCATGTGGATTAGATATTTTTTAAAAAATAAAAAATATATATAAATAGGTTTTTTTTTTAATCTTGTTTTGTAGATAAAATACTTTTAAGTGAAAATAAAAAAAATATAACTAAATAAATTAAGAACTATATATATTAATAAATAAATAAATCATAAACGATAACTAAAAAGAAAAATTAAAAAGCAGATATAGATCAAGATATTTAATCTCGTAAGTCGCAACATTTACCTGGTTGTATTTATTAAATTTATTTATTAAAATAATTTTTTTATTCAAGCTAACAATAATAAAAATAAAAACACAAATTAAATTAATTGAATAAAATAAAAAATAAAAAAATATTATTCAAAACTACATATATTATTAAAATTATTATTTAAAAATAAAACTTTTTTATTTATGGACAACTCGTACAGTAAACACCTCCACCACAGACAGGTGTTTTAGATTAGAGGTAATTATTATACTAATTATAGTGAAAAAGACTTAGGAGTCCTCATCTTCATCTATTTTTAGTTATTCAAGATGAGTGGTGGGGTCGATCTTCCTTATAAGGTATATATACGTTTTTTCTTCATCGAGATTTTGCCATTTTTTCTTATGAAATTTAAAAAGGTTATCTATCGTATTTGTAATAATGATTGGTAAAAAGGTGAATTCATTGCTAAAAAATTAATACTTCTTTGGAGGTGTTTGGCAGTCCGGATAAAATAATATTTGTTTAAAATTTAATTTTTTTTATTTAAAATTAATTTGTTATAGTATTTTTAAATGTATTGATATTTAAAATAAAATTTATAAAATAAAAAAATATTATTTTAATATATTTTCAAATAAAAAATAATTTAAAACATAATATTTAACACACTCCCCAGTAATTTTGTTGTCGGTTGGATTTTGAAAAATTAAACTAGAAAAAAGAAAAAGCAAAACTGCAAATATTAAACGTGTCATGTCCTCAGAAATTCAAGTGCAGAAAAAGTTGGTAACTTGATATACGATAGCATTGGCTCCAGTGAGTCAACGGGTCAATTTGTTCAAGGTTCCATTTTCTACCCAAAGGTTTCCGGTCTACCTAGCACATGTAAAACAGATTGTCACAAGGAAAAGAGATAGTGACGTGTCAACTACTAAAAGGCGCACACACGTACCGCTCTTCAATTGGAGAGCACGATCGACTTCTCCCAATTTAGCCTCTTTTTGGTTTCGCATGACTTTTCTTTCTTTTTCTTATTTTTTATTTTATCGTATTTAGAATCTTACAACAATATGGTATGCAGTAATTGATTGTCCAATAGTATAATATTGTTCCACACTCTACCATGAATTGAACCATTCTTTAAAAAATAGTAAAAAAATAGTAAAAGTTCGAAGAATTTTTTAACAATGTTATTAAATTTGACCAAAAGAGTTAATTTTAAAACTTTCAAACTCAATTTTTATCTAATTTAAGTTTTTAGTTAAACCATATGAAAGCTAGCTTGATTTAAATTGATCGATTTTATAAGTCCAAATGTAACATTGATGATCAATAAAAATACGACTTAGTTTTTAAAAAAACTTCAAGATAATAATTTTTAAAAAAAATATTTAGATAATAATTTATTGGATCGACCTTGGCCTCCCACGACCCAGGTCTTGGATTTTATTGGGTTTGATAATTTTTTTTACTTAATTATATGATAAAAATAGATACTCACAAAATTAAGCACCAACTTACAAATAGACACTTATTTGAGACAATTATCCCTAGAAAACTAACAAAAATCAATAATGCAATCAATTTCTCAACTAATCTAATATTAAATGATAGAATTGAAAAGGAATAAATTAAAAATAATTAAAAGATCAAAAACAAAAAAAAAACATATCTTATCAGTGGATAAATTTGTCAAACCTGTGAATTGGATAAGTCGAGTTAATATGCCAAACCTGTGAACTGGGTTATAGACTCCATTGAGATTATATTTTTAAAAAAACAATTTTTTTTATTTAATTATATGATAACAAAAATAAATGATTACGAAATCAAAAACCAACCTAATACTGAGATTTTTTTTAGATCGCGATAATCTCATAAAAGGCTAAACAAACAATTATAAAACTGAATTCTCAATTAACTTGGTATCTAAGGATGGAAAAAAAAAACTAATTTAAAAAAGTTAAACTTGCCAAACCCGCAAACCAAGTCAACCAGCCAAAATATATGAATAGGTCTATAGACTTTATAAAGTTTAATAACATAACTTTATTCTGAAACTATTTTTTTAATTATATGAGAAAAAATAAACGATAAAAAATTCAAGTTCAATTTAAAAAAAACAACTCACTGAACTCGTAAACTAGGGCAACCTGGGTTACCCTAGCAAATCTGCAAACCGTACTAACCTTATAGAAAGGTAAAATAAAAGGAAACAAATTATGAAACCAAATTCTCAACTATTCTAATATTAAAAGATGAAATCAACAAAAATAAATTTTGAAAAAATCATAACAAAACATAAAGAAAAAAGGAAAAAAAGTTAAACATTGTGGATTACTATTATTATTTATAATGCAATGTGTGTGGGTGAACAGTAATTTCCTCACACTCTTTATTTTTTGTTACTTTATAAAGTTTAAAATATACTATAAAAAAATCAAGTTCAATTAAAAAAAAAACACAACTCACCAAACTCGTAAACTAGGGTAACCTGGCTTACCATGACAAATACGTAAACCACTCTAACCTCATATAAAGGCAAAATAAAAGAAGCAAATTACAACTAAATTCTTAACAATGTCAATTTAAAAAAATGAAATCGACAAAAAAAAAATTGAAATTTTGTTTTGATAAAAATTCAAAAAGAAAAAAATAAGCAAAACACTATGGATTACTACTGTAATCCACAGTGCAATGGGTGTTGAGTGAACAATGATTGCATCCTTTAATTTTTGTTACTTCATAAAGTTTAATAGTATGGTTTTCTCAAAAATTATTTTTTTTAACAATATGAGAAAAAAAATAAACTATAAAAAATCCAAGTTCAATTAAAAAAAAACCCACCAAATCCATTAATTGGGGTAACCTGGGTTACCTTGACAAACTCGTAAACCACGTTAATCTCATAAAAATAAAATGAAAAAAAATTACAAAGCTAAATTCTCAATCATTTCAATATTAAAAAATAAAATTGACAAAAATAATTTTGAAAAAAATTATAACAAAAAAAAAAAGGAAAGGAAAAAAAAAGCATGTGTTCAAGAAAAAAAAACAATGTAAAGAAATATTATAACAATTTACAATATTTTATAAGGAAAATTATAGAGTTTTTCCACATATGTTAGCTTTTCTTATTGTTAGCATTGATAAATAAAAGATAGTATAATTAAAAAAAAACTAAAGAAGATCAGCAATCATTGCAAAAGTAAATTTATTATATTGTGCATTGCAACATTGTAATTACAAATTTATACTTTCAAAAAATAATCAATGAATTAGTTGTTAGGGTAATGCAGTATTTTCATAAAATCTATTAATCATGGTCAAATTAATCGAAAATAACTTCTTCTTTTATATTTTTAAAGCATAATAAAATAATTAAATTACTCTTAAAAGAAATTTTATTTAAGTGGTGTCCATGGGTTTTTTTGTCTTTTTATCTTGGTTTTATAGCTACAATCAAGTTGAATGAGGAAAAATCTAGTATTTTAATAAATATAAAATATAATTTAAAAATTAAAACTAGTTGGTGTGTGTATCACATACTACTTTGCCATATTTAGGTGTCATATGCGGCGACTTATGGGGTCAAAATGGCCTTCCTTTATGTTTTTTGAAATTGTTTCGACAGACCCTTCCTTACTAGACATCATATGTAGTTTGCTGACTTCTAGTTTGGTGCTGACGATATTTTCTCTTCTTTTTTTATTTTTATGCCTGATATTTAAAATTTGACTTTCCAAATTTTCAAAATCTTCCCTTAAATTTGTTTTCCTTTCATATTGGGTCCATGTTCTTTTGATCGTTATTTGTTTTATTTGGAATAATTTATAAAATTAGATTTTTTTTAATTTAACCCTCTTTTAATTTTTAATTTTTCAGATTTAGTCTCCATTTTTTATTGTTACTTGTTTTTTATTGGATAATTTTTTATTTTTTTTAAAATTCCATCCCCCGTCAGTTTTTTTTATTAGATTTGATCATTATTCTTTTGATTGCTATTTTTTTCTTTGGAAAATCTTTCAAATTAATATTTTTTTCAATTTTATCATTCAACATTAAATTAATTGGGAATTGAACCTCTTGACTGAACTCAGGTCTAGAATTTCATGTGTTGCGAGTTTAGAAAATTAACATAGATTTGATTGTTTTTTTTTTTTAAGGTCATGTTTTTTCCATTGCATCTTTTAGCATTTAATTATTTAATTGAATATCAGGCTCCGT
>Ga0307515_10023953_pt1 | contig 10665 bp, 6 predicted proteins | sample 17_EM_MG_FD_194513 | JGI IMG/M metagenome (GOLD analysis project Ga0307515, IMG submission 194513) | Populus trichocarpa ectomycorrhiza microbial communities from riparian zone in the Pacific Northwest, United States - 17_EM | ecosystem: Host-associated > Plants > Roots > Unclassified | place...
GTATACCGGCTTCCTCAAAGAGTTTATCTCCTGGGTTGCTAATACTCTACTATCACGTAGAATTAGGCGCAATGCTCTTGAGAAGCTTGCTTCTCTCTCAGCAAAGTCGCTTACGAGTACTTCAGGGCATTCCGACCTTGCGAAACTCTGCAAAAGATGTCATCCAACAGGCTTTAAACAAGATGGTATTGATTCCCGGAAGTCGAACAATCACACAAATACTGCGAATGTACCCATGGTGAGTGAGCAGTGATACTTGGAAATTACTTATAACCGAAACTTAATCCCAAGAGATGTAGGCTAATGATTATACAGCGCCTTCCAGAGCTTGATGTGCTCCTCGCTCTCTGTAAGGCTGCTCCTCTTGTCAAATCCGCCGACACTGCGGAGCAATTATTAAATCAACTCTCTCCGTATCTGCTCGAATCACACACTCAAGTGATTTCCCACTCTCCTGGACTACGTGACATCACTCCTTCACCATGGGAGGTCCTTACAAATAGCCTAACGTCCGCGATACTGTCGATCGGTCTGAACCATGAAATTCTTCGGCCTAAGGTTGCTGCAGCTCTAGATAAATATATTGAAGGCTGGGCTTCTGTAGCAAGCTCGTTGTCTGCCAACCAGTTCGACGACGATAACTGTCCTGAGTACGCTATCGATGGCGAGCTTTCAAGGGTCATGACGCTGAGCGTTTCGCTGTTGGGCTTTTTGGACTCTGCGGCGAAACATACTAGATTCTGGACCGCCTATGAGAGATTGCAATTGATTGAACTTATACGAAGAGCGCTGGTGGAGAAATTCATGATTGCCTTTGAAGCAGCATTATCCGTCGTTCGAAATGCGCGTTCCTCACAACAAGGGTTAAGAGAATGGAAAAGTTATACAAAGCACTACGCTGCACTAGGTCGCCCGTTAGGAGCAATGCTGCTTCATGAAGGCTTTATGCAACTAGTTGTCGCTTGTGCCTCACTGCTCGTAGGCCCAGCAGATCATAAATTAGAGGAGCCAGTCCTTGACTTTCTTCGGGCACCTCACCCCAGGCACGATGCCCCAATTGACTCTTTAGAGGATGCGCTCCTGCAAGGCCTAACTCAGATAGCCATTGAAGAGATGGAACGTCTGCAGAATGATCTAGATTACCTCCAGCAGGTTGGCTCTGCATGGCAGCAGCGCTTGGCTTCTACGGTCAAAGCAAACGCGTTGACAACCTTTCTTTGCTGCACCGTGTACAATGAGGGAGCTGCCGACTCTGATGTTTTGATGTCTTGGCTAGAAGCTACTTTAACGGATCCAGTTCAAATCGCCGACGAGAATCTAGCATCCGTAGTGCTCAAATCCATGTCGATTCTCGCGAAATTATCCCCTTCCATATCGTCAGTCCTCAGTCGATCCTTACCCCGGATCATTGTTCAAGGTGGGTTAGACAGTCGCACGGCGACTGTCGCGGCTGATTGTTTAGCATCAGTCCTCAAACTTCTTCCGCAAGACGCAATTATTACGACATTGTACAGCCTAGGCAATGTGCTTAGTGCTAGTTCATTGCCCGACAGAGGTACAGCTACATCGCCTTTACTGAACGGGAGCACCAAGGCCTACCGCCATGTCGGCATCTACAACCATCAAACTACTGGAAGCGCAATATCACTCACGCCCAGTGACGAGGAAGAACCCTCTCATGTATATGCTACAGTAATTCACACAATAGTCGGGATTGCGAGAAGTTGCAAGGACGAAAAGATTACGGCATTGGCCCTATCAATACTCATTCAGAAATACGGACGCGTAAATCAAACAGTGGATACGAAAATCATCACCGAGTCCGCTCTTCTAGGCGTGCATAGTGGACCTAGCGAATTGCGATCGCTCTTAAAGCTATACTCCAGGCTCAGCCACGATTCCCTGGTGAAGAACGATGTGGTGATGCTCGAAGCTGTACGTGTACCATTCTAGCAATATCGGACTGCTCTCTAAGTCTTACTCTAGGTCATGGATGCCAGGAATTACCTCTCCAAAGAAATCAAGATTGGCTCCCCACTATTTGAGATCTACTTAACACATCTACTAGACGCGATTGTTAGCAAAGGCGATGCACATGAAAGCGCGAATAACCATATTCCAGATGCTGAATTAGCTGCTCAAGAGATTGCTCAGTTACTGTCGCCCTTAGCAATATTGTTCTCGGGGAATTCCGGCGCAACTGACGAATGGAAACATCATGATACTATCAGCAGCCTCCAGCGCGATGCATGGTTCAATATCGTCGTCCATGGATTTAGTCTTACATCGCAACTTGGCAGAAAATATTTGAGTGAACTCCGAGCTCTTGCACAATTCAGCCAACCTTTGATTGCCGAAGAGAGAGCTGGCCAGGTGGAAAGCGACGTTGAATTGAACACTGTTCTGAGGCGCGGAAAGGGGCCAGAACACACCGTCGAACAAAAGAAAAACTTGATCAAGCTTCTTCCCTCTTGCGAAGCTGATATCAAAGCCCTCAGCTATCCAGAAGTCGTCTTCCTCAACACAGCCTACCTCGTCGAGGACCTCAGAGCTAGCTCTGGAGACTGTACAAAGGCTCTTGCCTATTTTCTCGACCCGAAACTGCGAAGTAGTGCCATGGGAAATTGTATGTTTGCGATTGCGACGACGGCTGTGAAGACGTACGTATCAAAGACCCTTTCTGGCAGTATGCAGACTTTCTCTACCCCATATCTCGCACAGCAACTTGCGACTATTTTTGCAGGGTGTTGTCACCGAATCGGTAGGGTTCAGCAGGTTGCAACCGCATCCGCTGAGATTATTATTCGAGAAGTGCCGTCCACGCTATGTCAGAAAACAGCACTTTTCGCAATTCTCGAGCTGCTGTCGATCATGTGGTCTAGCTGCCTAGAAGGTGATACAGATGAATACGAATGGACTTCTACGTTCACCTCTTCAAGGGAGAATATTTCTGTAGAACTTTCTGACGACTATGACTTTCGTCGGACGACACTGAACAATTTTCATAAGCGAGCCAAGAGCTGGGTGCTGCAGGTCCTAGATATGGCTCCGCTGGATATCAAAGGTTTACTCCAGGTGAGCCTACGTCTGAGTAATAATAGTAACAATGACTGATCACTCAATAGACGTACCTTTCGGAATATGATGATGAAGGCGCTTATGGTCATGTTTCCCTAGGGCGTTCATTCGCTTTGGAGATGGGTTCCGTAATCCCCTCGACTGACCAACGTCTTGGTAAGCGTATCTTAGCCCCGCGTGGCTTTGATCAATAATTCTAACGAGCTCAACAGGCGCCATCGAACGACAAAAAGACCTGAATGTTAACACCGCCTCTGACTTTATCGCTCAATATACCACTCGCCAGGAGTATCGATTCATTGATGGACTGAATGACCAAGATGAAGAATGGTTGAGATTTGGCAACAACGGTCTGTCAATCTATCTTTCTTTTGTATTTCCGGATGCTAAAATTCAGTAGCGGATCCTCTCCAACGTAGAGCTTCAGTTATTCATCGCAGTATCGAAGATGCTACGAACCTGCTAACTGACCTCGAAAGCCAAACTCTAAATCACAAACAAGTCTCTATTGCTGAATTACGGGACATATTAAGACGGGCGGCTGCTTTGTTGTGTAGAGTCAAGAGGGATCAGTCCGCTATTGTTCATCATTTGGTCGGAATACCGTTTGCTGTCTTTACTAAACAGTCTATAAAACTAGGCATCTCCCTTTGGATGAGTGTTATCAAAGAAAATCCGAGAATGGAATCGAGAATCTTAGTCGCAATCGCCGAAAACTGGGAGATAACTGTGCGCAAGAAACGTGGTTTTTTCAGCGATGCATTGCAGTAAGTGTATAAATGTACTCTCAAAACACAGCCGCCTGATTCCTCCAGTCATTTAGATCCTTTCTATGTCAGGCAAGAATTCGCTCCTTCAGACAAGCTAGCGACCATGAAGAGGCAGCAGCAGGCATACAACGCCATTGCGCCACACTTTCGACTACTTCAATTTCTGTCTAGCCATTTCAATGCTACGCGATTAAGCAATCCAAATGTCGAGAAAGTGTATCATCGTCTTATGCATATAACTATGGATGCCATGGAGTTGTGCATAGGCCATCCGCTTGCGCGAGAAGCACACTTTCATGTCATTCTCCTGGGTCTCAAGATTCTCCATCATTGTACATCTCTGCGCGATCTAGTCAAGTGGAGATTAAAGGACCGAATCCTATCTGCAGGCCTTACATGGTTTGTGGTTTCTCCAAGGTGGGTTAAACCTTTTATCCATTCTAGTAAATATTAATGATAGTTTTAGATGGTCATTCGGCGGTAACCGCCTTCAAATCAAAGCTGAGACTCATGTTCTCTCTGATATCCAGGTGTATCTTCGGATGGTGACAAATATTGGCGTCGAGACAGAAGGCTCTCTCAAATCGTTGCAAGGGAAGCAAGATCTTTTTTCACTACTGCTAGCAAACGAGCAAACACGACTCATGGTTTGGTTGTTCCCGCTTGATTATGAGAAGAAGCACCATTTTATTTCAGGCCAGCACATTAGGACTTTGACAGAGGTGTGTATACACTTATCGCAGTCGGTCGAGATATCATCCCTACCTACTAACTCATTCAGAATGCAATCCCCGGCTTCCTAAAAACTGCCTGGACCGAGAATCCCGCACTTGCTGTCCACCTCGTACATCGCTTCCAGTCCCAGAGATTAGCCAACGATTTACGGTGGCTACTACTTAATTTCCCGCAGAAGGCTCTCAACGAACCAGATGCCCTCGAGATTCTGCTAGGCACAACATTGCCAAACGACGTCTCATTTCAACTGAAGGTGATTATCACCTACACTTTCTAGGTTGAGCCTACTAACAGAGGTAGTACTTGCTTTACTGGGCTTCGGTAAACCCCATTACCGCAGTAACATACTTTTTACCAGCGTATGGATGTCATCCATTCATCACTCAGTATGCGATGAGAGCACTAGAAAGCCACTCCGTCGATGTTACATTCTTCTACGTACCTCAGATTGTTCAAACTCTGCGACACGATGCTCTTGGCTACGTAGAGAGATATATCATTGAAACAGCGAAATTCTCGCAATTATTCGCTCATCAGATTATCTGGAACATGAAAGCAAATGCCTATAAAGACGAAGATTCTCAGATCGTAGGTTCAGCGTGCGTGCTTATTCGATAGTATCTAATTGAGCTGCATAGCCTGATCCCGTCAAACCGACTCTCGATAAAGTTATGGATAATTTAATATCAAGCTTCGCCAAAAGTGACCGGCTCTTCTACGAGCGTGAATTTTCATTCTTCAATGAAGTAACCGGTATTTCAGGCAAACTACGACCATTTATAAAGAGTCCGAAGCCAGAAAAGAAGCAGAAAATTGAAGAGGAACTGCGCAAAATTAAAGTTGAAGTTGGCGTATATCTCCCAAGCAATCCCGACGGAGTAGTCATCGGCATCGACCGAAAGTCCGGGAAGCCGTTGCAGAGCCATGCCAAAGCTCCATATATGGCCACGTTCCGGATACGAAAAACGAAAGCGGACACCGGCAGCCCTGGTGAAGACTTCAGTCACAATAGTGACATTGTAATGAGATCTAGCACCTACGAGGTTTGGCAGTCAGCTATCTTTAAAGTTGGCGATGATTGCCGACAAGACGTGCTTGCCTTGCAGATGATTGCCGCCTTTCGTGGAATTTTCAACAATGTTGGGCTCGATGTCTACGTCTACCCCTACCGTGTCACTGCTACAGCCCCCGGCTGTGGCGTGATCGATGTGTTACCAAACTCTATATCTCGTGACATGCTAGGTCGTGAAGCCGTTAATGGCCTGTATGATTATTTTATATCAAAATACGGGGGAGAAGAATCGATACGGTTCCAGGAAGCTCGAAATAACTTTGTAAAGAGCATGGCGGCATACAGTGTCATTTCGTACCTTCTTCAGTTCAAGGACCGTCACAACGGCAATATCATGATCGACGATGCCGGCCACATCCTCCATATTGACTTTGGCTTTTGCTTCGATATCGCACCAGGTGGCATTAAATTCGAGCGAGCCCCATTCAAGCTCACTTCCGAGATGGTTGCTGTGATGGGCGGCTCTACGAATTCCCAGCCGTACCATTGGTTTGAGGAACTCTGCATCAAGGCATTTCTTGCATCCCGACAGCACTGCGAACACCTTGCTCATGTGGTAATCGTCATGTTGGACAGTGGATTACCGTGCTTCAAACCAGAGACAATTCAGCATTTCAAGGAGAGATTTGTGTTGGAGAAAACGGAAAGGGAGGCTGCGGACTTTATGAGGGAACTGATCCGGAAGAGTTACAACAGCTACACCACAAAGCAATACGATCAATTCCAGCTATTAACAAACGGGATTCCATACTAGTTAACAGGGTTTGGGTTCTTGTATAATTTCTATTTATTAGTATAGACACATTATTAGCTAGCACACTGCGTTTCGAAAGCAATACCAGCTGCATTTTGGAATTGATCCTACTAAGCTAGCACCTACTATACTACTCTTTGGGAAAGCTTACATTGCAGACGCTCAAGTAACAGAAACCTTCATCGCCCCAAGGCCCTACGAATACCGCTTAGTTTGTACACGAGTAAATCAACCAGACACTAGTAATACTTAGTGAGGAAAACCCCTGTCAACTTACCATGGTCCAAGCGGCGTTGATGAACAGACGACGCCGGCCCGCGCGGATCCACTACGTTTGTTTGATGAATGAATGATTTGACTTCAAGGAACTAGTATTCTGAATACCCAAAAGCATCACTATGGTCCCAAAACTTAGTACAACTGTACAATATCTTTTTATTGGAGCCATTGGCTACATCCTTGCCGGTGCACCCCTTTCCCGCTCCCTTTTCGGCGAACGTAAGCAAGATCCCCCTGAAGAAATTTCTTTCGAAAAAAGCGCCTCATTGGTGATATCGGAGGATAATCTCACATGCCCACACCACGCATACAACGTCCATATATTCTCGCGAGATCCTCTCGTTATCTATATTCAGTCATTCTTAAGCAACGAGGAGGCAGAACATCTCGTAAGAGTCAGGTACGAAACACTTCTCATCCTGTCAACCAGTAATACGCCAATTGTAATAAATCCACTAAATCCAAACAATCGCAGCGAAGACAAGTTCAGGCCTTCCACTGTCTGGACTGAAGGGGTTGAGAGGCTTGACACCACTGTCCGGGAATCCGAAAAGGCTCTCTTGGACCGAGATGATATTGTCAAATGCATTGAGAACCGTGCCCGTGTCTTCCAAGGGTGGCGCCCCGATGTTTTCATAGAAAAACTTTGGAGTCAGCGTTACACACAAAACGGGCACTATCGCCATCACTATGATTGGAGCTCTGCATCATCGCACTCAGGAAGAGTCTCCAGCTTCATGGTTTACCTTGAGGCAAATTGTACTGGAGGTGGCACCAATTTCCCGCGTTTGGAAATTCCACGAGGCGGGAACTGGTGTGAGTTTGTGGAATGTGAGAGCCGACAGGGAGTCACCTTTAAGCCTCTGAAAGGCAACGCAGTTTTCTGGGAGAACTTCCGTGCAGATGGCACTGGGTACAAGGAATGTTGGCATGCAGGATTGCCAGTGCTCTCGGGAACAAAAATTGGGTTAAATATCTGGAGCTGGTACCAAAAAGGTTACCAACCTTCTATGCCTACGATATAGATATTATTATCAGTAGTAAAATACAGTAGTACTTAGTAATAAGTACTATATGCCCACCTCAACAGGTTTGGGCACCCAAGGAGGAGGAGGTCGTGCGCGAACACTAGAACCAAAATAACGCGTATACGGAGGTCGCTAGCTAGAAGTCTCCGCCACATCATGCACGCCGCCACCAAATGCACGGTCCCTCACCAAAAATCTCGTATTTTCAAAATTCAAGTTCTATCCACAAAATATCAATAATGGACCCCAAAATTGACCCTGAAGAACGTCAATAGGCTGCACTTGCTAGTCTAAAGCTTCAGGATAAGCCTAATTACACTAAGGTTGCTAAACAGTTTAGTGTTGATCGAACTACCCTCTCTCGACGATATCGCAATGTTACCAAAATTATACTCGGATGCGCGCGACAATAAGCGTTTCCTTTCAGATGCGCAATTAACGTAGTCTGCGGGCAAGTGGGCCACAGCAAAACTTGTCAATGATGATCTCTGATGTTGCTTATGTAAGCGTTACATAAGAACACCCTGGAAGAACCCTACGGCTTTACGCGGTGTATCAGATGGTATCAGCTAGTGTATCAACTAGTATATCAACTAGTGTATCAACTAGTATATCAACTAGTGTATCAGATGGTATCAGCCAGTGTATCAGCCAGTGTATCAGGTAACGTATTACCTAGTGTATCAGGTAACGTATCACCTAGTGTATCAGGTAACGTATTACCTAGTGTATCAGGTAATGTATCACCTAGTGTATTAGGTAACGTATCACCTAGTGTATCAGGTAACGTATCAGAATACGAGACGGAACGTAGATGTTCCGGAACTAGGGTCTTCTAGGTATATAGAGACTCGATCCCCCGCAGATAGACATTATTAATTGCATAAAGTTTATCCACTTCACTTACTTCACTATATCGTTTACCCTGTCGTCCTCTAACCTCTGCTTACGCAAATTAACAGGTTATAAGCCCGGCTGCTCTAACCTCAACCAAATCTTAATCAATTTTTGACTAAAACGCTAAAATCTGACCTCGACCAAATATCAATTAATTGTTAACCAATTTTTTGATTAAATCTAAACTAGATCTTAAGTCAATTTCATCTCCATTTCACTTTCACTTGAATTTCATTTCAGTTAAATCTTATTTGAATTCATTTTGAATCCTAATCGAATCTTAATTAAGTCTTAAGTGTATTATTTGATTTATCTGCTCATTTGATTTGATCTATCTATTTATTTGATTTAATCTATTTGTTTAAATTCTATTATTCAATTTTATCTGTTCAAATCCATTTTATCTGCTTAATTCTATTATTCGATTTTATCTATCTAATCCTATTATTTAATTCTAAATATCTATTCACAGAAAAATAAAATGTTAGATAAAATCTTAATTGAAAAGCTTATTGGGCAATCTAACTACAAAGTCTGGAGCCTTTAGGTCCAATTACTTCTTATAAAAGGATTGCTTAGTAATGCTATAGAAGAAGGAGTTACCCTAAAAGGGGAAATTAACTAATAAGCCTTAGCCAATATAAGGCTAATAATTGAGGATGGACCTCTCTTGCAAATACGGTATTCTAAAACAGCTCTGGAAGTATGGAAACTGTTAAAAAATCTCTATAGCCTAAAAGGGTTTAGCTTGGAATTCTTAATCTGTAAAGAGCTTTTTAAGACTACCTTATCTAAATACTCTTCTATAGAGGAGTATTTAAATAAAGTAAAGCAACTTACCGACTAATTAAAAGCCAAAGGCATAGAATTGCCAAATTAGGTAATTATTGCTTGGGTTTTAAATAACCTAACTAGTCCTTACGAGGGATTTGTTATAATGGTTACCCAATCTTATAAAACCAATTCTAGTACTATTAACTTAGAAAACCTGTTTTTTAACTTGCTGGACGAATCTAGAAGATAGGTATCTAAAGATTAGGAAATAGCCTTGGTTATAGGGTCTAGATAACCTAGGACCAATTAGACAAATTGAATATATAAAAATAAGTACTGTAAGAAGTGTAGAACAACTACGCATTCTATAAAGGACTGTTTTTATCTATTTCCTGAAAAGGCCCTAAAAGGCTTCAAAACCAAGCACTAATATGAGCCAAAACCTTAAGAAGCTCTCGTGTCTATAAATACTAGTGATAACTATCCTAGTAATATAGAAGAAGACGATTTCGAAATCAATCTTGATCTGATAGATACCGATCAGGTACTTATTACTAATAAAAACCCTAATTAAAAAGGAGCTAATTTTGTATTAGACTTAGGAGCTACTAAGCATCTAATAACCAAAAAGGAATACTTTACAAGCTATAAAGATTCCTATGGGAAAATTGGTTAGGGAACCGATGCATTAATTGATTATATTGGAATCGGAAATATTAAATTGGTAAATAAAGGAAATAAAATTGTACTAGAAAACTGCAGATATGCACCCAATTTTTAATACAATCTTATCTCTGTCAGTAAGCTAGATCAACTTGGCTATGAAATTGTTGTTAAGGGCGGTTAAGCCCATATATACAAAAATGAATAACTGCTTATCTCAGCCATGGGAAGAAACTCCCTATACTATATAGATATAGTACAAAACAATCTGCCTAGTAAAAAGACTAAAAAAGTTAAAAGCAAGTAAATAAAATCAATTAAGCTAATAAATAAAATTAATTTGCTTGAACAAACAAAGAAAATTAATTTGCTTAAACAAGCAAATAAAATTAAACTTTGGCACTAAAGAATGGGCCATATAAATCCTATTTTACTACAAAAGACTCTAGGTCTACAATTAAATATTCCATTAGATGAATGCGAAATTTGTATAGAATTAAAGCTAACAAGTTAGCGAAATAAAGAAATTACACTAAAAGCAAAAGTTTACCTAGAAAAGGTAGTAACTGACTTATGTGGACCAATATCCCCTAAAACTATAAATGGTGAAAGATA
>Ga0307515_10023954_pt1 | contig 10664 bp, 5 predicted proteins | sample 17_EM_MG_FD_194513 | JGI IMG/M metagenome (GOLD analysis project Ga0307515, IMG submission 194513) | Populus trichocarpa ectomycorrhiza microbial communities from riparian zone in the Pacific Northwest, United States - 17_EM | ecosystem: Host-associated > Plants > Roots > Unclassified | place...
CACAACTTTTTTTTCCGTCATGAAATATTTGCTCTATCATATCTTTAATTTCTATAACTTATCTAGCACTGGTTTACAATTATAACACTATTAAATACATTTATTTTATAAACCCGCAGCATCGCGCTGCAAATCATCTCTATAAAGATTCAAGATTTAAGTTTGATATCGTAAGGCTGAGTTAGAACTGAAATGCCTGACTTGTAATCATGCTAACAAGCTGCCAAGGGCCTAGCCGAGAACAGGAGGAATGCGGAACCACATTTCAGTTTCAGTACATCACCTACCAGATCTGATAGTTGTTCAAATGATTTCTTCTCGCTACCAAAACATCAAAACAAAGAGAAATAAAAATGATATTAACAGGTGTGTATCCCTCCTGATCGAAAGTAGAAAGAATCATTACCAGCCTCATATCAAGTGACTGTATACAGCAATTTGGTAATCAGGTAAAAGCAACAATATCAACTTTAAAACATCGAATCTATTTTCTTCCTTCTGTTTTTGCCTGTTGTACAGCACTGAATCGTGACACTATCTTAATTACAAAACAATTGATCATGGCATTCTTGAAACATAAAACATCATTTGGTTTTCATCTACCATTTCGGAACAAATCCCAGCGACGCAGTAAACCATCCATAATGTGGTTTGCTGGATTCCGTTCTACAGTCAATGTAGCTTTTGTATTACCTGACAAGTCAGTATCTATTGAGCCGTGGATGCTTCCTGAAGTATCATTGCTAGAAGAGGCAGTTATGCTTTCTGATTCCATTATGGAAGATGGATTGTCAAATGGAGTTACTACAGATGATGCACTTGTATCGGGAGAAGGATCTAAAGTCGCTAAATTTTGGTGATTGACAGCGGAAGAGGAAGCAGATTCTGTCTTTAAGGGCACATGTTGCTTTACTGAAGTGGGAGTTGGAAGTGTCTTCAAAGGATTGCCGAGTTCTCCAATTGAATATGCATCCTGATTATCTTTTTGTGAGGATTTAACAGAAGCAGGACTGACACTGGCCAGTTGTTCCTCTGCATTGGGGTGTCGCAGCTCCAAGTCCTTTAATGACTCAATTACTGCTTCCATGAACATCTGAAATATGCAGAGCAAGTCAACTTTCAAGTAGAACATCATTTTGCATATACAATGTTCAAGACTCACCCTTTCTTCCTCCTCCATATCACAAGGAGAACCTGCCAAGTCATCCAGCTGGTATTCTACATATTGATCATCATCCATTGTTGTTGGAACAGGTGGGCCATGAGGATGACCACTGGATAATTCAAAGGTAATCATTTTGGATGATGATGGCAAATGATAATCACCAATTTCTTCACGCTGCAGCAAAGCATGCTAGTGTTAGTGTTAAAAAAAATGAACTTCAGTCTCTAGGAAAGGGAAAGGGAACACAGCTCAGGTCATATGATTCATAGAGCGAACCAGCTGACCAATGTGCTAATCTGTCACTAGCACCATCTGTTGCGAAGGGCAAGAGGATACCTCAACTTCAGATTGATTGTCTTTATGTTGAATATCCAAAGGAACCTGAACAGAATGTATAAAGTTCAACATAATACAGACAAGAGGCAACCACTCCTCCTTCCTAGTTTAGTGAAATTAAACTAATCCCATGGGCAACATTATCCCCATGCAGTGAAGGCAGCATTACATGTGTTGAGTTTCATTAGTTTTTTGTCCTTCCCCCCTTCTGCAGGAGCGCATGGAGAGAGGAAAGAAGAGGATCATAAGAAAATTAAGCACTCAAATCTGATACCGATCAAACAGGACAATCGTTACACTATGGAGCAGTTAATTAAACATACGGTGCATCATACATGCCTTGACCTCTACACTAAGAATTTTTTTAACATTTCAAGCAAAGAATACAGCATATAATCACTGACCTCTATCCGACTCATAGGTTTTCTGGACCGAACTTGTTCAATGGCATCTGCCGTGCTGCTTGATGATGGTACTACAACAAATAACAAACAGATAGGACAACGAAAAAAAGCAGGAAAATAAAGCTTTGACAGAAATCATCTTTGAGATGCTAACAAGTATAAGGTAAATCAGTCATACCTTTTGATACAACTGGCGATTCTGGGTCACAGCCTACTTCATGCAACGAGCTCCAACTATCCTGAAGGTACAAACAACCAACAATTGGCAAAACAGGATAGTAGAAATGAAATATAGTGCTTCCAATAATATCATGCCCTACAACAAGATCTACATGATTCAATTTACCTTACCAAAGTAATCATGCACCATTTCAAAGTATGTCCCCCCCACCTCATCCTCGGGAGGTTGCAAGACATTGTGGAAAAAGATATTTAATGAATCAAAATAAAATTGAGGGCGTGGAGAGTTGTGATCTCCCTCAAACTTGATAATGTTCTTGTCTCCCTGCAAAATTTGCACATTAAAAATCAAGCTCACAGAATATCATATATACAATCCAGGCAACAGAAATTATTAAACCAAATGCAAGAGTTTCAATCAACAAAAAATGAGCAGCATACACCTCTCATTTGATGAGATTTTAATTAAAATCAACGTAATGGATCTTTGGGAATCATTCCTCAAACAAGAAACTTTGAAAAAACACAGCATATATTCAATATTTAGCCGTGATCAACTGTGTCCAGGGTGGCTTCCCAATTGACCTCGGGCTAGAGATTTGGAGTAAATTCGACCAAGACTAGAACAGATTTCATTTATCATTTGTTAACACTAAAGAAATTCAAATTCCCGTGATTACAAACCTGACAAAATGCCAAGCATTAGAGCAAACTTTAAGAAAAGTAAATTTCTATCTACAATTGAGCACAATTACTTTTGAATGTTTGCCACTAAATGGAAGGAACTTACTATGTAAGCTTCAAATATTCGATCTGAGTGATAAGGGCATATGAAATCATCATCAATGGCATGTCCAAATAAAACTGGAACAAAGCATGATTTTGCCACCTGTGATACAAAGATGAATAAAGGAGTTATATTCTTCAATAACAGGTAAGATGATAAAATTAGAAACTGCACATTGAAGTGGGGAATGAAAAAAATAGGAAGTTCGGATACAAAAAGCAGTTGAGGGAACAACCATTCAACTTTTTCATTCACTAAAAAAAAACTGTTTGCTACTTCTTTCACATTTCTTTAGTGAAAAAATCCACTGGAATTTTTATAGTTTGGTAACTGCTCCAAACCAACCTACAACTATCATCACATTGATGAAGCTTTCCCACCATAAACTTTAAAGTTGGACAGGTAAAAATTAAAAATAAAGTGGCCAGTCACACACTAACGCATCCAATAGTGACTAAAATTTCAATTAAATGACTTGGTGATTATTGTTTACTCTAAATCATGTCTTAGCTTTCCATTTTGACCAAGTGGTTATCCCGTACCATGAATAAATTAAAATAAAATACGAAAAGATAAGACAGACGTCTCAGATGGGACTAGTATGAACATGAACAAAGTTATAATTGAGTTCTAGTTATCATCCAGAAGCTTCAACTTGCAACACCCAATAAAGAAGTACAAGTTGCAGGAGGGAGAGAACCTTAATGGTGTTCAGGTCCATTATGTCAAACTTTGCCTTTTTCTGGATAGCTTTTCGCATGTATTGGATAGCAAATTTCACCTAGAACAAGCAACAAAAATAAACACAGTGAGACAACACAGAGACAAGACTAGAAAATCCTAGAAGAATATTTGTGCACTCATCATTGCATCAATTATTAATACATGTGCATAGTTCAGACAGTAAATTATAATACATGTAAATGGTTTAAAGAGTCTGATGGATGTGATTAGGGAAAAAACAAAGATGGGTAAAAAAATCCTTCATTACACAATGAAAGGTGTTACTTAATGACAAAACTGACCTACTAAAACATTGACACAACAAAGAGAGGGTGTGTAATGAAGATAAAAGTTAAGCTCCATGATGGGCAATTCAGAACACCAGAAACATTAAACATGGCCACACACAAAAGTTGCTAGACAACCAATTTTAATGTTAAAATAATTACCACCATCATTTAGGCACAAGTAAAATTAAATTTTAGTAAGAGCAAGAAGATGAAATAATTACAGGGTAGAAGAGTTGTTTCTAATTAGCCATCCAAATTCCAAGAAAAGCCAAAAAGAAATGAAAACTAAAGCACAAATATATCACAGTAATAAAATCAGGGGCAAGGACTTCTCTGGAGATCTTCTAATGAAAGAGGCTCTCTATGCACATAAAATTTCTGCAAAACTTGCTTGAGTCAGCAGTGGTGATTGCAAGGAAAATGTCACAAATGCAGTTTCCAATTATTAACATTGCAGGAAGATTTTGTCATTAAGTACAGAACTGTCATAATAAACATGCTTGCACGTTCATTTATTTCCTGTTATTGTAAATCATCACACAGAATACACTAAGGCTGTGAATCAATGAAGAATATAATTCTCGTAATGTGACTGAATGGTGACTTACAGTGAACTTGGGTAAAGGAAATTTGTAGGTACCCACAAGTTCCATCATCAGGTCAACCAAATCAGAAAAGGGACTGTCAAGAACCATTCCTGCGATCGAGGGATCCCCAGCTCCATACATCAGGCTGTGAGACATCATCAATGGTAGATAAGTAAATAGAAGTGCCTTACACTGCAACAGATCCACATGACCATAAACCTAGACTAATGACACAACAAGAAAAAAGATGTATAGTAGTGAATGAACAGAACCTAGCGACAGCACCCATTGAACGGCCCCATAAGCCAATCAAAGAGACATTTCCATCTTGCCGCAAATAATCAACGACAGCCATGAGATCATCTTTCTAGAAAACAACCAAAGAATGTCTGATGGTTACTTTCGACAATGAAGAGCAACAATTGACAATATAAAAATAAATAACCAGGTGGTGTCTAAACAATTTCTAGGAGATTAACAAACATTTTAACAATCAATGCATAAGATATATGATGTAGTTGCACAATGAGCATCCAACTTCCCTCAACAGATTTTGATAGGATGCCCACAACTTACTTCATTCCATCCTAGAGTGACATAATCTCCTCCAGAAATTCCAGATCCTGAGAAATCGAGAGTGAGAACTGTGATGTTTGAAGGCAGCAATACAATAGCAGCTTCACTAGCATCAACCCTGCACCCACTGCAAAAGCAAAGATACACTGCCATTTAGTAACAATCAGTTTTGTGAAACAAAAGTTGAAGAAATAAATACAAAATCTTAATTAAGTTGATTTTTAATAGAACTGCCAATCACTCCCACTTCCTCTGCTCCATTTTAACAAGGGTTTAACAAGGGTAAACAGAAGGTAATATTTAGCACCAAGTTAGAGAAAGAACTTATGCTTGATGACTATAGAAAATTCTCTTTCTAATTTGATCTGTATTTTCATTCTTCATCATCCAAAATTCTGTGTTTCTACAAGAACACTAGAAGACTCCATCTATAAGGTGCTACAGACAACAATCTACATTATAATAAACCATGATTAACCAGTTACCTGTTTCCATGACAGTATATTACACAGGGCAGAGGCTTTTCTTGGGGATTAACAATGGGCATGTAATGACTACATTGAAGAACATCTCCCCTACTGTTTTGAACCTGCAAAACATTGAAAACACCTTAAACATAAGCCAATGAACAATTCAAATGTTTCAAGTTTCCAAGCAGGCATAAAGAAGATATCATTCATTTACTAGCAAAAGCTGCATATAGTTGATAATTCTTTACTCCTCTTTTACAATTATAAAGTCATGTTTTCAATGGGACAACCACGAGAAAGGAAGGATCAAATATTTGTAATGGATATTACTTGTGTAGAGTTCTGTATGAGTCTCTTGTGCAGGTAGAATGTGCAAGTTTCCATGAATAGTTGAGTGCATGGACCATGGCTAGGTTGCAACTGTAATGCCCAGTTCCATTCCATGATCCCAGTAAGAAAGTGTAAGGAAAATGATTGGTTGATCTATCTCAGCAAATAATTATGCTATATGGGGATGTTCCAGGACCTTCAATTTAAAAAAAAATTACAGCACCTAAAATTTGTAACATGGATGACAAGTTACAAAGTATCAAAGTTTCAAAAATATTAATGATAACTTCAGCAAATCTACACTAGGCTTGACAAGTTGTGTGAAATTGCTAGGGGTACTTGTTTACTGAACTGTTTTTAATATAAATCAAGCTGATGTCAAAAGAAGATGTCAACATGTCAGAGGTATTTAGCAAGTTCATCAGTCACCTGTCTATAAGGAGAGGAGTACATAAAAATCAAAGAAAATATAATCAAACATAAAAATTGACTAGTCCACCCATATTGGCACTTACCTCCACGTCCTTTCTTTGGTACCATTTTCCTTTCAACATGAACTCTTGATCCAACAAATCATGTTTTGGGTTGTATTCAGCTCTACAGAACAAAAACGGACAGAATCATGAAAAACTATAAACAAAGAAATGGGCCAATACATTGACAGGTATCCAGTCATCAAAAATTGTAATTTCCTTGGCATGCATCCCATTGAGCTTAGATAACTGGTGTATAGCAATAAAGTCTAGATGTTTTCAATTCAGCTTAATGTCAGATAAAAGTGCAGTGCATAAATGCATCACACTAAAGCATGCAACACCAATTAATGCCTTCTTGTTCTTAAAGAGTCCAATGAAACCTTTTTTTTTCCTCTTGCTTCTGGAGAATCAATTATTGAATAATGCAAATAAAAACATGTGTGGAGCCTACATTTCCGGAAAAAAATTGCTATCAAACACGCCTCAGCTTATAAGAGGATGCATCGGATCTACAAGATGTCTTTGATGACTGAACTTAATAATGGATGTTTGACTTTGATAGACATTTAAGCAATAAATAGTTCAGTGTCTGTGAATTTAGGAACCTTATTCGATTCTCATCGAAATTGTTCAGCATCTAGCATCAATTGTTTCCAAGTCAACTGCCAATTTAATAACCCCCAGAAAGTTCATTTTGCTGTCTATATTTTCACTCAGTATCACGTGAAATACGCAAAAGTGGAAAAACTATGTAAACAAAGCAAAAGAACTAAAAGGTTCTGATCCTCACATGCCAACCCTATCAAAACAACTACTGAAATTTAACACATTTGACTTTCAAAAGAAGATGAAAAAAAGTAACAATATATACTATCTGCTATGCACCATAATATGATTTCGTTTACAAAAATGAAAAACTACCTGATACAATACATAGCTTGGAATCTAACGATCAAAATTGACTAATCAATATAGAGGATTTAAACACAAGAATACCACGTCCGTACAGAAAAAACAGAAATCAGCACAGAAAGAAAGATCTTGGATTCTGAACAAACCACATAACGTAAAGAGTCGAAGCTATATCATTTGAATCCCAATAATAAATCAAAATCAAAAGCCCTTTTGGTTCCCAAGCAAACCGATAAAAGTAAAATCAAATTTGAATCTCATGGTGTCTGTTATCTTCATGACTGGACAAAAAAAAAATCAAAATTAAGAACTTTTGAGAAAAGGGTTTCCAATTTTCATTCAAACCCAGATAGCAAAAACCGACCAGGATTCAAAACGAAAACTTTTCCCTTCCAAATTTCTAATCAACTAAACAAACCAAAATCCAGATGGAAAATAATCAAATTTGAAGGAAAGAAGAGAAATTTATTACCTGGGTGGCCGTATAATAAAATTAACAAGTTGCTCCATTCGATCTCTCTTCTCTTGGTTTCTCTCTTGTGACTATTATAAATAATAATGTTCAAAACTTTTTTGTATTACAAAAACAATTAGATAACAAAGAAAGAAAGGAGACAGAAAGCAATAAGAAGAGAACAAGGGGAAGACGGAACAGTCTATGTATATGTTTTCTGTTCTGAGAGTGTATCAGAAGATAGATGATTTATTCTTTGTTTCTAACAGACGAAAAAAACAGAAAAGAGAAGGAAGGAAGGAAGGAAGGAAGAAGAGGGCTTTGTTGTTTTTGTTGTTGTAAGTTGTTTTGTTTTGATTCTTCTATTCGGATTCCGGTGTAGTTGTTGTTCTGTTTCTGTCCTGTTCTGTCCTGTCCTGTCCTGTTCTGTTTTCCCTTTCCATAAGAAACAAAAACATTGTTTTGTGCTTTTTATTTGTCTTTTGTCTTGTTTGGCTTCTGCAACTCGTGCCTGATGTCTCTCTTTGTACCAGGCTCTTCTCTCCATGCGTGTGTGAATTTAAAGCGTGGGACTTCCATCTGTATGGAGGAGCATGGAGGTTTTTTTTTTTTACACAGTAGAAAAAAATTAGTAAAGTAACCATTGTTATTAAACCCGATCCGGTCCGGCGGGTCGCTCCGGTGGCTGGACCGGTCCGGGTTTAATAAAAGACCGGATATGGCAACAGCTCGGCCAAACTCGAACGACCCGGACGAACCCGAACGAGACCCGGTTTTTTTTTTTCTTCAAATGTGGGATTTGAAATCCATTAGTATATATACTATATGTTCCCATGAAAAAAGTTATATTTTTTCAATGTGGGATTTGAAACCCATTAGTATATATACTCTATGTTTCCAAGGAAAATGTTATGTTTTTTCAATGTGGGATAAAAAACTTTTTTAGTTTAAATACTTTAACTTAAAAGCTTAACATAATATCTTTTTAATGTGGGATAAAAAAAAATTTAAAATATTTTTTTAAACTTCATAATATGTATAATCTATATTTACATGGATTTTTTCATATGAAATATTAAAATTTTAATTTTTTTTAATTTTTCCGGGTTAATCCGGGTTAACCCGAGTTGACCCGGGTTGACCCATGAAACCCGGGACCCGACCCCTTGGCCGGGGTCAACCCCCGGGCCGGGTTTAATAACTATGCTGCTAATTCTTTAGATCCTAAAAATCCTATTCTTAACCTTTTTCGATTTAAAAATATGGAAAAAAAATACTAGAAACCTCTAAAACACTATTCCCATGCACAAATTAATGGGATTTTTAAAACACATATACACAATAAAAATTATAATTTTAAAATTTTTTGAGATTTTGAGATCCTTACTTAATTTTTCTAGGTCTAAAATTATAATTTCTTGTATAGATTACGTTATAGTCCTGAATTTCTAAATCTTATTTACAATCAAGTTATACTTGATTAATCATTCCAGTTTAATTTCTTACTCATGGTTCTTAATGTTCATGACCTAATAGGTTTTCAAATATGTTATCACAAATGTAAATCACGATACTAAATAAAATAGGATTAAAAAATTTAATTTACTAATTTATATTTTAAGATCAAGTGCATCGTCTAACAACGTATCATAATCCCTTAAATATTAGAAAAATTATTTGTGGTTTGTCTTAACCTTCCAATGATAACTTTCTCGGTGTAATTGTTATACTTTCGTCAAGAATGTTTCAATTTAGATATTTAAAAATTAAGTGTGTTTGTTTTCTCAAATCATGTTTCTTCTTAATATTATAGTCATTGATTATTTGAAAAAGATTTAAAACTCTTTTCAAATCTAATTTCATCTTACGCAAGGATTTCACAATAAATATTATTTAAGAACATGTAGAATATTTTTTTTAGTTCACTTAGGGTGATAAATCCTCTTTATCACTCAAATAACTTCATATAGTTCGTGTTATACTCAATATTTTTTTCATTTGTTACCTTTTATTAAGATAACATGCAGTTAGAGTCAAAACATAGCATTCCTTATATAAGATAATATAATAATCTTAAGTCTAAAGATCACTTATACAAGTGTATCGTAAGCCTTCATAGAAAATCTCATGCAAGTCAGTTCAGTGTAGATGTCATCTTATAAGCACCTATATATTACTTTTAGGTATTTCTTATACCTTAGTTTATGAGAACAATTATTTTCTTTCACAGAAAAAAAAAACAATATGTATCAGTTTTAACAGCTCTAATTAATATCTAGTCTTAATAGAGTATCGATCAAGAACATTTAAAATAATACTTTGATACAAAATAAATATCATAATTATAACTAACAAATTATTTCACAGATTTTGATTATTTTTTTTATTACTCCCCACTAACAGAAAATTAAACACAAATCAAGCAAGATCTTTCTAATTATATAAATTTCTGGTTTTGTTAGAATGAGTTATTTTCTTTAATAAAGTCATTTTCTATTATTGAAACTTTGAAGTTCGGGCATGCCCCTTTTCTTTTACCATTCATCATCGACCAATCTTTGAATGCAATGTATTTTGTAGAGAAGGTTTTAGGTGTGGAAATAAAGAGAGAAAAAGATGATTCATTTACTCGGGATGGGGTGGGCAAGGCTCTGAAACTCACTACTGCAGTTTTTGGAAACTAGAAGTTGCACCAGGAGTTCTTTATTGGTAAATTTCTTTATTTTCTCGAGAAGAAGGAGTGAGATGTTTGAGAGAGACAATGTCACATCTCGCATGGCAGATTTGATCATCACCAATAATGCTGGAAATTTTATTCAGGTGCAGTCATATTCTCAAGTGTTAAAATAGAAATAAAAGCTTTTTTTTATAAAGAAACCTCATCAAACTAGCTATTATAATTGAAATTATGCAACATTTAGTTGCTTTTATAATGAATTCATGGGTTCTTGCGCACTATATTAATCTGGTGGGT
>Ga0307515_10023955_pt1 | contig 10664 bp, 11 predicted proteins | sample 17_EM_MG_FD_194513 | JGI IMG/M metagenome (GOLD analysis project Ga0307515, IMG submission 194513) | Populus trichocarpa ectomycorrhiza microbial communities from riparian zone in the Pacific Northwest, United States - 17_EM | ecosystem: Host-associated > Plants > Roots > Unclassified | place...
TTAACATAAGTTATAATCATGAATGTCTGACAACATTTACAAGTGTTAGCATTATTCGAATGAGATAACTAATGTAATCATGTTAACAATTTATAATCTGATTGGAACCTCTTTTGTGTGTGGTTTACAGTTGAATAATAAGAATTTATACTATACTTGTTTGAAATACCATTAGTGAATCCTTTAACCTTAACAATTGTTTTTATCATTGTTTAATCCTTATATCAATATCACATCTCAAAACTTTCTTTATTATTATTATTATTATTATCATTATTATCATTGTTGTTGTTGTTATATTATTGTTATTTATAATTTATATAGTTAAATTCACTGTGGTTCGATCTCAGTATTTATTATTTCGACATTCCTGCACTTAAAAAAAAAACATTAATTTTTTAGTCGTGTGAACTATGATTTATTTTTTCTATCATGTAATTGATCATTTTTCATGTAGAAAAAAAAAATCAATCCAGTCTGTCTGTGACGAATAGCGTCCAACCTATCTGATTATAGTTTGGATACAATAAAACCTTAGAGTGAATTATCACACAAGGCCACGTGACACATGAAAGGACAGTAAAATATTCAGGCAAGAACAAAGAGTAGATTGGCGCGTGCAAACACTCTCTAGGCATCGGTTTTCTCAATTTTATCCTGTGGCTTCTCGCACTCTCTCTCATTACAAGACAGCCCAAGACAGCGAGCCTGGTCTCCATTTACTTGCACACAATCGAAAACCTGCCACGTGTACATCAAAAAATAAAAATTGATATGCGCCGCTAAAAATATCCCCCAGCCCAAAGGTTCAAACTTTGAGGGAGTGACTGCCTCGCTCACCTGCTTCCTTCTTTACGTGTCCCACCTACTAACTGTACAAGTCAGCTCTTGTGGCTCCATTTCATCCTCTTCTTTTCTCCCAAAAGATCTCTCTTCTCCCTTTATTTCTTCACTCTCAAGCCTCTCTACTAAAATATCTTCATATTCTATCTTTTTGAAAAGAAATTTCCTGCTCTTGGGAGAGAGATATTGGATTGAGGTTCTCCTTGCAGAGAGAGAGGGGGTGGGACACGAACTGGGTTTCACTTTAAGGCAGAAAGGTCAGATTCGAGGTTTGAAAAGGCAAAAGAGAGGGTTCTTTTTTCTATTTTTCAGAAAGAAGAGAGAAAAAGATAGGATTTTCAGAGAGAGAGAAAGAGAAGTTTAAGGTTGTAGAAGAAGAGAAACTATTGTGGTTGCGTGTGGTTTTTTTTTTTTTTTTTTTTTGGGGATAGTGAAACAGAGAAATCCTAAGAAGATTGGGAGTTCTTAGAGAAAATTAGAAAGAGTGAGAGATCGCTGGGGAAGATGAAGATACAGTGCAACGTCTGTGAGGCAGCGGAGGCGAAGGTGCTATGTTGTGCGGATGAGGCGGCGTTGTGTTGGACATGTGACGAGAAGGTTCATGCGGCTAACAAGCTTGCTAGTAAGCATCAGAGGATTCCACTTTCTACTTCTTCTCCTCAGATGCCTAAATGTGATATTTGTCAGGTAATTATTTTATTTTTCCAAGTGTTTAATTTATTTTTAACTTGATGATGTTATTGAGTTTCTATGTTAATAAGATTTTGGATTTGATGTGTCATGTACTAGTTGTGGTTATTAGCTTCTGGAGATTGTTTTTAGATTTTGTTTTTCAGTTTGTCAATAGGAAGGGAAAAAATTTTAACTTGTTCTTACTGAATTAGTGATTAGTAATTAGGATGAATGTATGCGGACTCCACATGATTCTGGGTTTAGTGTGATGGTCTCTGATATCTTTTTAATGACTTGGGGTCATAAGGTTATTGTTTAGTATCCAACCTATAAGTTGAGGGTAATGGGATTAGCTTCTCATTCCTCGGAATTATGTAAGCATTCCCCTTCCAAACTAGCGAATAAATAAACAACTCCCAGCTCTGAACCTCTGCTGTTAAATTGAAGAAACTAGGTTGGTTTTTTGTATTCTTACACAAGCTATTGCCAAAACATTCACAGTTTCTTTTTGTATCCTGGGGAATTTCTTATAGTCTCTATCTCGATTAAGCAGAGTATGATAGTTAGATGTGAATAAGAGTGATAACTGCTGGTTTTTCAAGGCCACATTTGAGGTAAATTAATGTTAAGGAAGGCCGGATTTGACAAATATTTTGAGCGAAAAAGGTAAACCAAGACAATCAAGAAGAGAAAGGGGAAGAAGAGAGTGTTCTTTTGGTTTGGCAACAAGTTGTAAATATCTGCTAGTAAAGTAGTCAACTGCCTAGTATGTATTGTAACTTAAGAGCCAAAAAGATGACCTGTTGATTTGCTTGTCCGATTCGCTTGCCATCAAAGAGCAAATTCATTCTTTTCTATGGCTTAGGTTGTTCGAAACACGTGCTTTCCTTTCAGATATCTAATTCCTCAAAACTATCAAGTTCCTTCTTTGAAATCTACATTTTGCTCTTTGGTGGCAGTTTTCCGATTTTACTTTCAGTTTTGACGTGTAACTCATCTATTCTTGAATGGTGAAAAGGTTAGTAACATAAAAATAGTTATATGCATAATTCTAAATTTCTTCGTCATTTTCATTACCAGATTTTTTATTTCGCAATAGTGACATATACTCGTATTAAACAGAATCCATGCTTTGTAGGTTCTAGCTTTCCAGTTTCTTATAGCACCATGTTCTTTTCAATGGTTCTAAAAATGTGAGGAGTTATTGCTCTACTCGGGGAAATGGTTGAGCCCTCATCCCCCAAAAAAACATTTTCAAAATATTACATAGTATTCCTAAAAGCCTCATGATATTTTTAACTTGTCACCCCAAATAATTCAATACACCCTCTACCACTGGCCCTACTTGCTAGAGGTGAGTTTGTTGGGTATGAATTTATACTTTTTTTCTTTTCTTGTTGTTTACTAACTGGTGAAACTGTTGCTTATTACAGGAGACTGCTGGTTTTTTCTTTTGTCTAGAAGATAGAGCATTGCTCTGCAGGAAATGTGATGTTGCCATACACACAGCAAATACCCATGTGTCTGTTCATCAGAGATTTCTGCTCACTGGAGTAAAGGTAGGTCTAGAACCTACTGATCCTGGTGCATCCTCTTCCTCAGGAAAGTCACCTTCAGGGGAAAAGAAAACCTTGGAAACAAAATCACGCCCTGTTTCTAGAAGAGGCACCTTATTGCCTTTGGCCAATCCTTGCAATCAAGTTTCGACTGTGAATGTCTGTGGAGTTGGAGACTTTGGGCCTGCTAAGCTGCCCTATTCTGGAGGTTCAGCAACTTCCAGCATTTCACAGTGGCATATAGATGAATTTCTCGATCTGCCTGAGTTTAATCAAAATTATGGCTATATTGATAATGGATCTTCTAAGGTACGCATAAAGATTCACAAGGCAAACAGAGGCTGATCATGATCTAATTCATGTTCAGCTGGTTGAGATTTACATTACATCCCAACTAGGAGAACATGAATTAGATTACCTATAATATACCTATTAAGGCTAGATGAGTTTCTTGAACTGGCTTAATTTAATGAGAATTATGGCTATATGCATAATGGATCATCTAAGGTATGCTTGTAGTTTAATCTAACGTAGATGTACAGTTTGAGGGTAAGATCTTAAGTTAACTAGACTGGATCCATTATTGGTGCAGTTGAGTTTGATCTAATTCATGTTTTGATGGTAGGAATGTACATCTGAAGGTTCTTCCAATTAGACTACATATTTTCATGTAATTAATAACTGTAGCTCGTTTTAGTATAATTGCAACAACAAGGGCCATTCTTCCAGAGGTTCTTACCAAAGTTTGTTTACCAGGAATCAGGGATCTAAGGCTCGCCTTTTACCAAAAATTCCCTGCCCTTGTAAAACATTGATTTTGGCTGTATTGTTGTTGTTATAAGCAGGGCCATCTGAAGGAAGTAAATTACTTTTGAGGCTCCAAGCGTTTTTTCCCTTTTTGTTCTCCTTACCTGCACTTGCATTCAAAATTTCCAAGAGTTTTAGCTCAAGCACTTTCCAAATAATAAGGCAGGGATCTTTCAGTATTATTCATGCTACGTGTGTGAGAGAAATGCTAAGTTCCGCTGATTACATGCCAAGTTCTTATCCCACTGATTCAGAGAGATTATAGAATAATGATTGAGAAAAAGGATCTGACATGATGGAAAAACAGAAATGACTAAATCCCCCCCCCCCTTCCACAGACGTGCATTTTCTTGATTATGATTGTGTAATCTGGACACCGCTTAACAATTATCAAATTAGCTAGATGGTCCCTTGTTTCCTTGATGTGTGTTACATATTGACTTTTGTCGACTCGTAAGTGCAACTGAACACCTGTGAAATGTGTTAGTAAACATGTATTGTTTGTTTATTTGTGGGTAACATTTTTCCCATCCAATGTTAAAATTGGATTCTGTATCTGATTCACATTGGCTGTGTCAGTTGTGGTATTTTCAAAACTTTGGATTCATTGCATTTGTCACAGAAAAGTGTGCGCACAGTGGATTTTTCTAAACTTGTTATACTGCTGTTTTTCAGAATTACTTCCTAATGAATTTGCTATTAGAAACGGCTTGTGACCGGCCTCCTTAATGTTCTATACAATTTGTAATTTTGGCTTCTTTCTTACTAGTCAGGCTGATAGTGGCAAACGTGGAGATTCTGACTGCTCTGCCATTTTAAGGTCAACTGAAGAAGAGGTGGATGATGAAGAATGCTTGGGTCAGGTGCCAGATAGCTCCAGGGCAGTTCCCCAAATCCCTTCCCCACCTACAGCCTCGGGGCTATACTGGCCAAAAAGTTTTCATAATCATTCCGAGACAGCAATTTTTGTGCCTGATATATGTTGTTCAGTTGTGCAGAACTGTCATTACAGTGAACAGCGTGGCACTGTTTCCAAACGGCAGCGGCAACTCTAGACTACTCTTTGCCAGCTTCATCCCTGACATCAGAGCTCCTCCATTCCACTGCTGCTACTTTGGAGCTTGTAAGATAAAAGGCATTAGTGCTTGAGTCAATAATTCATTCACCTGAGACATTGATATCTGTAAGAGTCAGTAAGGTGGTTCAAGAAATACCTCAATAACGTGATGGAAATCCATGTTTCACAAAAAAATTCTGAATCCGAAGATAGGAGCGTGCTGAGTGGTTATTATTAAATCTTTTGTAAAACTTGAGAAGGTTGTTTGACCTTTACTTTTCATGGAAATCAGACATCCTTAATGATGATACCTGATGTCTGCTTCCATGTACATATCCTAATTACAAGTTTGAAAGCTGTTTGTCTGCCGCTTCAAGCAAAGTAATTGCTTTCCTTTTCAACTCTCTTTTATTATCTCCTTTATGCTGCTGGGTATCATCACACCAGAGGCATAGCCCCGCCTTTCCCGTTTTGCTTGATGACTTGATGTGGCAAAGATCAGCTTGGCTTTGCGGTGTTATATTCTTCATCTCTAGGAGTTCGGCCAGTGAAGTCCTTTGTGTTGCAGCATGCCGGCCCAGGTGCACGTTGATGCTTCTTAATATAAGAATTCTCAGACAGGAATAAGATGTAACATGGCCATGATGCCTCAAACATGGAGTGGTGCTATGTGGCTACAGATGATCGATCAACTTATATACGATCTCATGTAATGGGCAGCAAAATCACCATATTCTCTTTAACGAGAAGTCAAACAAATTTGCTAGCGAATGCAGCTGCCATGAGAATCATAATACAACTATACAAGAAATTCAACGACGCTACAGTAGTTGATTATATAACAATAAGAATTGGCATACAGTTCTGAACAGTTCGTGTACTATATAGTCTTCTCATCCTCCAGGATAAATACTAGAGCCGACAATTTCATTTTAATGGGGACTGTTTTCAAAAGGAGATATAAGTGGCAGGAGTGGCCAGTGAATGTACGATATCTGCTTTCTTTGTTTCATCCTTCAGCTGGTCCAATTGGCAGGAAGGCGGTCAGAGGTGACAGGTGGCAAGGCACGAACATTGATGTCAAGAGGAAGAAGGCGATATTGCATGTCGAGCTCCCTGAAAATTCTCATCATCTCATCCAGCAAGAGAGATCTTCTTACAAACCTCTCCCCCATGTCTTGGTGGTTCATCCTATGAGTCAACCAAACTGCTATCCGTACCCTGGTCAAGTCTTCTGCATCCTTGAATATAATCATGGGGGAAGGATACCAGTGGTCCTTTTTGTTCTCAATATAGCTGCAGTGGCAGATGCAAAGTAATTCTTAGCATAGATGATCTATTACAAAAAAATATCTAACTTGATGCATGCCTGTAATAAACTAATGAAAGAACAACCACTAGTTGGAAAAAGTATCTTACAAGAAATGAGCACTGAAAAAAAAAAGATGCTCGCAATATGAAAACGCACAATCGTGCATGCATTTTCACAGTATCTGCTGTTTTCCATCTCAAAGCAATAACATCTAGATCAAGTTCTAGGGCCCAGTCGGTCAATCAACCCAAAGTAAAATTTTGATGGCTAAGATCTGTCTGTACAAACCCCATTCAAATGATGATAATATTGAATTTAACTTCCCAAAGACATAAATTTACAAGGGACAAGTGCAAATGGAACGAAAACTGCAAATTTGCAGGCTCCAAATGTGGATCCCAGAAAGAAAGAGTTGAGATTATTTTCTGCCAAAGTTTTCATGCTGTATAGTGAGATTTATTGGGAATGTAACTTTATGAATGTGATTTCAGCTTCAAGAGAACAAAATGGACACTCTTTAACATAGCAAAATGTTGTAAAATCAATGATAAAGTACCATTATGACTTCAGTAAAGAGAATTTGAGATGGGAAAAAAAGGTTATCCAATCTTTCTGTGGTTACCTGTTTATTCTTTGTTTCACAATGACAATCTTTTCAGCTGGGGTAGCTAGGTGGATGAGGAACTCAACTGCATCTCCCATATCTGGGCTACGGTAGTAGTTACCAATCGCTTTGGTAGCAAGAACACTGTTTGTAATTATTATCTTCTGGTTGTCAAATCTTAAAAAGACAGTAGTTAAAATGTTCATCTCTTCAACCACCATCTGAAATTTGTAGAAAAACCAATTAGACCCATAATAAAAAGAAGCCAAAACTTCTATCATGTTAAATCCATGAAACTGTGATACAGTTCATATGCATTAGCTTACATACCTGAACTCCATCAACTTCACAGCGATCGCCCACATCAAATGGATGGATTACAAACAGGAAAATAATAGACTCAAACACAGTTTTGCAGGTGTTTCCAAATATGAACGCCACAAGGAGAAGTTGTGAACTTAGAAAGAGGAGAAACTTGCTAGTAGCAATTCCTAGTATAAGAAGCCAAATAACTGCTATAACAATCCCAACCATAATGTTCACCATACGATGCAGTTTGTTAACAGCTGTTTTTGTGTCATTCAGTGTCAAAGCAAGTGCTCTCCGTTCTCTGAAAGCATTAACCTGAGACAATCAAGTGCCTTCTCATATGATCATAGAATAGAAAATCACAATCTCATGTCTAAAAAAATATGGAAGCAGAAAAACTTTGTAGATATGCCATCAAATATGAATCTGCAAAGCAGGTTTCCTTTTTTTCATAATCTGTGAAAAGAAATCCTCATTGAAGAGAGATCATCCCATTGAAAAGCAAACGGTTATGTCTATACTGGAGATGATAAAGCAACCCCTCTTGAAAATCAATGTTTGAGGTAGGTTTTTACAAGAGAAGTACATAGAACTGTTAAATTTTGACATTTTGTCAAAGGCAAGCATCCAAAAAAAATCGTTGAGATTTCATATTTTATAGCTTAGACTTTAATGTTCAAATTTTGAAATGGTTATAGACCTATAAATTGCTAAAAGATTTCCAGTCCAATCCTGTAAATGAGTGCCCAAACTTGTGCAGGAGGGTTTTATCATTGGGTATGAGTTCATTTGCACCTCCTACACAACTCAGCAAGCATAACAAAATTCTAGAACTAAAAATGAAAAATATGCCAAAAAGGAGAAATGAGGAAGAAAAAAAAAGGTAAAAGGTATAATGTTAATTGGTTCTTACCACCCAGTTTTTCAAACATTTTTTGCTGATTTTTTTGCTTTCAGATGCTCCCTCAAAGAGGCTCATGGTCTTTGCAGCCTCATCATCTTGCATGAAACGCGTGATGTCATCCAAGTAGATATACCTGCATGATAAAACAATGACAGAGGATCATCACAAGATGACTGTGATACATCATAAACCAGATCAAGTTACAGACTCAGAATGAATATCTTCAATGATCCTTGTCCAAGAAGACATTTTCTGGCATCATGAAACAGAGCATAACGAAATTTGGAAATCAGTTAAATTTGATATAATCAATGCCCACATTATCCAACAAGAAGAGTCACGGAGCAAGTCAAATACTAGAATAGGCTGATAGTAGATTAAATCGAGAAAATTAGAACCTAAATACAATTTAACACGGGATTCAAAACATAAAAAGTGAGTGGAAACAAGAACTTACCGACACCCTGGCCTAGCCACATTCTGGAATATTTTCCTTGCTGCAGCCTTCGCTTCAATTTCACTTCTAATCTTTGTAGCAGACTCTTCATCACCGTCATTAGAATTTTGTATCTTCTCATCCAGCGTGGACAGAGCTCCATGTCGAATTATATTCATCAGCCTCTTCATATTCCAAGCAGAAACATTCTTAGGATTCAATTTGTGCAAGTGGTCGATCGTTATACCCTCATCTCCCTCGTCAAATTTGTTAGAAAGAGAACGAGAGAGCTTGGGGGTACCTATTCGAGGGCTTTTCTGGAGCCTTCCACTTCCGATAACCTTTGCACTCTGTGGTGGTGAAAGGCTCGCAGTTGCCTTAAGGCCGGGGGGCACGGTGGCACCTGCATTCTGCAACTTTTGTACTTCTGCCAGAAGTCTCTCTTCCTCTTCCTCATTCCTTCTCATTTCAACCAATGGGGGACCAGATAGGGTTTCAATCACATATTGATTAAACAACGACTCCTGGATCCGATCAAAGTAAGTGCTCACATGAAATGAAGATGCAAGAACTTTAACCACTAAGGTCTTCACCAACCACAACAAGGTACCCACAACTAAACAGACCAGAACCTTAGTCACATATCTAAGTTTGTCACTCCGAGTTTCCCTCTCAACTTTCTTGTCAAACAAGCAGTGCCAGGCAATCAAAACAAGCCCTAACCACAAACAATTTTGCACAGCTTTCCTAACTCCATAAACAAAATACAAAACCCGTTTCCGCAAGAGAAAGTTTCTCTCAATGAAAAACACGATGATCCTAATAACCCAACCTGAAACCAACCTCCCACAAATCAAAACTAAAACAAAAACTTCCCATTTCCACAACCTCAGTCTCCAAAAATCCTTCTCTCTCAAATATGGAATTGCAAGACTACAAACTAAAGCAGCAATAATAATAATCAAACTCACCCATTCAAGTAAAATCCAAATATCAAGCCTATCTTTTTTATACTCTTCGGGCAAATCCTCTTCCAATAAAGGGTCATCTTCCTCTTCATCAACAACACTCCCTTTCCCTAAAAATCCAGACTTTAACAGCCCCGACCTCCCAACTGCCACTCTTCCCGACTTCTCCGGCGGCTGCGGTGGCGGGTCCATCAATCTAGACTTTGGCCTGTCCTTCAACAAAGTAGACTTCCTCTTAAACGAGGGATTACTCGAAAAAGACCTGTGGTTTCTAGAACTACACTTCAAAATCTCACCATCATCAGTACCACCGTTACTTTCTTTAGTTGGAGAAGAATCTTTAAAATCCCTTCTCCTCCTCACTGACTCACTTGACCCTGGTGGGTTCGGGTCGAAAGAGACCCGATTCATAATAGCAGTAGGAGATTCAGAAACCGGAGCTAAACTCTTATGAAAAACAACAGCGTCGTCCTGGAGATGAGTCATCATCTCAGAGTCCATATCTAAACAAAACTCACCCGATGCTTTCTGTTTGTGCAAGAACTGACCAATCAGCTTCGAGGGTGGATCTTCTTCCTCCTTCGATGAACCGCTACCACTAGCACTAACAGTAACACCATTGTTACTGTTAATGTTCTGATGACCTTTAAAATCAAATTCGTGACTTCCATTTCCATCACTGTTGTTGTTGTTGTTGTTGTTGTCGTCGTCGTCGTCTCCATTAATAACACGTCGCTTATCTTTTTTATTTGCATCATTCAAGAAATCATAGCTTGATTCCCTCCAAATCCCCCCTCCTCCTCGTCCTCCTCCTCCTCTGTTATTCAACATCACTTTAACACCACTGTCATCGAAGCCGTCCATGCTCACAATCACTTCTTTCAGGTCAGTTGAATTAAGGGCCATGTTGGGTTGTGATCAGTGAACAGTGTGAATATAAAACGAAGTGTATTATTCAAGGCGGTGCTGTTTGGAACATGGGAAACTGCGAGAGAAGACGAGAATGAATTTTCTTTTCTGGGATTCTTAGCAAAGAGAAAAGAGTGTGGACGCGTGTACTTATAGAGTGAATACTTTATGACATTAAGGTTAATTAGCGCCGTTGAGTTCTGCGGAGAGAAATAGTAAAAAGACAGAGAAGAAAGAGGAACAGGTGGCGCTTGGGTTTTGAGCTTTTTAAAGTCAGAAAGCGACAG
>Ga0307515_10023956_pt1 | contig 10664 bp, 11 predicted proteins | sample 17_EM_MG_FD_194513 | JGI IMG/M metagenome (GOLD analysis project Ga0307515, IMG submission 194513) | Populus trichocarpa ectomycorrhiza microbial communities from riparian zone in the Pacific Northwest, United States - 17_EM | ecosystem: Host-associated > Plants > Roots > Unclassified | place...
CGGATCGATTTAAGCTCGTTCCCTATTGTAATGAACCGTTATTGTTCGTTCCAACTGACACGTGTTTATTTTAAGAATAAATAAGGGAACAACAAATCAGCTAAGGTATACCAGATCATTTATTGATCTAGACGACCAAAAGTTGCCATTTGGAGTCCAGCTCAGCACCACGTAACCTTAACATGCTCCACGCCAGATACCAGGTCAAATGGTCAATGCTACCTTTTCTCCAGTGTTTTTTCTGACTTCCTCCATATCCAGGCAGGCAGTAGCTTCTTTGGCTTTTACGCTTTGCTAGAGTCGGACAATGAACTTGTACGTAATTAGGGTGGCGAAACTCGAAAGCAAGCGTTTGAGTCTCATCTTCGTTAACCTTTTGGAAATAAATGGCTGTTGGCATTGGCGCATTATTTACATTATTACACGAAAGCTAAAACTGATGCTGGTATTTCTGTGCTTCATTACAATATTTTAATTATTATATTACCCCTTGTCATTTTTTCTTTTAGCTTTGTTTCGGGATAGAGTGGTTTTTTTCTTCATTATATAAATGTATTTTAAGAATTGAGTAGGGTTATTTTAGTAATTGTGTTTAAAAATGCACAGTAAAATAACTAATGTAATCCTATAATAAAATAATCCAATTCTTTCTACACAAGGATGTTTTTGTATTTTCATGTTTGAGAGAACAATGAAATTACTACATTACCCATGTCATTCCTAATTTTTAGACATGGATTCAAGGGCTTAGTAGTAATTTTCTCATGGTTTGTTTGTTATTGTTGATTGGTCTTGGGGGCATTTTCGATTTTGTACCAATAAAAACAAAAAAACATGCTGGTGTGTGTAAAGCACCTGCCAGCGCGTCAGCCGCTACGCTAATTTTGGGCGACGTGTGCGGCTGACTTCGGTGGTTGTAATGGCGCTTCCACCGCAGCTTGTGATTTGTCTCGTTATCTTTTCCTCCTTGAATGGTGTGTGTATGATGGTTCGGCGAGGTTTAACCGGAAATGACTTTTTCTTTTTTTTTCCTTCTCTTTCTTTCTAGAATTGCGTGTTGGCCATGCAAAAAAAATCATATCAGCCCTTCAATTTATCTTTTCTTTTGATTCAATCCCTCATCTTTTTTTGCAATTTTTTGTATTTGCATTGATTATTTCTATTTGGATTTTATTTTTGATTTCATCTTTGATCATTTGATTTTTGAAATTTGTTTTCAAATTTAATACTCATTTTTTGGATTGCTATTTGTTTTGTTTTGAATCATTTTCTTGATTGATTTGTTTTTTTACAAATCCACCCCTAGACATTTATTTTCATTTGATTTTTGTTTCAAATTTGGTCATGCTTTTTAATTGCTATTTTTTACTCATTTTTGTAATGGATTGGTTTTTTACAATTTCATCCTTGAATATTTAATTTCATTTGATTTTTATGTCAAATTTAGTCATGATTCTTTTAATTGTTATTTTTTTATATTATTGCTTTTTATTGATTTTTTTCTCAATTTCATTTCTCGATGTTTGTTTGGTTAAAAATTTGGCTTCTTTGTTTTTTTGAGTTTGCCTTTGATGGGGTTACACGGGTCTCATGACCCGAGTCATAGATCTATAAGATTAGTCTGAGTTGATTTTTAATTTTTTTTAAAGCATTTTTTTGAATATTGTTTTTACTAGTAATTGCTAAGCATTCCTGTTTATAGCGTCATCCTAGTCTCATGTCCTAGGTCATGTGTTGAATTTGTTGGCTCGGGTTGGCTGCGCTCGAGGCTTTTTTTGTTATTCTTTTTTGCTTTGACAAGTTTTTCAAATTTATATCTTAAAATTGGCTTTATAATAAACTTCTTGATATGACATGGATTCAGGTTTTCATAGGCTGCGAGCTTTTTAAGATTTGACCATGTTAGGATGTTTATCTGGGTTTGCTTGGTTTTTACATATGTTTTCAATTCACCCCCTATGTTTTTTTATCTTTAAAATTTGATCCTTATTCTTTTAATTTTTTTGTTGTTTTTACAGGGTTTTTTTTATTAATATTTTTATAGCGATTTCTTCATTTGAAATTAAATTGGTTGAGGATTATGCTTCTTAATTGAATTTGGATAAAACATTTTGGTTTGCTTTCAATTTTTTTTTTTCTATTTCACTCATTGTCATTTTTTAATCTATGAATAATTTATTATATTACAAATGATTTTTAATTTCACCCTCTATGATTTTTTTATCTTTTAGGTTTGGTCTCGATTCTTTTTACTGCAATTTTTTTGTGATATTTTTAATTTTTTTTTCAAATTTCATTTTTATTGGGTTTTTTCCTGTTAGATTTTAGGCTCCCCCCCCTCCACTTTTTTGCAACTCCTTTTATTTTGCAAGTTTTTTATTAGTAGTTTTTTCAATGTTTTCATCATTCAAAATTAAATTGGATAATGTTTAAACTTTTTGATTAAACTCGCTATTATGATCTAACAACATGCAACTTTTTTAGATTAGATTAGGTTTTGGAGTATCGTCTGAGATTGCTTTATTTTTTTTCCTCATTTTTTAAAGCTGATTTTTTTTTTGAAGTTTGACTTTTTTTTTCTAGTTTTCCTTTGATGTATCGGGTTGTTTGATAATTTGGATATGCTTGAATGTGTTTCTTTCTATTTTATTATTATTTTTTAATTAATTAATTAATTATTTATTATTACTATATTTTTTTTCATATTATTTAAATTATCACTAACAAATCGCGTGCCACATTTCTAGTAATAGGATAAAAGCACAAGAGAACTCTTACCGGCTCTGCATGGTGGCTCAGGGCACTTCAATTTCACAAGCAAGGAGAGCATGGCCATGGGAAAGGAAAGAAAGAAAATGCACTAAACGTGGAAAAATAAGGAGCAACACAACGCCATACAAGGCTCCAAGCCGCTCAAGATTTGACCACTCAAATTCACGAATTTGGAAGAAAGCGATACTTCCTTCACCAACCCTAATATTTAAAAACAGGCTGCCAGAGATTTTTTGGTTTCTCTAATTCGTAGAAATAGAAGAACATCACCATTGAGGATCGATGGTTTAAAAACAGGGGAGCGTTGGCTGGTTTACCACATCTTCCTACCCCTTTGTTGTCCCCTCTCATTTGTTTTTCGGATCGATGAGTATATATGACGTCTGGTAAGATAAAATACTTCAAAAATAATAACCCCATCATTATCTTTTTGATTTGGTATTAATTAAGATCTGAAGAATAAGAGAGATCCCTTTCAAATTTGGATAAGCATGGTGGAGTTGTTGCTTTTTTTTTTAATTAATTATCTTACAGCTTAATTAATCATTTGATTTGAATAAGAGTGGTATTAATTATCTTTCAACATGTTCGAGCGTAATCATTTGATTATCCCCTTGGACAAGGAAACATGACCATTTTAATACCAGAGAATGAAGATTCAGCGTGCGCAAAGATAAAATATATTGAGTTTTTAAACTCTGTGATATCTAATGTAATAATTACTAATTTGATTTTTGAAAAAATTACTCTAAAAATTCTATAGTTTTATCTTTTTTTTTTACTTTGCAATCAAGTTTTTGAATGTTACATTTTACTACTTGAATTTTAAAAACAAATAACAAGTTATATCTTTAGGAGTTGGCGCCAAAAGAAAATCAAGAAAAGATATATATTTATTTATAACACTGTTATTATATTTGAAATAATAATTAAAAAAATACCTCTAGAGCCTAAAAATAACAAAAGATCACTAAAGAGTTGTTGGGTTTTTTTAAAAACAAATAATTACTTTGTTTTTATTAAAAAGAATAGTTGGTCATAAGTAGTTTTAGTATTTAAAAACCATTTTCAGCCATTTCAGGCCAGCTTGCTTTACCAAACAAAAAATCTAGCAACCTCTCTTCCATCATCTCCAACATACTTCCTTCCTTTTCACAATAATTTCATCAAATAATCTTACCAAAATTACACAAGCAACCTAAATAATTTTCACCATAACACATTTCCTTTCCTATTTTTTTCATAATTTCATCAAATATACATCATAACCGTGATTACATTACTTCAATAACTTAATATATTTGGAGAGTTTTTTATAAGATTCTTTGTAACCCCCACCTATAAACTTTTTATCTTCGTCATTTCTCTCTATAATTGCATCAGGTATAGCTTAATATCAATTTTATCATTTAAAATCATCTAAAGTGCTTCATTGTAGATATTTGGGTCAACATTAATTTAGCAACTTCTTTACTTATCCATATTGAATTTGAGATTTTTATACTTGGAGGTCGAATGCAAATATATTTTTTCCTTAAAAAGTTAATCATGAATGTATAACTACGAGGAACAAGGGGACTATATACCCGCCAATCATAACCATCACCCATATATATGATATGAACCTTACATTTTTTTTTATTAATATATCCTTAAAAATGATATTCATGTTTAACTTTTTTTTATTAATATATATGTGTGTATATTATAAACCTCATTAACCATTCTCGTATTTGAATATAAGTTAAATAAAAAAAATTAAAATTAATTTGCAATTATCTAATATAGATTCTTTTAAATAAAAAATGCCTTCTCAATTTCTATGTTAACAACAATTACCACCAAAACGTAAAAGAGAATAATTGTCATTACATCTACTGCATATTCTACATTATAGCCTCCACTGGTTTTTCTATATAAGAAAGAAGAAGATAACCAATATAGAAAACAAGGAAATTATACAATATATTAATAAGGTTCAATGCCCCTGTTATTATTTACCTAAATATAAAGCACTATGGATTGAAACAGTGTAATGGCAGACCAACCCTTATCACAGAGAGTTGCAAGGGTAGCGGGGGAGGGGTGGGGTTGTCTTTTCGCAGGGATGCATTTAGCATTGAAAGAATGGTTAGGGAGAAAAAGGTCAGCTCAAGTTTTGGTGGGGCTGCAAGCCTTGAGATGCGGACACCTGGCGATGGGGCTAGCTTACCCTAGGCGTGAGATAGGCTCGTGCCCCCACGTGGGGACACCTGGTGTTGGGGCTGGCTTGCCTTGGGCGTGAGCCAGGCCCGTGCCTCCATGTGGAGATACTTGGCACTGGGGCTGACTTGCCCAACGCGTGAGCCAGGCCCGCACCCTCACGTGGGACACCTGGCGCTTGGGCTGCCCTGCCTATGTGCTGGGTCAGCCCCGCGCGCCCATATGACGCTGGGGCTGACTTGCCATATGCCCAAGGCTAATGGATCCTGCGTCAGGACTTAATTTTCATGGGTCCTTTGTTAGGATCCAAGGTTATTAGTTCTTAGGTTTCTAAATATAATTATTTTCTTTATAAATATTTTTATTTTTATTATAGTTGAAAGTATTAATATCAAACAAATTATAATTTATGGTCTAAATATTATTAGTTCAATTATAATAAAAATAATAATATTTATACCCCAAATAATAGTATTGTTGATATTAATATTTGAATTATAATATAAATTATAATATTCAGAACACAAATAATACTATTTTTAATATTAATACTTTCAATTATAATAATAAAAACTATATTTGTACCGTAAATAATAATATTTATACCACAAATAATACTATTTTTAGTATTAATACTTTCAATGATGATAAAAATAATAATCTTTGTACCACAAATAATAATATTTGTTGATATTAATGCTTTGAACTATAATAGAAATATTAATATTTATAACACAAATAATAGTATTTTTAATATTAATACCTTCAATTATAATAAAAATAAAAATATTTATGGCACAAATAATAATAAATTATTATTATTATTAATTTTAACCTTCAAATAAACTATATGGTTTTTCTTTGGTGGTTATTATATTATATTATACATAAAACTAAATCACGTGGGAAAAATCATGTTCGTCAAGACTCATTTAACTGTGGATTGCACATTTGATGGAGGCATGGTGTGCTGTAGCTGTAGACAAAGACACCCGGCACAAAAACCCTCTTCGGTCGGACACGAACCCAACCCCCTTGGGTCCGGACGCGGAAGGACCCAAACCACAAACCCCTGGGGTCCGACCAAAGAAGGACCCAAACCCCAACCCCAACCCCATAGGGTGCAGACACATACCTAATCCCTTTGGGTCCGGACACGGACCTATCCCCCAACCCCTTTGGGTCCCCACCCTGCCTAACCCCCATCGCCCTTGGGTCTGAACGCGGACCCAACCCCCAATCCCACTTGGGTCCGGAACAGAAGGACCCAAACCCTAAACCTCTTAGGTCGAACACTGAAAGACCCAAACCCCAAACCCTTTGGGTCCGGACACGGACCCAACCGTCAACCCCCCTTGGGTCACGGCGCGGACAAACCCAAACCCTTTAGGTCTGGATGCGAAAGGACCCAAACCCCTTGGGTCTGGCCACCAAAGGACCCAAACCCCAACCCCGTAGGATGCGGACGTGGACCCACCCCACTTGGGTCTGGACATGGACCCATCCCCTAACCCCCTTGGGTCCCCACCTGCCCAACCCTCATCGCCCTTGGGTCTGGACACGACCCAACCCCCAAACCAACTTGGGTTCGGAATGGAAGGACCCAACCCCAAATCCCTTGGGTCGGACATCGAAGAACCCAAACTCCAACCCCTTTGGGTCCAGACATAGACCCACCCCCAACCCCTCTTGGGTCCGGATAGGGACCAACCCCAACCCCCTTTTGGTCCTGACACCGAAGGACCCAAATACTAACCCCTTTGGGTCCGGACACAGATGGACCCAACCCCCTTGGGTCTGAACGCGAAAGGACCCAACCCCTTTGGGTCCGGCTATCGAAGGACCCAAACACCAACCCCCTAAGATCCGAGCACAGACGCAACCCCACTGGATCTGGACGCAGTTCCATCCCATAACCCCCTTGAGTTCCCACTCAGCCCAACCCCCAACCCCCTTGGGTCCGAACTCGGAAGGACCCAAACCCCTTGGGTCCGGGCACCGAAGGACCCAAACACCAACACCCTTGGGTCCGGAAACGGACGGACCTAACCCCATTGGGTCCGAACTCGGAAGGACCCAAACCCCTTGGGTCCAGGCATTGAAAGACCCAAACACCAACTCTCTTGGGTCCGAACACTGACCCAACCCCCCTTGAGTCCAGACACGGATGGACCCAGCACCCTTGGGTTTGGATGCGGCTCAATCCCCAACCCTCTTGGGTTCGGACACGACCCAATCCCCAACCCCCTTGGGTTCAGCCACTGTCCCAAACCCCCCAACCCCTTGGGTCCTCCCTTAGGACCCAATTCGCTTGGACCCAAATAATTTGTGTTCTAAATATTCTTTGGTGTTTAAATATAATAATTTGTGTTATAAATATTATTATTTCTCTTATAATTCAAAGTGTTCATATCAAAAATATTATTATTTGTGTTATAAATATTTTTATTTTTATTATAACTCAAAGTATTGATATAAAATTATTATTATTTGTGTTATAAATATTCTTGGAATTCTTAATATAATTATTTGTGTTATAAATATAATTATTTTATTATAATTAATAGTATTAATATTAAAAATATTATTATTATTTGTGTAATAAATATTATTATTTTTATTATAATTAATAATATTATAATAAAAATATTATTTGTATTATTAATTTTATTAGTTTTACTATAATTAATAGTATTAATAAATTTGAAAAATTATTTTTATTAATATTGAAAAAATATTATTTTTTGTATTATAAATTTTTATAGTATTTCTTATGAAAATAAAAAATAAACCCGCGAGCACCCAACTAGTACTAGACTATAGGATATAGTTCATTGTATTGGATATAGAATCATCAAATACTATTTTATAATATTTTTTGTCATTTAATATTTTAATTTTTGTGATGACTTTGGATATTTTCCAAATTTCAAACATGGTTAGAAAAACTATCTACATGAATAAATGATACAAGAAGAGTCGTGCTTAATCATGGTTATCAGTTAAATTATCTCAATTTATGCTCCCCTCCCCAAACTAATTCTTTATTCAATGGGATTCTCAATATATAAAATTAAATCCAATTGGGTCATAAACTACAACTCGTAAATGAAAGGAAACAAGTAATCCTGATTATTCCATCCACCATAAATTAATTTGGAAACAATATAAGAAAACTTAAGGGACTAAACAACAAAAGGCCAAACATTAAACGATATGACGTGGCAAACGATAACGACAACATAGGCCAATAATTGCAGTCAATGAATGGCAGACAGCAGCAGCAGAGTCATCGCTAACCAAATCCACTAGTTCGCTCCAATCAGCCTCAGTCGCCGTATTCCCCTAATAAACTCCAAAATTCCCTTCTCTCCCTCCCTCTCTCATCAACACCATGAGCAAGCAAGGACCACCACCACGAACACCCACCCTCCGCCGGAGAAACTCAATAGCCACCTCATTTGTTATCCCCACAAAGCTCTCCCTCCACACCTCCAGTCTCCCTCCATCACACTTAAACGGCACCCTTCCTTCTCACCTTGACATCTCCCTCCTCCCCCTAAAATCCTCTTTATCCTACACTTCTATTAAAGACCTTCTCCCTTCCGCCACCGTTAACTCCCCAACATCGGCTACTTCCAACACCACTTCCACCTATGAAATTCCCATCCGCAACCGCCTTGTTAAGCAAGCTGCCTGGGCTTACCTCCAGCCCATGTCCTCCTCTCCTGATTCCTCTGGCACCCACTTCCTCCGCCGTCTCTGGCTTCGCTTATCCACCAAGAATCCAATCACTGCTTGTTTTGGGTTCATCAGCGTTCGTGTCATTCCGAGCATAACTAATGCTTTTGATCGGATCCTCCGTGCCATTCGAGTCCACTTCAACAAATAACAGTGACTCAGTGTCAATTTCAGTGTGTGTATCTGATTCAGCTCGAGTCAAAGTTGCAAACCCATAAATGATTTAGAAAACAAAGAAAGAAAGATATCATGTACAAGAAGATTTTTTTTTCCTGTTTTTCTGATGTTTGGATTTTTTGTACAGTGTTTCTTTTGTTACAAATCTTCTTTTCAGTGTTGGATTGGTTTTGTTCTTCGTAGCCACATACGCTTTTGATTGACATTAGAATCAGGGCTAGTTGAGTTGTCTGTGTCCATTGTGGTAACATATTCTGTTTCCTCATCGAGTTGGACTTGCAGCCGTTTGGATTTCGGGGACCCTGCAACTGCTCGGTTGATTGTGCTGCTGCCGGGCGGAGGCGGTGGTCTTTATGACCGCTTTTTGTTCTTGCTTTTAGGCATGGCCATTGAAGGCCACTCATTTGGAGATGGTACGGGTAGTGGGGGAGCACTAGGTTCATGGCCATTGCTCTTCTGCAAGATTGGTTAGAAATCACAATTAGTACTAACTAATTCATCGAGGTTACTGTTTTTCTGTAGTATATTAAGAGTTGTGCTTATACAAGATATCATCAAAGAAACCAAAGTGCTGTGAATGCGTATGCGTATTTTTCATTACTGATTACAGAATTGCTAATCGAGATTGTCAATCTGCTCCATTTACATTTACAATTACATAGTGCTTAACCTGTTGATTCTTCTGAAGTTGAATCCATTTCACTCCTAAAGCCTATAGATTAGCGTGTGTAATGAAAGATGTTTCTTCCTGAAAGTTTTGGGCAGTCCATTAGAAAGCTATATATAGCCTATAGGAATGAGATGAGAGCTATTTGTTAAGTGTTGGGTTAGTAACGATAGATGGATAAATTATGTGTGTGATGGGTCATGGAGCTTGAATGAGGCACAAATACTTTCAGGGATGAGATGGAGACTGGCAAGTAACCAAGTTTACAAGCTAGATACCCAATGAAGAAAGAGAAGAGTGATGAAATTCGTTGGGCAGGTATGCTAAGCAATAAAGATTATTGGCAGAGCAGCGCCAAGAAGGTAGAACAAATGAAATGCAACTACTATCATGGGGCAAGGAGTGTTCACCAATCCAAGGTTTCCTTCTCTAGCATGGCAAGGTGTGTTTTGCTTGTGGAGGGGGAAGGCGTTGCTTCTAGCTAGTTTGTTGTGTGTTGGTATTTCTTCCTTGTGCGTCCACTTTTGGAATCACGGGCACTGTTGTGTTCTGTAGCCATATTTTACCGATTTAATGACTTGTTTTGAAGGAAAAATAATTTACCTTAGTTTTGCTGTTTGTAGACTTCCCTGACTGGCTCATAAAGTATTGCAGAGCGTCAAAGAATTTAGTCTGCCCCAATTCGGTGCAGTTGTGCCAGTAATAGATGGCAAAATCCCAACCTCTAGCCTTCATCTCCTGTAACTTCCTTTCGATATCCGTTTCATGCCTTGTTACAAAAGGCCTCAACATGGTCTCGTAGATAAAGCCAGTTCCCTGCATTGAGCAAGAGTTTAACGTTATAATTTGCTGAACTTGGCGAACAAAATTTCTTCCAGTTCTCATCCAATCATCTTCTGTCTTTACCTTTGTTTTTGGATACCACAAGTAGATAAAAAATGCCAGTTTCACCTCACCATACATCGGCAACCTTCACCATAAAACGAGAATGAAAATCAAATACCACAAAATAGGAGCTACTGGGCTTGTACATACAAAAATTGCAGAACTCTGCTTACCATGAAAGAAATACGTCCCCTATCCTCTCACAAACCGTTACAAGTGC
>Ga0307515_10023957_pt1 | contig 10664 bp, 9 predicted proteins | sample 17_EM_MG_FD_194513 | JGI IMG/M metagenome (GOLD analysis project Ga0307515, IMG submission 194513) | Populus trichocarpa ectomycorrhiza microbial communities from riparian zone in the Pacific Northwest, United States - 17_EM | ecosystem: Host-associated > Plants > Roots > Unclassified | place...
AGTACACCCTCCTGTCAATTCCGGTTGTTAGCGCAGCCATGTCTGCACGGCCTTACTTTCCCTTAAACAGCAAAAATACCAAAACTTCCCCTACAAAAAGGCCGTGCAGACGTGGCTGCGCTAACAACCGGAATTGACAGGAGGGTGTACACTCCACACATCAGCCTTCTAGGCGATATTAAGCATAGTACGAGGGCTAAATGGGAAAGGATCTTGGCGGATGAATTGAAAGGGGCGCATCATGAAAGTGGACTTAGATGCTTTAAAGGCTCTTCAGCTACTCAAAGGAGACCAGCGTTCATCATTTCACGGCCACTCTATCGTTTCTTTAAATTCTTGGTTGCCTCATTTTATACACTCTCTAGCCGTAACTTACCAGCACCTAAAGGACACTTCATTAACCCACTGTAACGTGTTCCGCCACTCCTCGGGCCACCCCAGTCCTTGGGCCACCCTCAAAATGTATATAAAACCAGCATTTCCAACCCCCAGCAATTTCAACAACCACTTATTATTTTTGCTTGTAGTTAATAATAACAAGGTTTTACAGCATTTTAATATTCTTTTTTTTTTACTTATAGACCCTTAGCTTGAAGAGAAGATATTTAAGTAGAGATTCTAGGCCGTGATATATAGTGCCAAATGCTCGTTTATACATAACGATAAACCAGTACGGCATATAAACTATATGACGGTATCTCGTAGGCATAGATTCCGAAACTCTTAAATCTCAAGCGATTTTATTAAGTGGTTGTTGAAATTGCTGGGGGTCGGAAATGCTGATTTTACATACATTTTGAGGGTGACCCAAGGACTGGGATGGGACACGATAGCAGCGCTCGTCGGCTGACTAATTGTGTAATGTAAATTTCCCATCGCGACCTCGGAAATATCCCTCTAAGCTGTAGGCCAACAACCACAAATTATCCATTCGGTAATCTTTTTGAACTGCTTTTCAAACATGCCAAAATATAAGTGTCCCACTCCCAAAATATTTGTGTGTCTTGACTGACTTGCTCTGTACTCTTTTGTAGGCCTTCATTTCTATTCAAACCCCGAATCCTAAGCAGAACGGCTGACAGACTAATTCAAGGCGACTATTGTGATGTATACCTCACCCATGACTCAATGAGTGTGCGAAAAGCGCATAATAGTGGAAGGAATCATTTGCGAAATGTAGTCGATTACTACCAGCGTGCGCATACCTGTTTCTCGTACTTTAGGAATTCAGAGTGGAAGCTGATGGACATGATAGAAATTGGCCACGAAAAGGCCCAAAGTGTCATTGATTCTATTACGTCCTCATATGCCGCTGAAGGCCAACAGAGTCAGAATCCGATGCTACAAGGGCCGCCGATGGGAGGACCTGGTGGATTTGGGGCACCTCCGCCTTTTGGCTTTCCCGGTATTGTGCGATTCATGCTTAGATACAGGCTTGATCAGAAGGAAAAAAAATTGATGTGTGTTGCGCTATAGGAATTCCGGGGATGCCACCACCGCCTTTTATGCCTCCCGGACCAGGAGGACGTGAGTTTGGCCATTTCATTCGTAGATTTCTCTTCCTTCTCCCTTCCCATCCCTCAGCCTAGGCTAATACATATTCCAGCCCCAAACCGTAATATGCCTAATATGCCCAATATGCCACCTAACATGCCGTTCCCGCCGCCAAACATGGCTGGGGGACCAGGCAACATGCCATTCCCGCCGTTTCCTCCAAATGGCGCTGGCTCTCCTCCTCAAGGAATGCCGTTCCCACCGCCTGGCAGCATGCCGCCAATGCCGGGCATGCCACCGCCAAATTTCTCGTTTCCGCCGAATATGGGAGGGCCTGGAGGGCCGAATATGGGCCCACCAGGAGGATTCCCTCCACCAGGAATGGGAGGTCCTCCAGGAAGTCAGGGTGGACCACCTGGGCAGTAATCGTGTGTAAATTGTATTGGGCAATGGATTGAAGTAGTCCTGGGCAGACAGGGACGTTCTGTGTATAAAAGAAAGGGAGTTGAAGGCGTTACGAATCACTGGTATCAGGTTTCAACCTAGGAGGTTTTCTGTAGGTAGCAAGTATCCTTCAAAACATGCCTCGAGCTTATCGGCTACAGGGCACTTCAAACCTTTAAATTTTCCCGCGCCCAGGTCTCCACATCTGTTACCTGCATCCCCAGTGTCCGATTTACTGTTCCCTTCTCATCCCAGCTGACCCCATTACCCTCTGCGAAAACCACCCGATACTTTTTAACCAAATTTTCTGGATCTTTCTTCAACTCCTCTCTTAAGTGGTCCACGCTCCATAGTTCCCTCCGAACCTTCTTCCCAAACACAATCTCAACCACCTTCGCCAGGCGCGCGTAACTAATTGTTTCCCCTGCCATATACACAATCTTATCCTTCGTCTCAAGCTCGGATTCCGATGCACACACGATCCGCGCTGCGATCGACCCGATATCCTCCACTGTAGACACGGTAACACGATTCTCCCAACTCCCCAGCGCACGCACCACAACGTCCTCCCCCTCCGGCTCCACAAATCCCCAATACGGCTCAAACAAAAAGCTCATGAATATCCCCGTCGATACAATCGTCCAGTTCATCCCCGAATAAGCCGACTGTGCCCGCAGCAGGTTCCGGATATTCAGCTGTTCCCCGAACAATTCCATCGTCCCGTTCGCGTCGCCTGTGATGTCGTAGTCGACGCCCCATTGCCAGGGGAAAAAGCTGATCGCTTGCTTTCCGTCTGCGACACGTTGCTTCCCGGCTGCGAGGGCGGCCTCGGCGATTTTCATCTGCGAACCGGTGGGCATGCCAAAACCTGAGCAGCTAATTATGATATCGAATGGTGCGAAGGCTGTAGCTAGCTCTTGGATGGTGAGGTCTGTGAGACCTAAAGCAATGAATGAAGTTTTCTCAGACTCGAGAGAGGCATAGCGGGAAGGGTCGCGGACCGCAACCGTGATTTTGATATTGGGATATGCAGAGAGAGGTGTGAGAATAGCGGACCCGAGTTCGCCGGCACCTAGAAGAAGGGTTGATTGAGTGGATTTTGTCATTGCGGTCTCGTTACCTCAATTAGGTAGATACTGAATGAATTAGATATTTCAAATTGATTTCATAACGCTTCCTTTTGTAGCGTTTATGTTTGTGCTTAAGTCGGATTTAAGCAACATGAGGTCGGAATTTAGGGCTGATTAATCAATTTGGGACGATTTCCTAAGCTTTGCTGATCGATTTGGAGACATGGGACGTAATCAAAACTATCGCCCGTATTCAAAGGCCTAATTACAGCAGTCGCACGCTGGTGATGTGACATGAAGCAAGATGATATCTATCGACGTGCAGTGCTCAATGGCACTCAACATCAGAGAGGAAAGGCAGATTGCCCTATTAAAACTTGGTAGCGTAATAGCCACGCTGTAGGGTGTGAGAACACCAAGAAGATGATACCAAGAAGCTTGGCCTAGTCGCCTTCAAGCTACGGCCGTTCAACGCTTCGACTCCTTTCCGTAGGCTAAACCCAAGAAGAAATGAAACAAGAAAATTGTCTAGCTTTTCCCTACCCATCCCTATCTCATGGCCTTGGTCTCGGCCCAATGATCTGCCGTCGTCCTCCGAATCCAATGCCTGTGCCCACCTTATTCTGTGAATCGCCGCCAATATACCCATACTGGTTGATATCCCAACTTTGGCCTTCTCCTACACCCTCATTCGGATCTCGTGGCGCATTCTGGGATGCCCGTTGAGATTCTTCCCATTCACGCTGGCGTTCTCGCTCCCGCTCCATCTCGCGCTCGAGGAGTGACTTCGAAGCCCAACCACCAGCCTTGGTTTTCTGCTGTGAGGCAGTGCGTCGAGCATCTTCTGCTGCACGTTCGGAAGTTGAGGTAAGCCCCATCTCGGATGGAAAATGGGTAGCGGGTTTGGGGGCTACAGGCGGAATGTTGGATGCGAGGAAGCGGTCAGTGCGGTTAGGGAGCAATGTGGATTTGGTACTTGTATAGTTAGAAGGGTCTGGGAGTGGTCGTGCAGATGGCTCAGGGAGGGGACGGGTTGGAAGAGAGGGTGGCGCTGCGGTGGCGGGGTCAGGGAGAGGACGCGGAGAGATGGTGGGCTTGGTTTGGTTGTCTGTCCATTGTTGGCGGAGGTACTCGCGCTCATCGCCTGCCCAAGAGACATCGCTGTCTTTTGGCGACGGGTTACGGGGTGGTGGTTGAGGACGGCTTCGAGATGTTGAGCGCGCTTTACGCTGTGCCCGACGCTCGTCGTCTCGAAGACGGTCTTCGCGCTCAAGCTGATATTGGCGCTCACGTTCTTTGGCTTCTTCGAGCTGGCGTTCGAGTTCCCGGACGCGCTCACGCTCCGCATTCCGCTCAGGGTCATTCTGACTGTTTCGCCGGCTTCTTGGTTTGCCAGCCTGCTCTGCCTGGTACTGGCTTAAGAATTGCCCCTTTAACCTTGCGTCGCTTAGACCCCGTTTTCGTTGCGTCTCTTTTTCGATACGTTCTTGGGCTTCTTTCTCTTCTTTTAACCTCCGTTCCTCATCTTGCTTCCACCGCCTCTCTTGTTCTTCCCAATCCCGCTTCTGTTTCTCCACTCGTCGTTTTTCTTCCTCCCGCTGTCTCCGCGTCTCCTCTTCCCACATCTGCTCTTCCTCAATACGAGCGCGCTCTTCTTCAGCCTCTCGCTCTGTCCGGCGTTTGTTCTCCGCTTCTTCTGCTAGCAGACGCAGACGTTCATCCTCAGTCTCTTGTTCTCTCCTCTTCCTCTCTTTCTCCGCTAGACTGGGCACATGAGGCGCCGCAGTTGTAATCTGACGTCTCGCTCCGAATGCAATACCTTGATTGCCCTGACTAGCACCTCCCATATATCCATACTGGTGTATGTTCCAAGCTGGCGCAGTGACACCCTCATCGCTTCTCTTACTCCAGCTGCTAACTGGTCCTTGAGGGGATTTCGATCCACCATCAGTAGCTTTTGATGATGCCGAACCTCCGGTAAGCGCGGGGCTCAGAGTTCTCTCAGCAGGTGGCGGTCGTGATAGCGGATTGAACGTTGAAGAGCCACTACTACGGCTCGCTGTGCTAACACCTCTGCTACGGCTATATCCGCTAGAGCTGAGCCCTCCATTGGTAGTATTTGCTGGACCCGTAGTTATAGGACTCAACGCACCGGTGCGCTTAGGGCCGATTGTTGTTGGAAATTTCGAGGGGTTAACGGAATTTGCTACTCTGCTAAATGCACCAAGACACTGTAAAACTTGGGCCGGGTCTTTTGATTCATATAAGTCGACAGTGAGGAATCGGTCGTGGGCCGGGAGGTTCAGTGGAGGCAGTTCACAAGCCCGGAGAAAGTGGGAAATATTCTCCATCTGTATAAAGGGCATTGGAGATTTCTTAAACTTTACACCTGGAGAAGGGACAGCAAGGTTGGCAAGCCTAGGTAGCTCTGATTAGACACTTGCATTTTCCAGAGGAATATGAGGAGATATACGTACCTGCACAGCACTGTCCCATCCTTAAGCGCATCCAATAAATCTCTAGTAGGCAGCCTCTCCCCAAGAGTGTCCTCGATCCAAGCTCTTGCCTCATTCGCAGCCTGCGGAGTGTACCGAGACATGCGTAATTTTCTCATATCTTGATCTAACGACGATACAGACGCCATCGTGGTGGACACTTCTTTGTGAATGCGGAAGTGCGGCTTTCTGGGAGTCGAGCTTGAGCACGGGGGAGAAAATCCTCAGGCAGACAGCGGAGTTTGAAGAGAGTGCAGTATGGAGTGCATAGGTGTGTGCCAAATAGTGGCAACTTAAGTATAGGTGTACGTATTGTCTTACGCTGGGCTCGTTGCAGGAACAAGCTGCGGGCTATGGCGGGGAGGCGGAGGAATGTAAGGAATGGCGGTGCAGTGCGCCATCCCTAGCCACAAACGTCGTCATTTCTTCGTCGCGTTCCATCGCGAGAAATGAGAAAACTGATGCTCGACATTGCAGCAATACAACAATGCCCTCGCCACCAGGTTCAATACGAAGGGTATGGTACAAATGGAAGATGCTAAGGCTCCCGTGGAGGAAGAGGTGGTTAATAGGTCAGTGAGACTTTTCGTAGGGCAATCCTCATGAAATCGGCATGTCATTTCGGGATAAATATAACCGCCTTACAGTTCTTTATGCCCGTGCATGAGCTCCTCTATTCTGGATACATCAATGCTATTCTGCATACTTGTTCCAATACGTTGTTTTGGGGTCAGGCTGTAACTGAACAATCTTGTTCTTGCCAATTCTTTCAGTACTCAACCTCTAACTTACCAAAGCAGGCTTTGATCTATCGGGAAATACATTTTGGGAGTTCAAAGATGCTATGAACTCCAATCGTCTTCGCCGCATAGCAAAATATAGCCGTCGAACACATTATGGAGATGTAAACGTTACCCGTACGTACCGCTCCTCGATTAAACACCTAGCGAGCCGACCTCCAGAAGCATATACTATACACCGAGAAGAGGAGGAGCTGACATACTGCTTTAACAGCTCAGTGGATGCAATGGCTCCGTCATACGCGATTCGACCCTCCGTCCCTTGTCGAACAACAAGCTGATCAAATAAGACAAGAGCGAATGAAGATCTTAGCTGCAGTCGCAGACGAACGATGGGCATCCAAGCCTTCTGTTCTCGACCCTCCTGAAAAACAACAGCCTATACAAATGCTCACCTCTCGAGACCCGGCAGGGAGTGTTGGACAGACGGCGCCGATATCTAGCAAGGGCGCGCCAAGTAACGTGAGCGGCCAGGCAGATATTGATAATACAATTAAAGGCAAACAGACCGGAAAGGACATCAAAGAATCACCATGGAAGAAGACTCCAAGAGGCGGACCGAGTGAAGACTGGCAGCCAGAATCATGGACACCTGCTCCTACGCAGGAAAGAGCTTGAGAAACTATTATTCCTAGTGGTCATTCCACTGCTGCAAAGAACTGCGATACAATGCATCGCAAAGATTCTTGCAGCTAAATTTTAAGATTGGATCATAAAAGACTTTGTTCTAATACAGCATAAGATATTAAAATAAGGTAGGATGGTTAGCATCTCCTCTCACCGACATTACCAAGATATCTAAGTCTGATGTCACTTGTTTGTACGAGCACGTTTTAAATTTTTTGCTGTACGCCCTAAACTGCTCCGTTCCTCCTACTCTGAGAGCATACCTAGGCATTGTAAAGGCATCTCTTTGTAAGAGTATTGAATGAGAATATTTTATTAGTTCTTCGCCACAGGGTTGCAAATCAATCAACTCAACTCAACTGAGGCCTCGAGTTGGTTGAATTGAAAGCTTTGTAAGTAGGAAGCTCAATTGATTAAATTAACTCAATATTAAGATCTTGGCAACTATTTTAACTGAATTCAACTGGTAGTAGTCAGCAGCCTACCTAGGTATCCCTTGCGTTGATATACCAAGAGAGCTGCTAATCCTCCTATGAGCCCAGCCAGTGTAGCGGTTTAAGGAGTAGGCAATATCACGCTCACGGTGTGAGAGTTGAGTACCTGGATCTCGAAGAATAGGGTACTGAATAGGGGGTGGATGGTGGCCACGGTTCTGGCGTATAAGATTTGGCATTTTTAGGAGGTGTATACCTCTTTATCGTAGCATTAATTACATTATATTACCTATAGGTAGTGCTCTAGCAGCTTCTTCTGCTGATAAATTACCCAAGAGCTATACTGTATGTGGCCAACGCTAGTAGGGAGGGCGAGTGACCCGCTTAGGTTACCCGCTATTTCTGGGCCCTATCCAACCACTTCAAACAGCGCCGGGTTGGTGGTATAACTTGCCATTGTCGCTATCCGCAGCCTTTGCCTTAGCTTCGTATTCCTGCGTACAAATAAATTAAGATCCCGCTGTGCTTAGCTTTATCTAAATAAAAATCTGCGTAAAGCTCTCTTCTAACCGTGGATAGCTCCACAAAATTAACAGAATCTAGAATCGACGAGATTCGGAATGACTCAGAGGCTTCAACGATGGTATTAAAGCTAGCCAGTTCCTGTTCACACAAACCGCCCACCTACAATATTTTCTGTTCAAGCAAATACACTTCTTTTCCGAAGTTTACCAACACTCTATTCAGATCTCACAATGGACTCAAACGTTCTCGACGTACTTGAGGATATGGCTCTTGCTGTTTGTAGCTCCGACAACTTAAGCGAGCAGGCCGTTCAAAAATGGACAACATTGGGCTATACACGCGCTGAAGGAGAAGCTGCCCTCGCCAACATCAACCGGACGAAGAAACTCAGCCAGAGATTCACACCATCCGAACTCCGACAGACCGTCTACATGGTCCTTGCCTACCCTCTGGATACCGCTGCAAAGGTCCAAGAGGCCGCAGCCTTAGACTATGTGCCAGAGATCAAGGAGGGCAAGTCCGAGGAGACGGGAAAAGGGGTACCGATGTGCCGTGTTGGGGTTAGGGGGAGATGTGCTATTGAAGATTGGATTGCTCAGCAGAGGCTATCGGCATCCTTCTTTTTTATTAATGTAAATAGGGCCATTAAGGAGTTTGATGCTTGTGGTCCTTGGCCTAGGCACGGAATAAGCAGTGCCACGCTGCCACAGTACCGACCGTTGAGAGACTCTCAAGAGGTGTTTCGGCCGGGCCAGGATGAGTATCCGGTGTGGTATTTTTTCTATGGCGTGCTTGCTGATCCGGAAGACAACTATTATATCCTCCGACAGGTACTGGGCCTCTCGCTCGAAGACAAGATAGAATTAAGGGATGCTTGGGTTCGGGGAGGGAAGGTAAAGAGGTGGGGAGAGTATAAGGCGCTCGTTGATAGTGGAAACATGGATGTGGTGAAGGGCAAAGCGTATTTAGTGAAGACCAGGTGGGAAGAGGAGGACTTAATGCTGTATGAGACGTCTGCGTATGACGTTGTGAGGTGTAAGATTTTCTTCGAGGGAATAACCAAGGAAGCTGATGGGTGTGTGTTTAGGATTGGAGAGGGAGTTGCGGTTAGGTAGGATAAAAGGAGCTGTAGGTATTTGGTAGATATCGCGCCACAGGATCGGCTAATACATTAGCACGCTAGTCATGGTAAGGCTATGTAACGTACCCGCATCGGCGAGGATCAAAATCAAAGTTTAATGGGAAATTGGTCCTGGGTATCTCTGGAAACTGACATGTCATTCGCAGAGCATAGGGGCTCGAACATCGAACTTGAATAAGAGTGCTCCCTTCCCAGTGATTTTCATCTAATTTGCACACATATCTCAATGTAATGATGATGGGGCCCGGTATGGTGTAGGACGAATTGTTTTGGCACACATCCACTCACTTCAATAGCCAATTTCTCAAGAGATTGTAGAGATCGCACCCGGAAGTAGCTGAAGCTTTGAGGACTGGTAAGTATGGAAGGTATCAACTAGTGTGTACTGTAGAGGGGGAGATTCTGGCAATAGGCCTTTTGATGCCCCGGAAGGCTCTCCAGCCTTTAACAATTTCAGGCTCATCTTCTGTTGTGCAATTGAGATCTAACGTAATCTCGCCATTCTCGAGCATTTCTGTGCTAGCCGGGAAACGATGTTCGGCCGCGATAACTTGGCAACGTTGGCATAGTTTCGCCACGCCACCGTTTATTTCAGAGACCGGTGCGATGTTTGGCGATTCCTCGAGATATGGGTCGACGAAGTTCGTCGTAAGAACGTTTTGCACTGCTGAATGATAAATGTAGCCTTTTGACGTAAATTAATTAATCAAAACATATTGAGCGCTTCATGTCGAGTAACTAGCTCAACTTGTAGGCTGAGATGGAGTGCAAGGCGAAGAGAGAATCAACTAATCAACAGAAAGATGACAAGGAACCTACCAAGATACTGTATCGGTTACGCCACGCTGTGCAACTTCATGGCTCTAGACCCGCGTTGGAAATATCTTACAATTCTCACCAAACCGGCTAACCTACGAATATGCAGAGCAAGTGAAGACCAGACAAGAAGAGCCAAATGCAAGGAGAAACCCGCAGAGACCTTCGTAATGCCATACTCTAAGAAACCTAAATGCACGTTCCCAGCTCGTAAAGAATAAAGAGCGCCTTCTTCTATCTAGTGTCTCCCATGAACCCTTCTAAAACGCCTTCATCAACCCCGCCTCCGACTCCTCACTTCTCTCTTCTCAACCTCCACCGTTGTCCTTCCATCCGCATATATTTCCCTGGCGATCTGGGTCGCGTCGGACCCCACCACGCCTGTCGATTTGACAGTAACTCCATCAACATCCGCATCGACATCCGTATCGACGTCAATACCCTCAACCAGCACCTTTTCCTTATGCTTTGTCTTCTCCGTGCCCTTGGTGCCTAGAGGTGGATCAAACCGCTTCCGCACCGTCTCGATCATCTTGGCAAACCAGAACCAGTTCAAGCTATTCAGCACAATATTCGCGCCTAAATAGCTGAACCCCAGCCACGCAGGCACCACCCTATTATCCGCAAAACGCATGACCTCGCTCTTAGCCTCTCCCGTGTTTGGAGTAGCTCTGCTATTTGTAACGCTCGCGCCGTGCTGCATAGCGTGGAAGATGTCTGTGAAAACTCGTATGGATTGGTAGGAGCCCCAAACAAGGCGGCAGGAGAAGAAGGTGAAGAGGAGCATGATGCCATTGTAGAGCTGGATTTTGGAGCCA
>Ga0307515_10023958_pt1 | contig 10663 bp, 14 predicted proteins | sample 17_EM_MG_FD_194513 | JGI IMG/M metagenome (GOLD analysis project Ga0307515, IMG submission 194513) | Populus trichocarpa ectomycorrhiza microbial communities from riparian zone in the Pacific Northwest, United States - 17_EM | ecosystem: Host-associated > Plants > Roots > Unclassified | place...
TTATGTCACCCGGCTCCCCGGTCCATATACCATCCTCTCCCCTCAACATAGGCTCACACATTAGAGTTATTAAAACTTTGGACTGTCTCGGATGAGTGAGAAAAAATGTCGTTACAGTTTATAAGTAACCGCGAGAATTTGGGTGGGGACGATTCGATCGGAGTCTGAAATTCACCAAGACTCACCAACGGACGCCCTCGTCGACTCAGCAGAGACCATGTCCGCTCCCTCATCTCCTCGTCTCGTCGACTCTTTCACCGCACCAAAAGAGATTCTCCAAGAGTTCGCAGACCTCGCGGAGGAAGAGGACCATGACCCTTTTGCCGAAACAGCCAAAACACGACAAATCGCTGCACGCCAAGCCGATTACCATCTTCGAAGATTCGGCCGTTCCGCCCACGATAGCGCTGATGCTTTTGCCGCCCAGCAAGATGGTACAGAGGTCGAGGGAGGTTACAAGGACGCTATGAGGTTGCAGATGCTGGAGAAGGAAGAGGTGAGGGTGAGGAAACTCATTGAGGAGAAGGAGAAGCAGGACAGAGAGGACGGCGGAGACAAAATGGACCTCGACAGGACTCCCCCTAGGGCAGAGCTCGACGAGGCTGAAAAGATCTTGGCTGAAGCTGCTGCCGCCGCCGTTGCCGCGAGTTCTGGGAAGAGGAAGCGGAGATGGGATGTTGCGGACGGCGCTGGGGAGACTGCGGATTTCAAGATGGAGGAGGCCGAACCCGCCACAGATGCTGCTCCCAAGAAGCGTCGTTCTCGATGGGATGCTGCCCCTGCCGATGCTACCGAGGCTCCCAAACGTTCCCGATGGGATCAGACTCCCCACCAACTCCCCAACGACGCACCTATGGTCCCTATCATCATGAATGCGCCTGGTTTCATGCAGGACGACAAGCATAACCGCTACCTCACCGACGAGGAACTCGATGCTCTCCTTCCAACTTCTGGCTACGCGATTGTCACCCCACCTCCTGGTTATGCGCCTGCCGTCGCCCCTCGAAAACTTCAGGCAGCGTCTGTTACAACCATTGGGGGCTTCGAGATCAAGGAAGGTTCCGACGCCGCCGCCATGGCCGCCGCCGCAGGACTAGCTCCCGAACTCCCCACCGAGATCCCCGGCGTCGGGAACCTCGCGTTCTTCAAGCCGGAAGACGCTCAGTACTTTGCCAAGATTCTCAAGGAGGAGGATGAAACGGAGCTCTCCATCGACGAGATGAAGGAGCGCAAGATTATGCGACTTCTTCTTAAAATCAAGAACGGTACTCCTCCCGTCCGTAAAACCGCGCTTCGACAGATTACAGACAAGGCTCGGGAGTTTGGTGCTGGTCCCCTCTTCGACAAGATCCTCCCTCTCCTTATGGAGCGTACACTCGAGGACCAGGAACGCCACTTACTTGTAAAGGTCATTGACCGTGTACTCTACAAACTCGACGATCTCGTCCGACCTTACGTTCACAGAATTCTCGTTGTCATCGAACCCCTCCTTATCGACGAAGACTACTACGCCCGTGTCGAAGGCCGTGAAATTATCTCCAACCTTTCGAAGGCTGCCGGTCTCGCCCACATGATCTCCACGATGCGACCCGATATTGACCACGCCGACGAGTATGTCAGGAATACCACCGCTCGTGCCTTTTCTGTCGTCGCTTCCGCTCTCGGTATTCCATCCCTCCTTCCCTTCCTCAAAGCCGTATGCCGGAGCAAGAAATCATGGCAGGCCCGACACACCGGCGTTCGTATCATCCAACAGATCGCTATCATGATGGGATGCGCCGTCCTGCCTCACCTTCGGAATCTCGTTGACTGTATCGCGCACGGCCTTTCTGACGAACAGCAAAAGGTCAAGACGATGACCGCTCTGGCTATTGCTGCCCTCGCTGAGGCTGCCGCACCTTATGGTATCGAGTCCTTCGACAACGTCCTGAAACCCCTTTGGACGGGTATTCGCGTCCACCGAGGAAAGTCTCTCGCAGCGTTCCTGAAAGCCATCGGTTTCATCCTCCCGCTCATGGACCCGGAATACGTCTCCTACTATATCAAGGAAGTCACGATCATCCTCATTCGAGAGTTCCAGACCTCGGACGAGGAGATGAAGAAGATTGTCCTGAAAGTCGTCCAACAGTGTGCCGCGACGGAGGGTGTCACACCTCAATACATCAAGCAGGATATCTTACCCGACTTTTTCAAAAGTTTCTGGGTCAGGAGGATGGCGCTAGATAGGAGGAATTACCGACAGGTAGTCGATACCACCGTAGAACTGGCCCAGAAGTCCGGTGTTGCGGAGATCGTCGGGAGGATCGTGAACGACTTGAAGGACGAGGCAGAACCGTACAGAAAGATGGTCATGGAGACGATCACCAAGGTCGTTTCTTCCTTGGGTGCCTCCGATATCAATGAGCGGTTGGAGATCCAGCTCGTGGACGGTATCATCTATTCGTTCCAGGAGCAGACGACGGAGGACCAGGTCATGTTGGATGGTTTTGGAACTGTCGTCAATGCCCTCGGTGAGTTCTTCATGCTACCTCTGGCCTATTACAACTAAATATCGGTTTAGGAATCCGCGTCAAACCTTACCTTACCCAGATCGTCTCCACCATCCTCTGGCGTCTCAACAACAAGAGCGCCAAAGTTCGCCAACAGGCCGCCGATCTCACTTCTCGCCTTGCTGTCGTCATCAAGCAGTGCGGTGAAGATCAGCTTCTTAACAAGCTCGGATTGGTGTTGTTCGAGCAGCTTGGTGAAGAATATCCCGACACACTTGGCAGTATTATCGCTGCAGAAGGTGCTATCGCGAACGTGGTGGGTATGACGCAGATGAATCCGCCCGTCAAGGACCTTTGTGAGTCTCCTCTTGGTTCCCTGGAGAAAACTCGTAATTAATTTGTTTCTCCGTAGTGCCCCGAATGACGCCAATTTTGAGGAATCGACACGAAAAGGTGCAGGAAGCCACGATCAATTTGATCGGTCGTATCGGTTCGTCCCCCCCCTCACACTTCGCTTACAATGGGAGCTAACCCTTCTCTTTCAGCTGATCGTGGTGCCGAGTTCGTACCTGCTAGGGAGTGGATGCGAATCTGCTTCGAGCTATTGGATTTGTTGAAGGCGCACAAGAAGGCCATCCGTCGTGCAGCAGTCAACTCCTTCGGTTATATTGCCAAGAGTTTGGGTCCCCAGGATGTTTTACAAGTCTTGTTGACGAATTTGCGTGTGCAGGAGCGACAGAGTCGAGTGTGCAGCACGGTCGCGATTGGTATTGTCGCTGAAACTTGCGGTCGTGAGTAACTTCCTCCCTTCTTCCTGCATACCCCGTAACTCACCGTTCGTATCTTTCTCAGCGTTCACTTGCATTCCCGCCATTCTAAACGAATACCGAACGGCAGAACTCAACGTCCGAACGGGTTGTCTGAAAGCCCTGTCGTTCGTGTTCGAGTATGTCGGACCGCAATCCGCATACTATGCTGATTCTGTTGTGACCATGTTAGAAGACGCGCTCACCGACCGCGATCTCGTACACAGACAGACTGCGAGTACGATCGTAAAACATATCGCTCTTGGCGTCGCCGGGCTGGGGTGTGAGGATTCGATGCTGCATCTGATGAATCTCGTTTGGCCGAACTGCTTTGAGACTTCCCCGCATGTGATTGGGGCGGTTATGGACGCTATTGATGCGATGAGGGTCACCCTTGGGCCGGGTATCTTGCTGAGTTACGTGCTTCAGGGGTTGTTCCATCCTGCCAGGAAGGTCCGAGAGGTACGTGTCGTCTTAATGCCCTGAAAACTCTCTTGACTGATGCGATTTTGTCTTAGGTGTACTGGCGCGTTTACAACTCCTTGTACCTTGGAGCGGAGGACGCCCTCGTACCCTTCTACCCAGACCTCGGTGAGCTGAGCGAAGGGCAGAACGTGTATGATCGACACCCCTTGCAAGTGATCATCTGAGTACCGCCGAACTGATCCTTGTTCTCTCTTTCCCTCGTCGCGTCCGTAGAGGTGCATGTAGCTTACTCTTTCTATTACTGTCATAACTTCTGTACGAGAATATACGCCTTTCTTTCTCTCTCCACCTTTGAATGAAAAGTAAGAAAACGTATTTATGTACCATAAGATTTGGTAATCGGCAACACAGCGGGGGAGGAGCAAGGAGCACAACACTATAGAATGACGAGGTCCGGTATTACTGTTGTGAGCGTCGTCAATCACTGGCCACCGGTCGTAAGGTTCGGAGGGAATCCGGAGAAATCGACTTGATCTTGTATCTGTTGTCCGTTGATCAGATACGAGAGACGTAGCCTCAGCCGAACCTGGGACTGTGTGACATGGGAAGAAATTCCGTCAGCGTAGAGAAGAAGCCCTCGAGGAGAGAAACGCACGCCGACGGGAGCCTTGATCTGCATCTGTTGCGTCTCGACACCTCCAGGATTCACGTTTGGACTGGACATAGCTAACATTTGCAGCTGCTGAGTCTGTCGAACGCTCGCGATCGTTAACACTCATGCTCCTCGAGGGAAAAAAAGAAGCGAACCTTCGGTACAGCGACTTGGAACGACAACCCAGAGACCACATTCTCTCCCATGACCTGGAACCGCGCCAACACGTTCACGATCCCAGGTTTGTTCGGACTCGTCTGAGGCGTCAAAGTGACCTTGAGCTCGTTTTTCTCGTAGGCGGTGTAAGCCGTCAGTCTCTGTTGCTGCGGTGGCTGTTGGGGTGGAGACTGAGCAGTTTGAGGTAACGAGAACGCAGGTTGCGGTGCGGACGTGGGCATCGGTGATCCGCCACCATACGTCGGAGAGGTCAAATCGCTCCCCAGTCCACCGAGCGCGGGCACCGTCGTATTGATCGGGTTCGGCGGGGGAGTCGAAGTAGAAGTCGGGAACAAACCAAGGATATCGTCGATCGCGTTCCGCGGTTTCGGTGGTGGGGATGCCGAAGTCGTCAGGACGGGTGATTGAGCCGTTGGCGTTGGTTCTGTGGCCGGAGAATTGCCGAAAATCTCGTCGAGCAGGTTTTGAGTGTTTGACGTTTCCACCTGCGGGATCCCGGTCGAGTTTGAAGGGCTAATGATATCGTCCCCACCCAGTAGATCACCACCTTGGGTGGACCCAACGGGCTTGTTCTCGCTGTTCCCTATGGCACATTGAATAGCCGAAACGCGATCTGTAATTTGGAACTAACCGTATCCCATAACAGTGGCCTTTAACTCCGGCGCTGGCATACGTTCCAACACCCCCGACTTCAAATCACCCAACGCTAACAAGTTAGCAAATTCCACGCCACGCTGCTGAATCTCCAAGTCGGGGTTGGTACTATATCCCGCAATGAGGGTCACGACACGCTCTTGCTGGGTAGGACTTGTTGTTGGCCGGGAAGAGATCTTCGTGATCGCTGCGAGAACGAATTGACGGATGAGAAAGTTCGCGTACGGAGAGTCGATGATGGAGATGATCAGGTCCAGAATCTCGGCGTCAGTTATCTGGGAGGAACGCATGGTGCTCATCAACCACGAGACATAGATAGAGGACTAGGCATACCGATTTCGGAGTGTCCTCGTCTACCAACCCATCCTGGAGCAAAACTTCACTGTATTCACCGATGATCCAAGTAGCAGCGAGAGTTAAGGACTCTTGCGAGATATCTGATTTCAGTGAAGTGTAAAGTTTTGATGCGGTATACGCCTGGAGCTCTGGTGTGTGCGCCACAAGGCGGACGAAACCAGACAGAATTTCTTCTCGAACGTAGTTTCCTGCCTACATCGGGAGTCAGGGACGGCGGAACAAAACCAACGAGGAAACATACCAGTTTCAAAACGCGGAGAACCGTATCGATGTGCCACCTCTTGTTAGGAGCGAACCGCTCCGCGGCGAGGGATATCTGGGTAGTCATGCCCAACTTAAACTCGTTATCCGCAACCTCAAGGAAAGCCAGCAGCTCTCGGATGAGGATCCGGATATTGGATTCGTTAATCAGCGCATATGACAGTTCCAGCGCACGTCGTCGAATTGAGATATCGCTGTCTCGCAGACAGTCAAGGATGATATTGCGGTGCCGTTGTACAGCATTGGTGTCGATTGACACGACCTTGTTGAGCGTGTTCAGGGCTACGTATCTGGGAATTACGATAATCAGTCATCAGATACGTTGGGATTGTTGTAGCTTCCTACCTGATGTTATTATCCTTGTTACTCAAGAATTTCCCTAGGATATTGATCGCCATGACCCGCAGGCCACTATCCGCTTCAATTTCCAGGACGGTCAAAACAGTCTCATACAAGATGGAGTTTCCGACGTTCTTGGTGGAATCTGTGTTGGTAGCAACTTGGGCAAGGATATCGTTCATCGTCTCGCTTGCCTGGGGGTCGCCTCTTCCAAGGATCCGAAGAAGGCGGAGGATTTTGACTTGGAGGAAGGGGTCGGTGATACCGGAGACGTCGTGTTCGGGGCTATAGCCTGTCGCGACCAGTGCTTTGAGATGTCGTACAAGTACAGGGACGGCCTGTCATAAGGTAATGTGGGTCAAGCTCGCTGCTCTAAGTGGGAATAGCGTACATTTCGGAATTCGTTAAGAACGTTCTCGTCGGCTTGACACATCTCGATCATGAGTGTGATTGAAGAAAGCAGGACGCCATGATTTCGATCCGCCAGTAAGTTCTTGGCTTTTGAGGTGAAGTGGTCCGTAAGCTCCGGTACCTTGCGCACTACACGAAGGGCGCAGAGGGCTGCCTGTGAAAAGAGATCGGAAGTGGTTCACCGCTGCACATAGCCCGTTTCACGGACCTTCTTCCGGATATAAGTGTTGGTCGATCCAAGGAGCTTCTCAACCTCGTTGGCCAAATCTCGCGACATCTCCTCCGAAGCAATGTTTGCAAATGTGCAAAGGGCCAAACCGACCGCGTACATGTTGGCATGATTCATATCGCTGCGAGGCGGGAGTGAGACACCTCGTTTCGAGGTACCGAGAACACGCACTTTTTGAGGGAGTTTGTGACGAGAGTGAGAACCTCCTGGCTTTCATCCAGCAGCAGCATGATCCCCAAATACCCCAACCTCTTGTCGGCGAACCTTGGGCTTGCGACGAGTTTAAGACATTCCATTTGGCCGAAGTGGGCCTCGGACCCGAGCATATGGATATAGAGAAGCTTTGCTACATTGTTGTAGCGCATGTACGAGTCTTCCTCCCTGAACGACGCCCGGATTGCGGCCGATTCCTGCTTGATGAGGGCTCGCTCATCTGCAACGGTCTGTGTATGAGGTTGGTCATCATCGTCGCGGGACTGGATCTGGCGTAGACTTCACCTTGCAGGCTCGGATACCCTTGATGAGGGCTGTTCGTTGAGGGTGTCAATGGCGGTGAAAAAGAACAAAAAAAAAGTGGGGGATACCCTTTAGATTGTGGTAGACCATTGGATGCCGTTCAGTGATTTCTCAAGTGATCAGATCATCGCGGCCCACTTCGCCTCCCGATTTTTCTCCTTTTCCCCATCTTCATCTTTTTGACGACCGCGACAACGACAAGGAACGACCCTCATCTATGGGCCAGGCTGACCAGCGACGCAATGCACCAGACTCGCCCATCGGCCAACTACTCAAGCATCTCGGAATGACCAGAGAGGACCTCCAGAGGCACTCCTCCCAGATGCGCGAATTCCTCACGACAGAGCCTACCCTCTCCCCGGTTCCTGAAGACCACACTGGGCCCGCGAAGCTTGGGGTAGACGGCCAACCCCTGCGCCAACCGAGATCCAGAGCCTCCTCGCACGGGAACGCACCTGGCATCCCGCAGACACCCGTCAAATCACGACACAACGCTGGGCTGCACAAGCAAGATACGATGGAGGCCATTATCGAGCGACAGAACAAGCTCTCAAGGAAGGAAAAACGCGGCAGGCGAGACAGCAACGCCATGGGTCCACCTTCGCCCACCCCTCAGCCAGCCACCCTGCCGTCCGGTCCCTCTACTTCTACCTCACGCGATCCCAAGCGTGAATTTTTGTCTCAAGAGCCTGAAACACAGGTGGGTCTCTCTTTCCGCTGCAAACGGTACGCGCCTCTTACGCGAATCTACCTGAAATAGCCCCTTGTGTATTTCCAGGGCCCGCATCAGTCATCGAGACTAAAATTCAAGGTGATTATATAGATAAAATTTCCTGAGCCTTGTTACTCAATGATGCCTAGACACCCTATCGTTCTACATCTCCTCTTCCACCTTCTTCGCCACCTCCTTCCACCCCACCGAGATGTTCTTCCCCTATCGTCAATGTAGTCTCGTCCCCTGGGCCACCATCGAACGACGACGACGAAGTTCCGTATGTCATTCCACCCGGTCCCTATCCAGCGGAGAAGCCCGACCTCTCGTATGCTGCTCTGATAGGCCAGGCAATATTGTCTTCGAAAGAGCATCGGCTCAGTCTCCAGCACATTTACGAGTGGATATCAAAGGTGTACCCATACTATAAGCGAACGGACCAGATCTGGATGAACTCCATCCGTCATGTCTTAAGCACCTCGATTGTGTTCCGCAAGATGCAGCGGGGGCAGAACAAGTCACTCTGGGCAATTCTCGATAAGGACCTACCGTGCTTTGAGGGTGGAGGCTTCGATCGCAGGTTATGTGAAGACATGAACAAGGCCAAGTCCAAAGCCCGGCCAAGGAAGCGAAGAGCAGAAACGACCGACGAGCCACAAGTAAAAAGATTTAAGTTAGAACAACTGCCAGTGGCACCTGTCCCATACTATCATCCTCACACGGCATCAATGCTCGCGAACCCTCACCTACAACCGTACTACGGCGCATATGGTTATTCTTACGCTTACGCTGATCCTGCATATTTTGCGGCAATGCACGCGTCTGTTTCACACGGTCAACCACAGGTGCAGGCCGAGGTGACCTCGTCCCAGTCCCCTCCACAACCAGTTCCTGATTTGAGCTCAAGTACTGGTTTCTCCTCAAGCCCGGCGACATCTCTCAGGGAGCCCACCAGCTCTCAGACCACGGATCTCGATGACGCAGTCGAGATCGTCAACGAGCAGGCTACACTTGGCTCAGACGGCGTTGAGCCATTGGCTACTTTGCTCAGGAGTGACGTTCTGGACTCAGATCCCCCACATAAACCTTCCATTGTTAAGGTAAATACTCCCGCCGTTGATTTTTGACGTTGTGGTACTAAAGTATTGCGACAGGAGAATGACCCACCCTGCGAACCATCTCCTAAGTTTTCAAAGTCCTCTCAGCCCCCTGTTCCCCCGTCGACGCCCCCACGAAAGACGAATAAGAGGCTTGGGTCTCCAGCGTCCCCAACCACTTCGCGTGGTCTACGAGCGAGTCCATCCACTTACCTAAATCCTCCCGCATCATCCTCCGCTATCACCATTCCTCTCGCTTCCCCCGACGCACCTAAGACACCTTCCCGTCCACCACGCTCAAACCTACTTCCACCCCAATACTTCCCTCCACCTCCAGTTACACCGAACAAAAGGCCCGGATTCTCGATCCTCACAGGGGATTCCCCCTTCAACTCGCCATCCAAGAGCGTGTTTGACCCCCACGATCCCAGGGCTGTATTAGATGAAGAATTGAGAAGGTTCGGGGATCAGGATCTGTACAGCAGCCCCGTAGGGTTGTTTGGAAAGAACAAGGGGGTCTTGTTGTACCAGAGCCCAGGGGTGCCGAGTCCTGGGGCAACGGGATGGTGGTGAAATTCCTCCCGTTACTCGTGCTGCTAGGGCCTTGCGACAGTATTTATGGATGCCATGGATGAACACGTCCCCTCCGTGTTCATCAGCGTTGGATCATCTTTCCCTTTGATTTCGTGCCATGAGTGCCACCTGTTCCTATCCGTTTTCTCCTTCCCAATCGTGTACATCACCGTCTTTAGACGCCGCGCTGGCGCCTCCCTCTTCCTCGCTAACCCCATTCGATCGTTTGATCTACCTACTTATCTGAACTTACTATATGCCTGATCGATATCATTGTTTTGCCTTATCGTATTTTCGTCGCTGATGTTTTCCACCCACCCATTCTAGCTCCTTTTCTTCACCAGGATGTACTGGGGCGACCCCCCTCTGAACACTCATCTCCCATTGGCGTCTCCCGTACAGGTGGACCTTCTTCCAGACCACATTTTCTCGCTTCCTTCTTGCTTCGTTATAGGACAGCTCTGAATTTGTTCTATCCCCTTAACGATTGGTAGCTGTGTTGACGAGTCTGCGATTCAGTACTTATGTTGGGTACTACAAGCGCCTCTCCCCCCTGAGGCTTACAGATCTTAATGAAATGCACTTTAACAAACCGCCAGAGTCCCATTTAAGCCTCGTTGGTATCAGGGTATGAATTCTTCAAAAACCAGTCAGCCCGGGATCATTCGAAGATGTTTCGGGGACTCACCCTCCTCGTCCAGCAAAGTAGATTCCTCCAGGCACGCAGCAATGAACTCACCGACGACCAGGTACCTTCGTTTGGGTCTAGCCGCGCACGCAATAATAAGAGGAACATCCCAGGAAGGTCACGTTTTCGATACTTACTTGGATGTTCGTTTCATGAGTTCCACCCTCCGGCTTACATCTCTCTTGTCCACGACGATATGGGTCAACTTGGGTTCGTCTAGCCCGGCAACACGACCCCCATTGGAGGTTATCAGAGTCGCCACCTTCTCGAGCCTAC
>Ga0307515_10023959_pt1 | contig 10663 bp, 6 predicted proteins | sample 17_EM_MG_FD_194513 | JGI IMG/M metagenome (GOLD analysis project Ga0307515, IMG submission 194513) | Populus trichocarpa ectomycorrhiza microbial communities from riparian zone in the Pacific Northwest, United States - 17_EM | ecosystem: Host-associated > Plants > Roots > Unclassified | place...
CCTCTTCCAAAATACAAACATTGAGTTGCGTGTGCTGGAGTGCTAGAGCTCACCAGGATTGAATCATGCTTTTGTTGCTCATTCTAAGACGCTCAATGCAGGTTGAAGTTTAAACCTCTGTGAGGGCGGAAGTGCCTTGGGCTGCAACAGCAACTGTCGCAATTCTTGCTGGTTGTCGTCAGTCACATTCGTTTTAAGACTGAGAAGTAATGAGATTTTATATTCATATGCAAAGAGACAAGTTACACACGTTTCAAGCAAGTTGCAATGTAAAATGAATGTTCATGACTATACTGTAAATTTGGCAGAACAGCTTCTTTTGACGTGCACTGTTCATTCTTCATCAATAAACATGAGGTCGATAATTTTACTTCACATCATTAAACATGAGATCATTGATTTTATTGATGCCAATATCAGATATGGGTTCAATGGGCTGCTCATCTCCCTCCAGCGATGGAATGAATGTTGAAGGTTCCCTACTGAACTCATCTGTAGAACACAAAGCACATTATTATATAAACACGTAGCTCACTGAGAGCCAAAAAGTGATTCCCGCATTTGCAAGAGCAACTTACCGAAGATTGTATTCAAGGAAGTAGGGGGTGGGGTTGACATGAAGTTGAGACCAACGTAAAATAGCAGAGCTAATAAGATTGTCACCATGCCATAGGTTGGCACAGCCAATGCCCAGTACCTGAAAAGCAGAATCCAAGTTACGAGATTAGGCTCATCTTCTAAGTTTCTCAATCTAAATTACTAATCACAGCTATGCCATGAGGCCACTGACTTGTTGGGATAGTAAAAGATTCCAATTGCCTGCAACCAATTTTCAGGAACATATGCCCATACAAAGAAAATAGCTGCTCAGACAAAGAACAATGGAAGTCAGTACGGAGACACTCATTCTCGTACTTCAACATGAAACACATTTTAAAGATATTATAAGTTAAAGCAGTTATGTCCCCCAAGAAAGAATGGCAAACAAGATGATTCCATGTTAATTTGAGCAACTTCTTTCCTCTAGTAAATAAAATCCTTCATGGCATTTAAAAAGATGAATTCACAATTTCAAAAAAAAGGTACAAAGAAAAGATGAATTCAACCTGTGGCAACAACGGTAGTAATGGAGCCTACAAAACCATAAACTTCAGAGGATTTGGGGCCATGATCTCCAGACACACCAAACCCAGAAGCAGCTTTGTCATCAGGATCAAGAAAGGATACAGTCGCCTTCCTCCTCTTTGAAAAACTAAGCACTCTCCTAGGACTACTCACCGAATGCAGATCTTCCGTGCCTTGCATCTTAAGAGACGGTGGAGATGTTTTCAGCTGTAACTCAGGTTTGGTGATAAATATTCCTGGGCTTTGTTTAATTTCTTCTCTATCCTGGTGGTGATGATGATTACGAGGGAAGAGCTATTGTCCTTCTTCCTCCATAGCTGCAGAATTTGTTGAAGGAATGGGGATGGATGGTGCAGCAACTGGGTCAACAATTGGGCTTATTCGTTAAATATTTTCATTGGGCCGGATTCTGGTATGTTAGGCCTTGTTTTATATATATATATATATATATATATGGCCTGACCTCTTGTGCGGTGAGAGTAGAGCGGGGTTGGAATACAATTGACAGATGACAATTAATGAGCAGTTGAGCACTCAACATATTTGGAAAGGTTGATGCACGTCGTGTTATTATTTCAACTTCGGACTCAAGAAAAAGGCTATGAAAAAAATAAAAAACCTCGTTGAAGTTTGATCCTGGATGTTTTAGCTAAGATACGAACCAGGAAGGATTTACGCCTTGTTTCCAGATATAATTGAACCGGTTTTTTATTAAATTTAAAATAAAAACATTTTAGTATTCTTTTATTGTTTTGATGAGCTAATATAAAAAAATATATATTTTTATATATTTTTAAATAAAAAATACTTAAAAAACAATATTTATCATATTCACACAAGCATATCCTTGATTTAATTTTTTGATTTTTTTTTCAAAGAAGAAAAATGTGGCAAAATATATATTTTTATATATTTTTAAATAAAAAATACTTAAAAAACAATATTTATCATATTCACACAAGCATATCCTTGATTTAATTTTTTGATTTTTTTTTCAAAGAAGAAAAATGTGGTCAATGGGAATCTAAGATAGTGACAAAAATATATATGTGTGTGTTTGGCCATTTCCCAACACTTCGGATTGGAATGGAGGATGCAAAGAATAAGAACAATATTGAATTGGTCGTGGTAGTCCTGCCGCCTTCCTAACTGATGTGAACTTTGCTCATATTCATTCCATCGCCACAGATATGTATTCTTTGATATCCCAGGTGAATAATCCTATTGGATCAAGAGGTAAAACAGTTATTATCTATATTTACTCCAGCAGTTGCGCCCCGCCCCTTCCTTTTTCTTTTCTTTTTTTTTTATTTCATGTTCCAATTTATTTCGGCCTAATTTATTAAATGAGATTAGTTTTAAATTGTGATAAAAATACTAAAATTAAAAGGCATGAGATTGAAAAACTCGTCATAAAATAACAAAGAGAAAGAGAGTTGTTGATGGGCTACAATTCAACAATCAAAAATGAGAATTTTAGTGTTAATGTATTTTTTTATTGAGAGAAGTTCATTGAATATGGTTTTTCCTTCTAGATATGGGAGGGGGGGGGGGGTTTGGATAGTTTGTATAGATTTTTAATTATATTTTTGGGTGAGAATGGTTTATATAGTTCATGCTCGTAGTGGAGATCAAATTCTAGGCGGTGGCCAAGCAAATGGTTGCATATTAAATTTTTATTATCATTGAGTGTTGTATTTATTATAAATCAGTCATGATATTTTTTTTTATCATATAACAAAATAAAATAATTAATTCAATATAATGGAGTCCATAATACGAATGACAAGTTTGACCAGTTGACTATAATTAACATGACATGTTTCTCTTTGTTTTCCTTTGATTTTTGTCTTTGAACTTGTCAAGTTGACAAGGTCATATCGAGATGATTTCCACGTAATTTAATTTAGAATTCAAGTTAAGCAAGAAGTTAGGTCAAATATTTTTAAATTCGACCCATTATCTTGAGTTTAATAAAGTTTTATATGATCTAAATATTATTTGTTTATATGTGTTTTTTTAGTCTAAACTACAGCGATAACACTAGGGAACAAACTAGTTATCCAAAACACTAATTCTCACATAGGTTTTATTGTGTCATAGAACACAAACTTGTTATCTAGTTTTAATTTATATTGTTTTTTTAATTTTTTTCTCTCAATTTCACCCTTGAAATTTGTTTGATTAAGAATCTTACGTCTTTATTTTTAGGGCTTGTCTTCGATGGGATCACCCCGATCTCATGAACTAGGTCATAGATCTAAAAGATTAGCTCATGTCGATTTTTATTTTTTATTAAAAGCATTTTTTTCTCTTTTCAATTTATAAGGCCATCCTGATTTCATGTCCCATGCCTTATGTTTGATTTTTTGACTCAGGTTGGCTGCCAAGTTCACTCGAGGCTTTTTTTGTTATATTTTTTTTTGCCTTGACAGGTTCTTAAGATTTATATTTTTAAATTGGCTTATAGTAAACTTCTTGATAAGACCTAGATCCAATGTTTTATATGTTTCAAGCTTTTTAAGATTTAACCATGTTTAGGATGTTTGCATGGATCTGTTTGGTTTTTATAGATGTTTTCAATCTCACCACTATGAATCTTTAAATCTTTAAAATTTGATTTTTATTTTTTTAATTGCTATTTATTTTATTTGTGATTATTTTTTATTTTTTTCATTAATTTGCATCCTTCTTAAGTTTTTTTTTTATCATATTTTATCATCGTTTTTTTGTTGCTTTTCCAGTTTTTTTTTCTACCAATCTTATCCTTCAAAATTAAATTGATTGAGAATATGTTTCCTGTTGAATCTGTGTCAAAATTTTAATGGGATGCAACTTTTAGATGTTAGACCATATTTAATAGGTTTACTAGTTTTGCTTTGTTTTCTTTTCTTTTTCTAAATTGATATTTTCTTATTTTTTATCTTCTTTTTTTATTCATTTGTTTTGTTAGTCTTTTGATTTAATTCTCTTCTTAAAAAAAAATTTATTATTTTTTTCAGTTTGATTCTATTGTGTTAGCCCTTAATAATTTTTTATATATTTCATCCATAACATTTTTTAATCTATAAATAATCTATCATGCTACAAATGATTTTTAATTTCACCCTTTATGATTTTTTAATCTTTCAAATTTGATTCTAGTTCTTTTAATTGTAAATTTTTTTGTTTGGGATTTTTTTTTCAAATTTCATCCTCATTATGTTTTTTCTTGTCAAATTTTAGCCATGTTGTTTTTGCTTTTCTTGTTTTGCAAGTTTTTTTATTAATGATTTTTTCAATGATTCCATCATTCAAAATTAAATTGGATGATATTTAAACTTTTTGATTGATCTCAAATCTATATTTTAACAAGTTGCAAGTTTTTTAAATTAGATTAGATTTAAGAGGTTTATTTGAGTTTGTTTGATTTTTTTTTATATTTTTTAAGCAAATGTTTTTTTATTTTGAAGTTTGACTTTTGTTTTTTGATTTTCCAATAGTTAGATTAGTATTGAGTTATTTAATAATTTGAATAGGCTTGAGTATAATTTTTTTTGTATTATTTAAATTATTACATTAACCAATAATTTTTTTTAAAAAATCTATCATTGTTTTTACATGAAAAAATGTTCAGCTGCATCAAAACACGATCAACATATAAGTAAAAGTCTAGACACATGAAAAGTTGTGAGAGAAAAGGTGCTTTTAGTAGTTAGAATTACGCAAAGTGAAATGACCGACCCGACCACACGGCTGAAAAGGAGGAAAGCGTGTTAGTGTTTTTAACACGGTGCAATCCGTGTTTTTTTAATTTTTAATTTTCTATTTAAAATATATTTTTTTATATTTTTAAATTGTTTTAATATAATAATACCAAAAATAATTTTTTAAAAATAAAAAAAATTAAAATTACAACAATCTTTAATCTATTATAAAATTTAAACACAACCATTAAAAGATTAAACATAAAATTCCCTTTTACAACTAAAATTATATAAAAAAATAAAATTGGAACGATTTTAAAATTACATTATTACAGAATACATACGAGGAATCTTTCTTTCTTTGTACTTCTAATAATATATTTATTGCTAGATACTAAAGGGGGTGGGTCTATTGTGAAATTCTCAGCGGTCCACGTGGCCAGGAAGTTATTCTAATTATCTTCAACTATACCATCAACCCTCCCCCCCTCTCTCCTGTATAAATTCGAAGGGAGGCAAAGGCCCATCCTCAACCTCATTTGTCCAAAGCAGTTAATATTTCCCTCCATTATTTTTCTCTCGCTCCGCTCCCCAAGGTATGCCTCTGGATCAGATCTCGCTTTCATTTTCTTCTTTCTGATTCATCTATTCATCGATCAATCTCAGTCTGTTGGTTATATTGAAATGGTATAATAATAATAATACCCAGTTCTCTTCAATTTCGAATTTAAGCAAGCACATTTCATTGATAATTCAGCATGGATCTGCTTCCCTCTCCTCCGACCCACCACCTTTTTGACGTTGCACAGCCCCTGCTTCCTCCTCTCCTATAGATAATTCAAATATACTCCATTGTTAAACAGGGAATGCTGCACCGCAGTTTTTCTAAATCAACCTCTCTCCCTCTCCCTCTGTTATTGTTGTTGTTATTAGATCTTAGTAAGTTAGTATTATTCTTCAGGTTTACTGTTGATCTAACTATTGTCTAGATCCTACCTCCTGTATTCATCTGCAGTAAGTTTTGATTTGATTGATCCAGCGAGAAATCTAAAGCTTCTCCTAGATTTCAATTTATTTATTTTATTTCATTTCTCAATGCAACCGAACAGACAACTTTATTGAAGTGTCCTCAGGATCTGATCTATCTAGGATTGAACTGAATACGCAGAATCAAATGATATTTTCTTTTTCTTTTTCCTTTACTTTCCTTTTTAAGTTGTCTGTCTGCCTGTCTGACATTGTGGTGTGCTGTGCTGTTACCTTTGCAGATTCTGCATTCAAAAAACACTAATTAATCGGCACTCATGGGAAGTGTTAGTGATGCTGAGAAGAAGCCTGCTGTTATTTTTGTTTTGGGTTAGACCATTTTCTCTTAAAGTTTACTTATAACTGATTGTCTGTCTACTCTTCCATCAATTGTTTTGTAAACCTGAATCGAATATTGTTGTCATGCCTTAACTCTGTTATTGATAGAGGAGCATAAGATGTTACTGATTGTTGCCCTGTATCGATGTTTGGGTTCTCAAATGATTGCTTCTATCATTAGTCAGTCTCTCCCTTGTCCTCATTTCCTCCTGCATTCTCAAAAAGTTGTTTGTTTTCGATTGATCAGGTGGCCCTGGCAGTGGAAAGGGTACCCAGTGTGCCAATGTTGTTGAACACTTTGGTTACACTCATCTCAGTGCTGGAGATCTTCTTCGAGCAGAAATTAAATCTGGCTCTGAAAATGGGTATGTCTTGCATACTTTTTTCTTCTAAGCTGCTCTCTTTACATTTTTTATCTCTATCATTTTTAATGTAATCACTATTTTGCCATGATTACCAAGAAACATGGCATTTTGAACCTGGGACCACTGTAAGAAGACTTTGGATGCCATATCCTGATAATCAATGTTTCTTTTCTATAAGATTCATTATTCAATTTATCATAATGATGACAGGGAATAAATTCTCAAGCTGCTTATTATTTTACCCTTTTATTTCAGTTTTCTTGACTAAAGTTTATTTTTATTATTATTATTGGTGGCATTCTGATGTAGGATGACTTTGAATTTGCGCCCCACAGAAATTTACGATGAGCAGGGTATGGTTTATACAAAATCTAGGCAGATCAGAAAATTGTTTTTCGATGAAATTGGTTATGCCACTATAGCAAGAGTAATTTAGAAGTAGTAGAAGAAGAAAAAAGTACTTTTAGAAAAGAGAAATAGAAGGAAAACTATTAGGCAGCAGTCCTTACTGAATCAAATACTCATAATTCATTGTCAAGGTCCTTATCATTGCATATACTGGTGCTACTTTTATGGGCACCAAAAGCTGTCAAAGTACTAAACTAGATAGGAAACTGAAATTCAAATAGGAAAGGGAAAAGGAAAACCATAAATAGCAGAAAGCCATGTAATTAATGTTTTCATTTCCTGAATAAAGTAAGATTCACAACCAGTACTAAGATTCCAAAGTAAGGCTACTTCCTAAACAGAATAGATTTATATGAAAAACTAAATCATACAGAATTTAAAATAAAATTAAAGCGATTCATGGATCTGTATCACATGGATCATGTAAGTTTTTCCTTCTCTCATTTGTGGTTAGGTTTCAGTAATTTGATCACCCCCTGCCCCGCCTTATCTCAATGATGTCTCATATTGAATGAATATTTATATTGGAATAACTAAAGGGAGTTTTTATGTTTATGTATTCTTAAAGCTGGTGGTGTGGGGTGTTGATCTCTACCAAATCATTCAATATCTTTCTTGATAGGAATGTAGGGACCTTTTGGATCTGATCTATCAAATGATTGGTAATTTTTCTGTGACTGTCCTAAGTGTTCCATGTAGTCAGATCTTTAATAAGTTGTTTGGTTCGCCTCTGAAGTTTTAATCTCAAAATATGCTTTCCATCAAGTGCATGTATTCTCTGCACTTGGTGTGTGGATATGGAGTCATGGTGGCGTCTATGTGCCTTCATGTATTTTTCCATTTGGTCCCATGGTGCTACGTGTTAGATTTTGGAACTTCTATGATGTCTGCATTTTTTTGCTTGACCTTATCACTGAACACTTGGTTATCTTGTTCCTTGTGGTCTACAGAACCATGATTCAGAACATGATTAAGGAGGGAAAGATAGTGCCTTCAGAGGTAACAATAAAGCTCCTCCAAAAAGCAATGCAGGAAAGTGGAAATGACAAATTTCTGATTGATGGTTTTCCCCGCAATGAGGAAAACCGAGCTGCGTTTGAGGCTGTTGTAAGTTTATTGACACAATTCTCTATGTGTAGCTTGAGTGGTAAAGAGAGAAAGTGACTGGTAAAGGTCTTAGGCTCGAATCTTATGAAACTCTTTTTTCAATAAAGTTATTCCCAATATCCGGGGGTGTGTGTGTGTGCGCGCGCATGCGCATGCTAAAGCTCTCTGCTTGGTTTGAATAGTGTTTGTAGCGTAATAATGATTCAGAGGGCATGTCTCCTGAAGATAAAATTTCAGGTTTATTTTATTAAATGCTGAATTATGTTGGTTATCCAGACCAAAATTGAACCAGCATTTGTCCTGTTCTTTAATTGTCCTGAAGAGGAGATGGAGAAGCGCATTTTGAGCAGGAACCAGGTTGGATTACTGTGACTGCTCTTTCTATAATATACTTGGACATAACATATCTCTTATGGAGGTCACATTCATATTCTGTATTGGTTCATTTTTCTCATCTCATGTGCTAATGTATCTTTATTCTGCGATTCTTTCCTTTTCTGGGGTAATGAAGGGAAGAGAAGATGATAACATTGAAACTATAAGGAAGAGGTTTAATGTTTTTCTAGAGTCCAGTCTTCCTGTGGTTGAGTACTATGACTCAAAGGGGAAAGTTAGGAAGGTAATATGTTTATGCAATTGTTTGTTTATTGCAATGCATATTGCTTGATTACTTTAACCATTTCTTTGCATTGAGCCCTCAGGTTGATGCGGCAAAGTCTGTTGAAGAGGTTTTTGAGGCAGTTAAAGCCATCTTTACACCAAAAGAGGAGAAGGTAAAGCACCATAGCTATGCTATCTTGTAGGCATTTCATTATGAATGGAGAGTCAAATCTTGATCGAAGAATGCATTTTAGTTTGTGAATATACCATTAGAAATGCGAGCTGAATCAAGCTTTGTTTTCTATCGGTGCAGAATGAGATGCATATTATTTTATTGCCATGACTTATTCGACATGCATTTGTGGCATGAATATTAGTAGTTGATTGTTTATGATAGATTTCAGCCCATGAATTGAAAATAACCTCACATTAAAAGTCAGCCTATATGCTTCCTTGAAGAAGCTTTTGCAAACCTTTAGTTTCTTGATAGGATCTATAGTTGCCATCCAATTACCTTTTATTTCCCGGGTGCTGAATGCAATCAGGATTCTTCTAAAAGGTGCGTGCATGCGTGTGACAAAGCATAGAACTTAGAAGGAACATTTGTTGTGCAAGTTTGAGGCTTGCAAAGGCATTCTTAATGCAACAATGCTTACTTTCATAGCACCGTTTTGGACCCTCCAGGAATGCTCAAGTGAGATGAATACTGAGTAATGACCTTTATGTGGCCAGATACGATGTGAATGCATGCAATATATACCATCCTAGCATATAAAACAAGAAATTGCGTGTGTGATCTTGAACTTTGCCATAGGATATAGGGAAGAACTTTCATTTTCTGATACATATGGCCCACCAGTAACAGAAACTTCTCTTGAACATAACAAAAAGGTAATTCAATGTTCATAGAGATATCATGAACTCAGGTTTTATGGAAAAGGTATAAAAAATTGAGGACAATTCAAGTATGGAGAAAATAATGCTTAGGAATCATATGGAAATACAAAATGGGCTGCTGTATTAATAATGGTCTGTTCGTGAAATTTCTGCACAATAAACTAAATTTCTTATGCTCAACAGGTAATTGCTGCATAATTTGTAGTTTCAACAGGTAATTGCTGCATAATTTGTGGTTTCAACAGGAAAATTTATATTGACATGACCCTGCAATATTTGGCTTTTGATAACACCTTTTCCTAGTGTTTTAGTTTATTTCTTAAAATTGTAAACATACAAGCATAAGGAACAAAATGAAGATCATGTTGTGGATTATACTTGTGGTGTTTGCAGGTTGCTGTTTAGGGGTTTCCTTTGTACCAGATATATCAAACTGAATATCTACTAAGGTAATTATTCTCTGATTTAGATCTATAAACATTCTACTTACTGATGTTTTTGTTCACGTGTGCCACTTGAAATGCTTGAATTCACCATTGAAATCTGAAGCGGGTCAGTGCTGTGAGAAGCATTACCAGATTTGGAGATTTAATTGGGAATTATATTGTTTCTTACATCATGGATATCCTTAAACCAAGTTTGTTCCTTCCCAGTTGTTCAATGCATCCCCAAACTAGCAATTTTTTGCATTATCCTTATTTGCATCAATGAATAAGGAAGTCCTATGGTGCTACTGTTGTTTGTGAATTCTGCAATTGAACCTCATGAAGATCTTTTTTATTTCGAGTTCATGGACGAAGACTTCCAAGATATTCCATAGAATAATAAATGATAAGCTGCCATATTCATAGAGTAGTGAATGATAAGCCTTTAATCAAAAGGTTACTTCAACAAATTATATGCGAGTACTTGGTTTGTCAAATTGTCTCTCTGTGTTTGTAGCTTTGGAGATCTTGCATTACATCTTTCATCAACTAGCATCTTTACCGTATTGTAATTAACAGAATTTATTCTCTTTCTCAGGTGATAATCTCTTATGGTTGGCTTGCTTTGTACTTTATTGGGAAGGTATAGTTTATCGTGTGGACTTTTCTGCCACACGTTTGCGTC
>Ga0307515_10023960_pt1 | contig 10662 bp, 7 predicted proteins | sample 17_EM_MG_FD_194513 | JGI IMG/M metagenome (GOLD analysis project Ga0307515, IMG submission 194513) | Populus trichocarpa ectomycorrhiza microbial communities from riparian zone in the Pacific Northwest, United States - 17_EM | ecosystem: Host-associated > Plants > Roots > Unclassified | place...
ATCAGGATTTCCGAACGGTCCTAACGAAAAATCGGAATGCGACCGTTGGCCTCCTACAGACCCACCGTTTCGAGCTTGAGTGAGATGTCTGGGAAATCGGTTGGCCGCATCGGAAACGGTGCGGCCATTTTTTTCAGATCGCATTGAGGACTGTTTTGCATCGGATGCGGCGCAAGATGACCGTCACATATCCGGCGCCTCGCAACGCTTTACGCCATCCGAGGATATAACCTATCCGATGCGAATACCGAGTTCCAAGTGAGCTTCGATGTGGACCGGGTAGTGGCCGGCAGCTGCACATTTCGTAGGCGAAAGCCTAACGTTTAGGCCGCGTACTCTACTGAATTTATTTAGAATTTTATCTTATACAAGAGACACTTCGTCTATATTGCGCGAGTTGAGATGCAGGGCCGCAAAACAAAAGTCATTGAAGCAAACGCACCGAGCGATGACTTTCGTTCGTTGTTCACGACGCATCCGTCGCCGATGTGGGTTTACGACCCTGAGACCTTGCGTTTTCTGATCGTCAACAATGCGGCGGTCGAGCTTTATGGCTATACGCGCGTCGACTACTTCGCCATGTCGGTGCTGGACATTCGGCCGGAGTACGAGCGCCAACGTCTGCTGGATGCCCTTAAAGACCAAAGCGATATCGACAGAGCAGAACGTTGGACGCACCTTAAGGCAAGCGGCGAAGCCTTCGAGGTTCTGACCTATGGCCGCGAAGTCCGCTTTGACGGACGGAACGCCATTCTCGCCATCGTGCAGGACCGCACAGAGGTAAGTGCCGCCCAACGTCAGGAAAGATATACGCGCTCGCTCCTTGACAGCATCGTTGACAACCTGCCTGTCGGCGTCTTCGTCAAAGATATGGAAAATGATGGTCGCTATATCCTCGTCAACGCCGCATCGGCGGCTATGATCGGGATGAATGCGAACGAAATAGTCGGAAAGATAGACGACGACATCTTCACCGAGGCGCAGGTCGCCTCGTTTCACGAGCAGGATATCCGCGCCCTTGTCGTAGACGCTCCTATCGTCTTTGAGGAGACGGCGCAGGATCGTCATGGTCCTACAAGGATCATCCGGACGGCGAAGAAGGTACTGCCGGCACCTGAAGGCCGGGTGCCACGCTATCTTCTCGGCATTTCGCAAGACGTTACGGAAGAGCGTTCTGTCGAAGCCAGGTTTGCATACATGGCGATGCACGACGCCATGACTGGCCTACCCAACCGTGTGTCTTTTGCGGAACATATCCAAAAAGCGATTGTCTCAGCAACGGCGGACACCCCCCTCGCTTTGATCTACATCGATGTCGATCACTTCAAGGAAATCAACGACAGCAGGGGCCATGCCGCCGGCGACGCGCTTCTGTGCGAGATCGCAGATCGTTTATTGCAACTGGCAGAGCCGGGCGATCTCGTTGTCCGTCTTGGCGGTGACGAGTTCGCCTTCGTGCGCCAACTCGGCAAAGGCACGAGCGTCGAGAGATTTGCGGCCTTGCTTCTGCGGCGGCTTTCGGAACCATTCTATCTGGACGGCGCATGTGAATACGTCACCTGCAGCATCGGGATTGCGTTAGCGCCCGAGCACGCCGGCAACGATGATGTGCTGACGCGACATGCCGATCTGGCACTCTATGCCGCCAAGGAAAGCGGCCGCTCCACCTTTCGTGTCTACCAACCGGAAATGTGGCGGGAGGCGGAGCGCCGCCGCGTCCTCACCGCCGAACTGCGTGATGCACTTCAGAAGAACGAGTTTGAGCTCTACTACCAGCCGATCGTACAGCTTGATGACGGCGCCGTTGCGGGTTTTGAGGCGCTAATCCGCTGGCATCATCCCAAGCGCGGGCTGATTGCACCAATGGAATTCATTCCAATGGCGGAAGAGACGGGATTGATCGTACCGATTGGCGAATGGGTGCTGCGCGAAGCCTGCCGCGCGGCCGCCGGCTGGCCAAGCCATGTGAAGATCGCTGTCAATCTCTCCGTCTGCCAGTTTCGCCACAACAGCCTATGCGCCACCGTTGTCTCGGCAATCGATGAAAGCGGACTTTTGCCGGGACGACTGGAACTCGAAATCACCGAGTCCGTCCTGCTCGCTGATGTCGAACAGAGTTTGCCGCTCCTCAGGACCTTGAAGGAACTCGGAATCCGCATCGCCATCGATGATTTCGGCACGGGATATTCCTCCTTGAGCTATCTGCGCGCCTTTCCTTTTGACAAGATCAAGCTGGATCGCAGCTTTGTATCCGGCATCGAGACGGATATGGGCAATCTTGCCATCGTGCGCGCGGTGGTCGGTATCGGCTCCGGTTTCAACGCGACGACGCTAGCCGAAGGCGTCGAGACCGAACGGCAGCTGCAAAAGCTGCGTGAGGAGGGTTTTAAAGAGGCGCAGGGCTACCTGCTCGGGAAACCGATGCCACAGTCCGCAGCCGATGCGCTCGTCGATGGACACGCCGCGCGCTTACCCTTTGCTTCCATTGGAATCAGGGACCACAAAGACTTCTGGGGCAGTCAAATTGCTGGCTAGGAAGCCTGTGTAGTTGCCTCGTGAAAAAGGGACGTTATCAGGGTTTGGTTTGATCGGCGATGAACTCTCGTGGTGAACGATAGCCGAGCGCTTTGTGCGGGTGAAGAGCGTTATAGTGCTCGAACCAGTCAGGCAGCCGGTCAACGACGGTTTGAGCATCCGGAACGGGGTTCACTGAGACGGAGTAGCGTTTGACGATTTTGATGAACACCTCGGCCATGCCGATGGATTGCGGGCTGCGAACGGGTGTTGAACGCGGCTCCATGCCGATATCGAGCAGACATTTTTTGTACCCTTCGCCCTGAAAGGATTTGAACCCGAGCCCCGCGATTCCGGTGCTGCCCACTTTCAAATCGAAATCTTGTGCTTCCACGCCAGAGACGACCTTCAAAAACGGCCTTCACTTAGCGCCATTGCTTCTCCTCCAAGGTCCAGTTCGACCCCGGCATTTTGCCGGTCTTGGAGAAGGTCGTCAGAATATTTCCAAGCAGCTTCGAGATATTGTTGTCGAAGTTATTATAGGGCAGCGACTGGCTGAATGCGATCGAGCCGGTGGAAAAGACTGCGCCATTTTCGGGCGTTGTGAAATACACCATGTCGGCGCGAATGCGGTAATCATAGGAGCCCATCAGCCCCGGATAGGGATAGAGAACCTCCTCGACGACGGTTTGGTAGTTGTCGCTATGGCCGCCGGAAGAGGCGACGATCAGGGCGTGCGGCGGGGTTCCAAGCGTCAGGTCGTAGCGGTCGATTTCAAGACCTGCGGCCCCATGATGCGCAAGGCCGAAATCACCGAGGATTTCGCCTTCGATGCCCTCGAACATCCAGTCGGCGCGGCGGTGCCAGCTGTCCGGCATTCGGCGGTAGGGCCGCGCGGAATCGAAGCCTTCTGAGATGAAGCCGACACCGAGCAGTTTTTGCGGTGGCCGGCCGAGATCCTTCCAGATGCCGCTCTTCTGGCCCGAGGTGGCCAAATAATATTCGCCCGGCCGGGCCTGCCACGCCCGCATGCCCGAGTTGAGCTTGCGCACTTCGACACACCAAGGCTCGTCCTGCCTGTAGGAGACGTTCCAGTAGTAGCCGTTACCGCCGAGGTAGATCAGGCGTCCGCCGTCGGCCGTATAGTCCTCGGTGGCGTCCATCAGTTCTTCGGAGACATACTCCGGATGCGTGCCGGTGAGAACGACTGTGTAGGGCTTGAGCGCCGCTACGCCCTCGCGCTGGACGTCCTCGTCGGTGATCAGTTCGTAATCGTAGCCCATATGGTCAAGCCAGGCGATCACGGACAGATCGGCCGGGAATTGCCAAGTGACCCCCATCGACGACATGCGCGCCTTCGGCCGCATGTTGAGGATCGGCCGGAGATAGGAGGAATAGCACACCCCCGCCCCGTCGGCATGATGATCGTAAAGCGACAGGCCGAATTCCTTGGTCTGGTACAGTTCGATGTCGATTTCCGAAATGATCGGCGACTGGCCGGCTAGCGGCTGCATGATCTCCGCGTCGAAGGTCAGATGCTCGTTGGCGTAGGCGAGATAGCTGCTGGTCGGGATCAGGAAGCAGATCGGCGCTTTCGCAATCTTGGCGCGGACGAAAAAGGGAATGTATTCCTCGCGCAGGCCCTTGCCGTCGCCGACGCGCAAGCGAAAGGCATAGGCTCCGGAACGGACACCCGGCACGGTGAAGGATCTGGTTTTCTCCCATCGGCAATCGATGATCGCATCGTCATGGAATTCGATGCCGCCATATTCACCGGGTGCCAGACGAAAGCAGTCATTGCGGCCTGCCCAGTTGAAGCCGGTCTGTCCGCGAACCGGCCGGTTATAGCCCTCGGCATGCAGTGCATAAGGGCCTGTATCGATCACCCGGTCGCCAATGCCCTTGTCGGTGTAGCCGATCGAGGTATCCCAGGCAGCCAGACATCCATTCGCAGGCGGCTTTCCGGACGCGCGAAAAGCGTCCAGTTCCTCCCGCGACAGCACCCGGTCGAACACGGCCGGGCGGTCAAGCTTGCCATTGTAGCATTGCGTCTTGAAAGTACCGCGCAAGCTATGCCAGTCCTGCGCGGCCGCCAGCAGGAACGGCACCTCCGGCGGGTTGAGCGGTTTGAACCGCAACGTTTCGCGCACATGCGAGCGGAAATCGATACCGGCGACCTTGCCGATCAGGCTGTTGTAGCGGGTGCCGGCGCTCTCCTGATAGAGCGTCGCATTCCCGGTCGCGGCATCGTAGGTGGCCGCAACGAAATACCATTGGCTCTTCATCAGCGGCACTTCGGCATCGACATAATCGACTTCGCGGCCGTCGCCGTAGCCGAACTCCAGCAATCCGGCCGGATTGATCCAGAGCCCGTATCCACGATTGTTATAGGCGTCCCAGCGTCCCATCAGGCATTGCCGCTCACCGTCGCCCGGCTTGTTCGGGTAGACGAAGGCGGCGAGCGTGAAACTGGCTTTCGGCGCCAGATGTCCCGCCGGGTCGTCAATCGTCAGGAAGGAGCCGACCTGGGTGAACTGTTTGCGCACGGTCCAGCTGCCGTTTTCGGCACTTTCGATCTCCTCCTCCTTGTAGCCGGGGCCAGCCGGATGGATATCGCCATGGATCAGACGAACGAGCTGTGCTTCGACGCTGGTCGTGCCGTCGGCATGCACGAAGAAGCCGATGTCATCGCCCGGCCGTACCGAGATCTTGTCTGCGTAACCAAAGATTTTCTGTTCGGCCATGGACCGGCACTCCATTCAAAAAGTCTGTGTCATAAGGTCAGCGATTGTCTGTTCAGGTTTCGAGCAAGTCCTGGACACGGCGCAGGAACAGCGCGTGGTAGGCCTCGTCCGGCGTCGCATAGGTCTGGTCTTCGACAAGCCGCGGGGCCGTGCCGCGATGGCCGGCCAGCGCGACGATGCGGTACGCCTTGAATTCCTCGATGACCATGATCGCGTATTTGTCGACCTGCCCCTGCCTGCGGAAATAGTTGAGCAGGCGCTCCAGCGCTTCCGAATGCTGACCGAGCGGGCGTGTGCGATGCTCCTCTGTCACGGCGTCGGAGATCAGGCGCTTGAGGAAATCGCGCTGCATCTTGTCGAAACGGCGGAAATAGATCTGGTCCTTGTCGTGGATTTCCGTGGCTTCCTCGGGGAGCATTTCTCCACCTTTCTCCGCGCGTGTCGCACGGCGTTCACTGCGTTTCTTGGCGCGCCAGGTGCGGAACTGTTCCTTGATCCCGAACAGGCCTCCGCGCAGGAACAGCACCACCGTCAGCATGATGGCGCCGATCAGCATGAACCGTAGCGGCCCGAGATCGATCAGCACCCGGTCGATGAAGACGACGATGATCGTTCCGACGACCGCGCCTTCCGAGCGGCCGATGCCGCCGATCACCAGCATGGCGAGCGAAAGGAGCAGCGTGTCGAACGAGAACAGATTGGGTGAGGCGCCGCCGAAATGGATGGCGTAGAAGCCGCCGATAAAGCCGAGTGCTGCCGACGAGATGAGGAACACCCCGACGCGCGCGCGGAGATAATCCACGCCGACGGCCTGCGCGAAGGCCTCCTTCTTTTCCGGCGCCATCCGCAGCACACGACCCAGCCGCTTGCCGTTGACAAACCGGTAGACGAACAGAGCACCGATCGTGAGCGCCAGACAGGCGTAGTAGCCGAGCAGCAACTGTCCTTCCGGGGCGAGACCATTCGGCAGGTAGCTGGGCGCACCGTAAAGGCCGCCTGTCGCCGATCCCAGTTGGCGTGACTGCACGACATAGACGCGGCAAAGTTCGACGACACCAAGCGTCAGCAGCGCATAATAGAAGCCGTCGAGCCGCATGGCGGGAAAGGCGATGACGGCGCCGAAGACGAGGCCGATCACGGTGCCCATCAACGGCAGCGTCCAGAAAGGGAGACCCAGCTGGATTGCGGCATAGGCGGAGCCGTAGGCCGCCGCCCCAACCACGGCGTAGGTGGCGAGCGAGAAGATGCCGGCCGTGCCGATCACCAGCATCCAGCAGAGATTGATCGCACCGTAAATGCCCATCACAGACATGGCCGTCATCACGGTGTTCCAGGAGCCGGCCGGTACCAGAAACGGCATCGCTAAGAACAGCACGAAGGCCATCGACCACCATATCGGCCGCTTGTCGAGAATGGTCTTCTCGCGGCGCATGGTCTTGGCGTTGTAACCGCCGGAGATGTTGAGCATGCGCCGGCGCACCGGCCAGTACCGGGTGCGATGCCAGAGGCGCTCGCCATGGCCCGGCCATTTATAGAAGAAATTGAAGCGACCGACCTTGTGCATCTGAGGCGTGAAAGCCGTCGTCTCGTTCCAGGTCGACTGGTGGGACTGCCAGGAATTGGTCTCGACCTGGCGCGTCTCCTTTTCGGGCTCGAAACAGCCGAGCGGATCGATCCAGATGGGTGGCGGATTGGTGTTGTCGTCGGTCATGGCTCAGGCCTCCCGTGCCTTGTCGAGGATCCCGGCAATGCCGCGCGGCCTGAACAGAAGGATGACGATGATCAGCAGGAACTGCGTGATGAGGACATACTGGCCGCCGAGCAGCGACGATGTCAGCGCTTCGTTGAACCCGAGGAGAACGGCGCCGATCACAGCGCCGGGCACACTGCCGAGCCCTCCAACAAGCGCGATGCTCAGGCCCTTGACCATCGGGGTGATGCCGCTGAACGGTGCTACGTAATAGGTCTGCGCCAACAGCACGGCGGCCAAGCCGGCGAGCGCCCCCGTCAATGCCATCACCGAAATCGCAGTGCGGCGCACGCCAATGCCAACGATCGCGGCGGCATGCGGATTCATCATCATGGCGCGGATTTCCAGCCCGCGCCGGCTTGAGCGCATCCACAGCAGGATCAGCGACAGAAGAACGATCGCGGACAAGGATGCACCGATCTTGTCGGCCGTCAGAACCACACCGAAGAGATCAACCTTCCCGCGTCCGAAGAGTTGTGGCAACGATTTGGCCCGTGGGCCAAACATCCAGAGCAGGACCTGATTGCCGGCAAGGCTGATCGCAAGTGTCGCGATCAGCGCTCGGATCGGAAAATTCGGTTTGTCATGGACGGGAATGAACGCAACCAGACAGACGAAGACACCGCCGATCGCGCCTGTGAGAATGCCGGCCGCCATCACGAGCGGTGGAAACGGCGCAAGATGGATACTTGCAAGCCAGGCGCCGTATCCAGAGAGCGCGAAGATGAAGCCGTAAGCCATGTTGACGAGGCCGAGGCTGGACCAGGTCAGCGAGATGCCGATGGCGATCGTGCCGTAGATGCAGGCGAGTGTGAGCGCGTTGACGACGATGAAGCCGATATCCATCAATGCGCTCCATGTCCGGTGAGACTTTTCATGACCGATGCCTCGCCTTTGAGTTTGCCGGCATGCATGCCGATGATGCGGTCCACCTTGCCTTCGAGTAGCGCGACGTTCTGCTCGGCGATGACCATGGCAGAGTCCCCGAGTTCAACGGCCATCAGCGCTTCGATCACCGACTTGCCGACCTTCGGTGCCAAGCCCAGCGACGGCTCGTCGACCAGAAAGAGAATGGCATCTCCCATCAGGCCGCGACCGATCGAGACCATTCGCCGTTCGCCGCCGGACAGACGCCCGACGGGCGTTCCCATCAGCTTTTCGAGCGGCGGGAATATCTGGAGGATGCCATCCTTGCGCTTCTTACGTTCGGACCATGCCCGCGGCGTGAAGGCGCCGCTGTCGAGATGCTCCTCGACGGTGAGCCCATGAAAGATCTCATCCCCTTGCGGAATCAGTGCCAACCCGCGCCGGACGATGTGATGCGTGTAGCGCCCGGGGCCCTGGCTTCTGGTTCGCCCGACCTCATGCCCGTCGAGAAGAATGGAGCCGCGCTGCCAGCCGGTCAGTCCGGCAATCGCCTGAAAGAGCGTGGATTTGCCATGACCGTTCAAACCGACCAGTCCGACGCGTTCGCCGGAATAGACCTTGAGGTCGAGGTCGTGGATGACCCGCATCGGACCCCATCCGGCCGAAAGCCCGCGGACGTTGAGGATCTCCCTATGAGCGGCGGGGGATGGCGCAGTCTGTGCTTTCATCATGCTGCGACCTCGTCCTTTACGGTCTCGAAATAGGCCTCGTTCACCCGGGGATCGGCGAGCACATCGCTGAGCGACCCCTGCGAGATCACGTCGCCGGCATCCATCACCATCACCCGGTCGGCAATTGTCTCCAGAAGCTCGATCCGGTGCTCGACGATGATGATGGCGATGCCCAGTTCCTTGGCGAGAACCCGCATGATCTCGTCCAACTCGTCGATCTCGGAATTGATGAGACCGGCCGCCGGCTCGTCCATCAGCAGCAGCTTCGGCCGCCGCATCAGCAGGCAGGCCATCAGCAGTTTGCGCCGGTCGAGTGTGTCGAGACGCTCGGCAATCGTGTTGCCGGGCGCATGGAAGCCGACCAGTTCGGCGCCCCACTCGGCATCGTCCGGCGTCAGATACGGTACAAAGGCCTGCCGCGCCGCCTTGAAGACCTCAGCGACAGTCAGTTCTTCGGGAACAACAGGCGTCTGGAAGGTTCGTCCGAGACCAAGCCTTGCCCGCTGCTGCAACGGCAGAGAGGTGACGTCCTTGTCGTTGAAGATCACACGACCCGATTTCGGCCGCATGCGCCCGGACAAAACCTCAAACAGGCTGGTCTTGCCGGCGCCGTTCGGGCCGATGATGCCAAGGACCTCCGACGGATCGACGTGAAGCGAGACGCCGTTGAGGATCTGGCGTCCACCGAGTTCCAGGGTGATATTCTCGCCGGAGAAAAGGACACTTCGAGCGCCGTTCGCACCCATGCTCACCACCACGGTGCGGCGCGCAATTCGGTTTCCTGCAACGCGTCGGGATAAATGATCTTGTGCTCGCCGTCCTGCACCTGGAAGAACAGCTGTGCCATGCCCTTGTCCAGCTCCGTGGCAGTGACGTCGTAGCCGTTGTCGGGGTAATGCGCGCATTCCTGGAAAGCGTTGCCCATGCTCATATAGCCGCAGACGCCGCGATAGGGATTGGTACGGATCCAGTCTGCGACCGCCTCGAATTTCGAGGGATCGCCGACCGCTTCCCAGGCCGCCTTGAGGTAATAGGTCGTATCGTAGCCGTTGCCCGTGTAGCAGAGCCCCATGATGCCGGGGAACCTCTTCTGGTACTTCTCGCGGAACGCCTTGCCCTTCTCGTCGGCATAGACGCCAAGCACTGTACTCCAGACGAAGCCTTCGGCGGCGGGGCCGGACAGTTCGAGGAATTCCGGCTGGGAAGGGCCGTACTGGAGATAGACGAGCGTGCCTTCCAGCGGATCTGCCTGATACTGCTTGACGAAGGCGGCATATTCGGCCGCCACCCAGTGGTCGATCATCACGGCGCCGGCGCCGATCTTCTTGATGTCCTGAATGACCGGACCCCAATCCTGCACAGGATACTGGATGTCGGTAATGCCGGCGAGTTGGAACTTGCTCTTCGGCAGCGCCTCCTGCAGGCATTTGGAGATCGTCTGGTTGTAGGCGATCTGTTCCTGGACGATGTGGACACCATTGTTCTTCGGCTTCCACACGCCCTTGTCCTGCATGGTCTGCAGGAACATCGGAAAGGTGTAGCCATAATGGACTTCGGACGGGTCCGTCTGGAAGATGTGGCGGTACTTCTCCGGATTTTTGACCAGCGCATCGGTCATCGCGCGTTGCGTCAGACCCCAGAGGAACGGCGCCTTGTAACCAGCGGACGCATCGGCCAACGGGATGGGCGTGAAGGTAAACGCCGTGGACATCGCATGCACCTTGGCGTCGACAAGACTGTTGATCGCCACGCGTCCGCTTTCGGGTGACAGAACGTCGAAATCGACCACGACAGGCTTGATCTCGCGCCCGAGGACACCGCCGGCTGCATTGATCTCCTCCAGCGCAAGCGTCGTGCCGTTGAGGTAATCCTGGTGATCAGCAACACCGGCCATCGCCGTCTGCGAGATCGGCAAGCCGAGCAATATCGGATCCGACGCAAAGCTCCGGCGCACGAACGGTGAAGGCAAGGTCGAGGCAGCAACGCCTGCCGACAGCGTCTTCAGCACGGTCCGGCGCGAAATGTCTTTCAGCATGATGATAGTCCCCCGATTTTT
>Ga0307515_10023961_pt1 | contig 10662 bp, 10 predicted proteins | sample 17_EM_MG_FD_194513 | JGI IMG/M metagenome (GOLD analysis project Ga0307515, IMG submission 194513) | Populus trichocarpa ectomycorrhiza microbial communities from riparian zone in the Pacific Northwest, United States - 17_EM | ecosystem: Host-associated > Plants > Roots > Unclassified | place...
GTTCGCCTACTTCACCGTGCATCAGAGCGGCGGGCTGCTGCCGGTCGAGAACGGCGGTGAGGCGGCCGCGCTCTTCTGCTGGGGCTTCCTGCTCATCGCGTTCGCCGACCGCGGCCGCTGGTCGGTCGCGGGCGCGTTCCGCCGCACCCCCGGGCGGGTGGAAACCGCAGGCTGATGCGGTCGACCTGCCGACGTCGGCACCGCCCGGCATGGGAGCATGACCGGGCGGTGTCCATCTGTGTCAGTTTTCGGAGAGGGAGGTCTCCCCGGCGTGCTCACCTCCGAGCAGTACCTCGGTGCGGTGGCCGAGCGCATCCAGCGCTCCGGTGGCCGGCTGAACTCCGTGCAGTTCGGGCCCGCCGTCGCGGTGGTCGGCCTGTTCACCGAGTCGGTGATGCTCTCGACGATGAACTACTGCGTGGTCGCCTGCGCCGTCCCGGAAGTCACCGCCGCCGCGCTGTACGACTTCACCGGCCGCGCCACGCAGCACGCCCGCGCGAACGTGATGGGCACCGTCGGCTGGACGGCGGCGTCGGTCGTCATCGCCGGGCTGGTCGGCCAGCGCGTGTACCCGGACGCCGCGCAGGCCGCGTCGGCCAAGTCGGGCAACCAGTTCGGCGGTGAGACGCGCATGGTCGCCGTCGACGTCTCGGCCGGGCAGATGTACGCGTTCGTCGGCGGGAAGTTCTGGGGTGCCGCCGTGCAGGGCTCGGTCAACGCGAAGCTGACGTACTGCTTCCCGCAGCCCGCCGAGGTGTACCAGCAGGTGCAGTGGCAGCAGGCGCAGCAGCAACAACAACAGCTCCCGCCGGCCCAGCCGGGTCAGCAGCCGCCGCCGGGCTGGCAGCAGCAACAGCAGCAGCCGTACTACCCGCCGCAGGGCCAGCCCCCGTACGGTTATTGACATGGTCGCGCTGCGCGGATGGCCGTCGTTCCCCGAAGAACTGCCGGCGTTCACGCCGGAATCGGCACCGCCTGAACCGCGGCCCCTCTTCCTGGAGTGGCTGAACGAGGCCGGTGAGCACGTCCTGGCGCCGCACGCCGTCACACTGTCCACTGTGGACGCCGATGGCGCGCCGGACGCGCGGGTGGTGATCCTCAAGGACGTCGGCCCCGCCGGCTGGGCGGTCGCCACCAGCTCGGAAAGCCCGAAAGGCCTGCAGCTGCGCAAGGATCCGCGTGCCGCGCTGACGTTCTTCTGGCCCGGCCGTGGCCGCCAGGTCCGGCTGCGCGGGCCGGTCTCCCCCGCCGCGCCCGAGGTGTCAGCCGAAGACTTCCTGGCGCGGCCACCCGCATCCCGCGTCGAGGCGTTCATCGGGCACCAGTCCCAGGTGCTGCACGACCCGGCCGAACTCGACACCGCCGCCGCGGAAGCCGCGCGCTGGGTCGAGGAAAACCCCGGCGTCGCCCCGGAAACCTGGACGCGCTACCTGGTGGACCCGGACGAAGTCGAGTTCTGGCAAGCCAGTCACGACCGCCGGCACGTGCGGCTGCGGTACCGGAAGGCCGACGGCGAGTGGGTCCGAGAGCGGCTGTGGCCTTGACGCACCGGGGCGGCCCGGGTAGGCAGGAAATCCGACAAAACGGAGGCCCTGATGCGCCGCACCGTCGTCCTTGCCGCTACTGCCGCGCTGTCCGCCGGACTGCTGTCCGGCGCGTCCGCCGGTGAAGTGTCCTCATCGCAGCGTCCCGCCGTCTTCGAGACGGTGTTCGCCTCACCGCTGGGCATCGAAGGCCTGACCACCGACGGACACGGAAACCTCTACGCACCGGCACGCGGCGCCGATCCCTGCCCGGTCTACCGCGTCGCGGCCACCGGCGGCCCAGCCGCGGTCGTCGGCACGATCCCCGCACCGTGCAGCCCGGCCGGGCTGACCTTCGATCGCCGCGGCCGGCTGTACGTCGCGAACGCCGACACCGTGGTGTCGTTCGTGCCGGATGCGGCGAACCCGCCGGCCGCGACGGTGTTCACCCGGGGTGTCCCCGGCGCGAACGGCCTGGCGTTCGACCGCGGCGGCGCGCTGTGGATCTCCGACGGCGGCACCGGCCAGGGCCGGGTGTGGCGAGCCGGTACGGACGGCGTCGCCGCCGAGATGTTCCGCGTGCAGCCGATGGTCAGCGACGTCAACGTGGTGAACGGCGTCGGCGGCGTGGGCCGGGACGTGCGCGGGCTGCCGCCGGGCTCGGTGACGATCACCCCGAACGGCCGGACCGCCGCGGACACCGCGGGCTCGCAGCACATCGTCGCGAACGGCCTGGCGTTCACCGCGGACGGCACGCTCCTGATCGCCGACACCGCGCGGGGCGCGCTCTGGCGCGTCCCGATGGGCCGCGACGGCCGGCCGCGCGCCTCGACCGGCTGCGACGTCGCGTTCCCGGCGAACACCCTGTGCCTGGACGACGTCGAGGTCCAGCACCCGTACCTCGAAGGCGCCGACGGGATCGTCCTCGACCGCGCGGGCAACGTCTGGACGGCGGCGAACGAGCGCAACGCGATCGCGCTGGCCCGGCGCGACGGCCGCGTCGTCGAGTACTTCCGCAACCCGGCCGACACGACGACGAAGCTGCGCAACGGCGGGCCGCTCGAGTTCCCGACCAGCCCGGTCCTGCTGCCGGACGGCCGCCTGTGCGTCACCCAGTCCGACGGCCGCCGCGACAACTTCCCCAACACGGCGGGCGAAGCCGGCCCGGGAAAGCCGGCTCTGGCGAAGATCTCCTGCGTCAAGCCCTGAGCGCGGCCAGGCGCGGCGCCCGTGACTTCGGTGAGTCGAGGCTGAAGCTGCGGGCGTCGCCGAGGTCGTCGCGGACGAACTCCTCGGTCGCGGCGACCGCCTCACGCAGCGCGTCGTCCTCCTCGCCGAAGAACCGGTAGGCGATCTTCCCGGCGTCGGGATCGAACTCCCACAACCCGGCGACCCGGCCGCGGTCGACGATCAGGTGGCAGGGCGAGTCCGCTTCGGCGCCCAGCGTCGCCCCGGGTTTGCCGCCCGGCACGGGGCGCCGCGCGTCGTCCGCGTCGAGCAGGCGGGGCAGATCGCGGTGCAGGAGGTGGATGCCGTCGATCCCGGCGACGAGCGCGTACCGCGGCTCGCGCGGGACGGCGAACGCCTCGAATTCCTCGGTGATTTCCCGGGGTAGCAAGAAATCTGTGCCGTCGAGGGGCACCAGGTCCAACGACTCGACGGCCTTCTTGGCGGCTGCGGCGGTCCGTCCGGAGAACCACCGGAAGTGCTTGAGCGACGCCGGCGCGGCCCAGGAGAAGTACCGGCGCGCCAGCTCGACGTCCACATCGGACGGTGCCGCGGGAGGAGTCCACCGGACGTAGCCGTAGCGCTGCTGGTCCAGCCGGCCGTTGACCGGGACGCGCCGGATTTCGCCGTGCGCCTGAAGAAGGCCGAGCGCGAGCGGCATCGTCGTGCTGACGCCGCGCTTCTTCCCGGCGTCGCCGAGACCGCGGACGGCCGCCCCCACGGCGTCCTTCAGCTTCGCCGGATCAACCGGCTCGCTCCCAAGCACGTCGAGTACGGCGTCGCAGAGCTTGCCGATCTCCGCGCGCGTCACGCCGAGGTGTCTCTCCGCGGCCGCGACTTCTCCTTCCGGCGCCCCGGCTCCGGCCGCGAGCCCGAGCGCGAAGTCGGCCGCGGGCAGGACGTACGTGCAGCCGCGGGCCGACGGCAGCTCGTGGACGGCGAGCCGCGCGACGTCGGCGTCCACAACCGGGCGGCGCAGGCCGGCGCGGGCGAACAACCCGAGGTAGGGCGCGGAACCGCCGACCGACCGGGCCCAGCCGGTCCGTTCGAGCACTTCGGCCGCCGACGCGCCCCGCAGCGCGCCGTCGAGACCCTGCCGGTGGGCCCACCAGGCCCGCAACCGCGTTGTCGACACGCGGCAAGTATGGCCGTTCGGGGGTATTCCGCACCGGGGCCGGTGTGGCCATGATGGATCATGCGTTCGAAACTGCTGACCGCCGGGCTGGTCCTGGCGCTGATCGCTGCACTCGGTGGTGTGGCCGCGGCCGACACGCGTCCTGGGGGACGACCGAAGCTGACGGACTCGCACCCGTGCCCGGGCCAACCGGGCTTCACGTGCTCGACCCTGACCGTCCCGCTCGACCACACCGGCCGCGTCCCGGGCACGCTCGACCTGCCGGTGGCGACCGCGGACAACGTCACCGCGCCGAAGGGCGTGCTGCTGTTCCTCACCGGCGGCCCCGGCCAGGGCGGCGTCGGCACCATCACGCGGATCGCCACGCAGCGGCTGCCGGAGGTCGCGAAGGACTACCGGTTCGTCATGCTGGACCAGCGCGGCACCGGCCCGTCGGGAGCCCTTCAGTGCCCGGGCCTGCAGGCGCAGATGGGCAGTTCGGACATCGTGACGCCGACGCCGGACGCGGTCACCGAATGCGCCCGCATCCTCGGCAAGACGGCACCGCTGTACTCGACGGACCAGACCGTCGCGGACTTCGACCAGCTGCGCCAGGCGCTGAACGTGCCGAAGATGGTCGTCGACGGCGTCTCGTACGGCTCGTTCACAGCGGCGCGGTACGCGATCGCGCACCCCGGCAACGTCAGCAAGGTCGTGCTGGACTCGGTGCTGCCCCACCACGCGACAGCGTCGGCCTCGCTGTACCTCACCGGCCTCCAAGCCGAAGCGCGTGTGCTGCGGCTGGCCTGCGCGACGGCCCCGGCGTGCGGCTACGACCCGGCCGAAGACCTCGCGTGGGTGGTCCACCACAGGAGTACGGCGGACGGCGTGAAGATCTTCGACACGATCGTCTCGTACGAGTTCGCCGACCCGTCGTACCGCGACCCGTCGGCAGGCGACATCATCGGCGCCCTCCACGAAGCGCGCGGCGGCGCACCGGACCAGCTGGACCAGCTGCTGGAGGCGTACAAGTCCGGCGGCGACGACCCAGCGTCGTTCAGCTCGGGCCTCCACGCGGCGACGCTGTGCGCGGACCAGCGTTTCCCGTGGGGTTCGGCGGCAACACCGGTTTCCCTGCGTCAGCCCCTGCTTTCGCTGACTTCGCGTGTTTTGCCTCCGCAGGCGACGTGGCCGTACACAACGGCGGTGGCAACGCAGCAGGGGTTCATCCAGAGCTGCCTGCCGTGGCCGGCGGAGCGTCCGGGTTCCAATCCGTCTTCGCGGCTCCCGAACGTCCCGGTGCTGCTGCTGAACGGCGACCACGACCTGTCGACCCCGCTGGAATGGGCGCAGGAGGAGGCCCGGCAGGCGCCGCAGGGGAGGCTGGTGGTGGTCCCGGGAGCGTCGCACTCGATCCAGAACCGCGAGCGCGGGCATGCGGGCCGGGACGCGGTAATCAGCTTCCTTCGGTGAGGCTCGCGTAGACGGCGTCCCGCACCTCGGCGTCGGCCGGTGCCCCTCGTCGCTGCTCAGCAGCGAGTTCGGCGAGGGACACCATGGTGACGTCAGCGAGGCCGCAGGCGGTGAAGTGACGGAAGGCCGACATGTCCGGGTCGACGTTGAGCGCGAACCCGTGGCTGGTGACGCCACGTCGGATCCGCATGCCGATGGAGGCGACCTTCCGGTGGTCGGGCGTCCACACACCGGCGAGGCTGGATTCGCCTTTCGGTGTTTCTCTTCTGGTGGCGGGAAAGCCGAGGGTTCCCAGGGCATCGACGAGGCCATTTTCCAGCCACCGCACAACATCGACGGGCCCGCGCGCTTTGACGTCGACGACGAGGTAGCCGACGAGTTGCCCGGGCCCGTGGTAGGTGGCGTACCCACCACGGTCGACCTGGACTGCCGGGAGATCGATGGGAAGGTCTTCGGGCCTGGTCCGCGGCCCGTAGGTGACGATCGGCGGGTGGCTGAGGAGGAAGAGCCGGTCTTCCGCGAGGTGTCGCTGGCGCTCCTCGACCCAGCCCAGCATGTCGGCGAGGGCTCGGTGGTAGTCGACTTCACCGAGGTCTACGCGCTTGATGGGCCATCTCACGAGCCCAGGCTAGCGCGCTGGAGCCACCTTTGTGGACGGTCGAAAAGGAGTGGAGCTGAGGGGAATCGAACCCCTGACCCCCGCCTTGCAAAGGCGGTGCTCTACCAATTGAGCTACAGCCCCGGGTGCGAGCGGCTAACCGCCCGCACTAAGACTCAGTTGTGGGAAGCGCCCGCCGGCTTCGCCGGGGTGGTTCCGTTGTTCGAGGGGACCGGAGCGGTCGCCTCGCGCCAGAGGTCGGCCTCGGCCTTCGCCGCCTTGTTGCGCTTGACCACGAACAGGACGCCGCCCGCGATGACCGCGAGTGCCAGCAGCTTCTTCACCGAAGCCCCCTTCTCATTGCTTCCCTTACCCTGCGATGTTACTGCACCGGCGCGGCACGAGGTCGGGCGGTGCCGGAGCGCGGTGTTCCACGTGGAACCTTTGGCATCGCACGTAACCCAGGTCACAGCGGCCCGGAAATACCTAGCCGCGCAACGCCGTTATACAGAGTGGTCGAGCACCAACTCAGCCCTGCCGGTTCCTTCTCTTCCCGGCAGGGCTGACCTGTCTCCGGGCAATCTCAGTGTCGCGCCCCAATGTCGTCATCTTCCGGCGAAAACACCCTCGGAGGGGTCATTCTTCAACGGAAGGCCGCATCGAGGTGGACATCGCCCAGCAAACAGGCGCGATCCTCACCACGGAACGCGACAGACCTCAGGGCAGGAACATCCCCGATCGCCAACCGACCTTGACCAAGACTTAGGGCCCAGACCTGATCGGGACCACGCTGGGTCAGGAACCAACCGCACCGTGGGGGTCTGGGGGCTCGGCCCCCAGAGACCAAAAAACACCCGATCATAGTGCAGGTTCCCCCTGCACATGACCGGGCCAATCGGGTGGGCCTACCAGGACTTGAACCTGGGACCTCTTCGTTATCAGGCCAAGATCACCTGCCGGTGATCAAGCTAGACGCCTGATGACGTCAGATTCGGGCGTCCGTGGACGTCCGCCTAAGTATCGGGTGATGTAGGACGATTGTCAGGCGGTTCGTCAGGCTACGCAGGCGTCTTGACCAGCACGAAGCTAGGTGGGCGCGGTCATCAGCTTCGCTGAGCGAAGCGCAAGAGTGGCCGTTTAGCTGTCGACCAAGCCGACGTCGGTCATCCACGTGTGCAGTGGGTTCTCACCAGGTTGCCCCATCCTCATCCATCGAACTGACCCATCCGGCTCAAGCAACGTCGTCTCGGCTTGACCGTAGTCAGCAAGCAAGTCAGCCGCGATGCTATGAGCAGCGATCAGAAGTTGAGTCGGCTCCTCGATCAGTGAGTGCAAAGACGCTGTGAGGTGGGTCGGCTCGTCTGAGCCACGCTTGACCGCCCTGTTGTCGACGGGCGTGCCTTGCTCCGACGGCGGGCGCAACTCGGGCAAAACTGTCCAGGCGCCAGTAGTCCTCGCCAAAACATCGACGTCTCCATAAGCTCCCGCCCAGTGAGCGTAGGAAGCGGCTATGTGCAGAAGAGCCAGAATTCGCAACTCAAGCACAGAGTAGTTGAGTTGCGGAGGCTTACGCATCACTCCAACACTCACACGAGTCCTGATGAAGCACGAGCCGTCTGTGTAACATTCCGCTTCTGCGAGGTTGGAGGCATATCGGAGCCGCCCACGTTGCACAATGGGCATGTGACCAAGAAAGCCTTGTGCGACGTCACGGAGGGGCGTGTTTCGCGCCAGGCCGCCGAAGAACCCAGCCATCTGATTGATGAACGCTTTGTCAACTCGACGTTCAGCCGGCACGGCTGGCACCAACGCCAACTCTAGAAAGATCCGCGGCTCCGCGTTGGCTATGTCACCAATACCCGGCCGTTCGCCGGTCCCCCGCTTGAACACTTCGCGTACCCGGGCGACATGATCTTCGGCCAGGCGGAAACGATCCCGGTAGCGAGCTGCTATCTCACTCTCCTCAAGCCATGCCGTGGTTCGGCCGACCCGCAACGCATAGGCGTAGTCGGACCGAGTGACTCGACGGACTGCGTGCGGCGCCAGTGGACTGCGAGGTACACCGATCAGGTAGAAACCTGAGCCGGGCGTTTTCGGGTCTTCCACAGCTCGGATCTCGACAGCTGGATAGAGCGGCACCACTCTGGCCCGGAGTCCCTGGTTCATCTTGTTGATCAGGTTGTCACTCTTGGCGACATCGAGTACCTGTGGCCGCGCGGCATTGCCGCTTTCGTCCTCTGCAATTCCAATGACCAGTAGACCGCCTTGTGCATTAGCCATTGCGGTGACGTCCTTGGCAAGTTCCTCCAGGCCCGATTGGCTGGACGTGTAGGAGTCCTTACCCTTGAAGTCGAGATAGACATCTTCGGCAACTCGCTCGGAGCAAGCCCGGTGAAGGTCTTCGGCAGTGAGATCGTCGAAGTCGGCACCGAGTTTGGCGGCCACGCGGGGCAGGCGAACGGACATGAGTAACCAGCTCAGTATGAGGCATATCACAATGGAAGTCATAAGCGCCTGTCACCGCCACCAAAGGGCCACAGTCTTGGGGACTCTGAACGGCGGCGCGATGGTTGCGCCGTCGAGGAGCCGAGTGCGCACGCGCGTGCTTGACCACTGGACGTTACGCCGAAGGGCTCCGCGTCAGGCAGTCTTCCCAGCTGCAGCCTCCTCGTCGAGACGACACAGCACCGAACAAGCAAACATCAAACCCTGTACCGCGTTGCGACGGCTGTACTGTCGAGGATTCACGGTATGCGCCGTCGCGTTCACATGCGCAAGCGCCGGTTCGACGAAGTCGTCGAGGAGTTCATCGAAGAGGACGTCGAACGCGAGTCAGCGCCAGTGCGCGCCGAACTGGCGGGCTGGGCCGGTCGAGTCGGCGACGAGGTGAGCCGCGCACGACCGGACCGGCCGGACGGTGTGCGTGACCGCGCCGCGGAGATCTGGCGGCCGCTGCTTGCCATCGCGGACTCGGCCGGCGGGCACTGGCCGGAGACAGCGCGCAAGGCCTGCCGCCACTTCGTGCTCGAAGCCAACGCGCAACCCGTCTCGATCGGCGTGCGGCTCCTGGCCGACGTCCGGCAGATCTTCGGCGCCGAGAACACCGACCGCATGGTGACCGCCGAGCTGATCCGCGAGCTGCACGCCATCGAAGACGGCCCGTGGACCGACCTCCAGGGCAAGCCGCTCGACAGCCGCCGTCTCGCGAAAGAGATGGACCGGTACCTGGTCCGGCCGAAGGACCTCAAGGTCAGCGGCAAGACGCTGAAGGGCTACCGCATCGACGGCGACGGCGGCCTGGCCGACGCCTGGAGCCGCTACCTCCCGCCACTCGAAACGGGCGCGACTGCCGCAACCAGCGCGACCCCGCAGGTCAGCGACCTCGTGGGCGCCGCGGAGCCGCGGAGCTTGGCCGCGACCTCCGCAACCGAGGTCGCGGCCGGTCGCGGCACTCAACAGCCGCTCGCACCCGTGGTGACCAGCCCGGTCGCGGAGGTTGCGGACGTCGCGCCCGCCAAGCCGGACCACGACACCGAGGGGGATCGATGAACGCCGTACCCATGCCGGTCGCTGTGCCCGAACGGCACCTCTACCGGATCACCGAAGCGATGCGCCTGCTCTCGATGAGCCGCTCGGTCATCTACGAGCAGTTGCGCGCAGGGCGCCTGCGTTCGGTCAAGCAGGGCCGCGCCCGGCTCGTGCCGGCGGTCGCCATCCAGGAGTACGTCCAGCTGCTCATGAACGAAGCGGAGGTCAGCTATGACGAAACGGCGTAGCCGTGGAGACGGTGGCCTCCGCTGGTCGGAGAGCCGTCAGCGCTGGATCGCAGAGGTCACGGTCGGCTACACACCGGTCGGAAAGCGGAAGGTCCGCTCCGCGTACGGCAAGACGAAGACCGAAGCAAAGGACAAGCTCAAGGAAATGCTCCGCGAGTACGACGACGGGCTTCCGCCGGAAGACCGATCGTTCACGGTGGCTCAGGCGGTGCGCGACTTCCTCGCGCACGGCCTGCCCCGGCGGGCAGCCTCGACGGTGGAGAAGTTGACGATCCTCGCCGACACGCACATCGTGCCGCTGATCGGACGACGCAACGCACGGGAGCTGACCGCGGACGAGGTCGACACGTGGCTCGCCGGCCGGGCAAAGGCAGTGTCAACGCGGACGCTGCAAGAGTTGCTGTCGCTGCTCCGGCGGTCGCTGGCCAGGGCTCAGAAGCGGGAGAAGATCAAGCGCAACGTCGCGCTCCTGTGCGAGGTCCCCGAGGGGCGGGCCGGCCGGCCGTCGAAGTCGCTGACGTTTGAGCAGGCCGAAGTCGTCCTTTCCGCGGCCGAGTTCACCTCGATGCGCGCCTACATCGTGGTGTCGCTGCTGACCGGTGCCCGAACCGAGGAGATGCGGGCGCTCACCTGGTCGCACACGAACTTGGAAGGGAGGTCGGACCTGACGCCACCGGTTCCGCCGCACGTCATGGTGTGGCGGTCGGTGCGGGAAGGCGGCGACACGAAGACGGCGAAGTCGCGGCGTTCGCTGGCGCTGCCGCAGCGGTGTGTCGAAGCTCTGCGGGCGCACCAGGGCAAGCAGGCGTTCGCACGCAAGCTGGCTGGGGAGATCTGGGAGGAGAACGATTTGGTCTTCGCTTCCGCGGTCGGCCGTGAGTTGGACGCGGCTAACGTCCGCCGCGCGTTCCGGCGAGTGCTCAAGAAAGCTGGCATGAACCCGGCGGACTG